>OGMG01000070.1_pt1 | contig 42545 bp, 30 predicted proteins | sample 1573031 | NCBI WGS metagenome assembly OGMG01 (sample SAMEA2582002, study PRJEB24529) | metagenome | biome: Human gut stool | place: China | collected 2011
CCCATATCTGTTTTGATAACCTGAAATGAATCCACTATGAATAATGTAGGTTAAATGAAGGAAGTTGATCGCGGGTTATCACATACGACTGCGACATAGCATCCTGCCACCATTCTTTATCAGCATGAGAAAGCGCAGCACCATCATTATCATACCATGGCATAAACCATAACCAGCGTGCTCCAGCATTCCACTGTTCAGAAAGTAACCCCAGCTCACTGTTGGTATCAATATAAGCTCCGCATTCACTCAACGCTACCATTTTACTACCATACTCAGAAACTACAGTCTGATATTGACTAGCACAGTCTGCTGCATCATTTCCATACAAATCTCGTCCTACAATATCTACATATTCATCACCTGGATACCAATTTGCATCACCCGTTTCAGTTGTCCATACCCAAATCAGATTATCAAGTCCCTGAGCCTTGAAGTAATCGAACATCTGGATCCATAAACGCTTAAAGCTATCAGCATTTTTGCCCCACCAGAACCATCCACCGGCAGCTTCATGAAGTGGACGCCAAATGACAGGTATATTTGCATCTTTCAACAGTTTCAAATAGCCTGCAATCTTTTCCAAATCCGCATTGACAGTCTGGTACTCCCATGTCCCTTCGGTAAAAGCATTGTCGATATCAAAAGATGTCTGATCTTTGTAAGTAGTAAGATTTCCGCTTCCGTTTGAGGTCGGAACATTCCAATGCCACATAGCAGCAACCAAACCTCCATTATTCCACCACTGAGAAACTGGAGTGATATCTCCATAGTTAATCCAACTACCTTCGGCCGAAGACTGTAGATGAATATAATCAAAGCAGTTCAATGCCGGATATTTCCCTGTCCATTGATAAACCTGCTCAGACTCTTCAACATTCCACGCAACATTAGCCATCATTCCTGAAATAGTTTTCTGCTCATAGGTTTCCTGCAAGAAATCATATACCCTCTGAGCTTCAGCTGTCAATGTATTCACCGGGGTATTATCCAATCCCTGAGTCGTAAAACTAATCTCTACAGCAGGAGCCGGCATCGAATTAGGTCCTGTAACCAGTCCCTCTGGAACTGAGAAAGTATAAGTTGTATTCCTAGAAGGACAGTTTGCAACTACTACCAGTGTAGGACTTGAACCTATAACATCGGCACTGACAATACTTCCATCATTAGAAATCGACAGTAAATCTTTATTTTTGGATGCAAAAAACACATTCTTGTCGTATGTAAGACTGATTGTTACATTACCCGACTGAATTCCCGATGTACCGGTAACAGGAGTTGTTGAAACCAAAGTGGGAGAAGCAACCTGTGCTATTTCATGCTCAACTTCTGTTGAACATGAAATAGTAGTAAATAATGTTGCTATAAACAAAAAACATATATAAACTTTATTCATACTTTCACTTATTTAATGTAGACTGATTCTATTGTATAATTCTGTCCGCTGATAATCAAGCCTCCAGACTGCAACTGAGTCAGTATATCCTGAGTTATAGTCAACGAGAAGTTACCATCAATATTAAAATACTCAGTGCCCGGAGCAATAGCAGCCCAGCTACTATTCTTGAACGAACCTTGAGCACCAGCCTGTAAATCGGATACAACAACAGTAATAACCTGTCCTACTTGAGCCGTTGCAAACATATTAGAAGAGATTTGTGCTGAGTTCGCCCATGAGCCAGTAGCCAATGGACCTTCATAAATAAGAGTTCCCATAGAACCTACAATTTCAATCTGATAAGAAATACTTCCATTCGATGAAACCAATTCCAAGGTTGCCTCTCCTACTGTTTCAGCTGGTAAGGAAATCATCAATTTAGAATCACGTAATATAAACTGTACCTGACTTCCGTTAACATTAACCTGTGTCAGTTTATCTCCATTAGCAACCTCTAATTCCAAAAAAGCTCCAGCATCTACCTTCTCTGGCAGATTCATAACATAACAGCATTGAGGTTTTGTTACTGTAAGTGAAGGGGCCTCAACTGTTTCTCCATTATACATATTCAAAACAATGTTTCCAGTTTCTGCTTCCATCGGAACAGACACAGACAGCTGACTAGCAGATGAAGAAGAAACCGCAACTGTTTGTCCGCCTCCAAAAGTAACCGAAGCAACCAAATCCAGATTCTGTCCGTTTATCAGCAAACTTTCTCCAGCTGGTATAGAAGATGGATTATAACTTCCAACCAAAGGTTTTAATGTTTCGATAACAATACTTACCTGCTTGCCACTTTTCGTATTCAATATAAGACTGCCACTTTGTGCAGCTTCCGGCATAACAACGGTGAGTTCTTTTTCAGATAGAGAGGCTGGCTGAACATTTTCTGCTACACCAGGGAAAGACAAACTGGTTACAACATCCAAATTTAAACCCGTCAAAACAATCTCATCACCTCCACGAAGGCCGGAAGCTGGAGTAGCAACAAGATTAGTCGGTACAGCCATTGTCAAATGAGCAACAGTAACCTTTACTCCCGAAGCAGGAACGACAACAACATCTCCATCGGAAGCATTTTCCGGCAATATAAATTCTATAATATTCGGACTTGTTAATGTAAATTCCACTTCAGTTCCATCAGGCATCAGCATCTGTCGAACCAAATCAAGATTTTCTCCATTTATTTCGACAGCATCACCAGGTTTAGCATTTTCCTTATTCACAACAGTTTCTACAGACGGCAACGTAACCACCAGATCCTCTTCCGAGTAAATCAGATTTGGCAACTCTTCACCATCTGATAAAATAATCTGTCCAGTCTGTGCTTCTTCAGGCACAAGCAATTTTATCATATTCCGTTCATGCGTAATGAAATCCTCCTCAGTAACAGTTACATCATCTGCAAAAATGACCTCATGAATCAGATTTAGATATTCACCTTCGATGGTCAACTCATCACCAGGCAATACTGTAGCCGGTGTAAAGTTTTCTATAGAAATAGGTTCTGTAAAAGTCAGTTCCGTTCTCGTAGTTATATCCCCATTAGGAGTTCTCAGTGTTACCAGTCCAGGTTGTGCTTCCTGAGGAACAGTGATACGGATTTCTCTGTCACTGATTACATTGATATCTGTAATATCTGCACATCCTGGAATAACCACTGCCGTAACCTGATTCATTCCACTTCCCAAAAATCTTAACTCACCTCCACGAGCAACCGGAGATGGACCAAAAACATTCAAACTGATACCTCCTACATACTGATTAGTATCTACATCATCACCTTTCAGACAAGAGGTAAACGAAACACCTGTCAATAAAAGTGCTCCAGCCAAACAAAGGACCGATAATCTATTTGTTTTCATCGTACATTCATTTTTTTAATTAATAGATAGGCACTACGCGAATATTATCGATACAGATAGTTGGCGAGCAGGCAGTTCCTGTAACACCACCATTCCATACAAACAAGGTCAGACCAGTAATATCTGTTGACGACAGCGGAGAAAGAGAAATACCCGAAGCACCATAACGGAATTCAGATAGCGGCACTGTAACGGTGGTCCAGCCTGTAGTAGTATAACTTCCGCTAGACTGCCAAGGAATCCACAACCCACGAGGGAATGTATCTCCCTGGAAGAACGAATTGTTCATGTTATCTCCACTGACTTCATTATTGGTTGTCAGCAAGATTTGCATAGCACATGCACTCCATGCATCAGGTACATTCACTTCAAATTTAAGTTGCAAATTGCTCAAATCTTCAAAATCGACCAATGTATTCAAATAAGGAGTTGCTTCATCTCCATAAGGCCAATACTCAAAAGCAAAATCAGAATCATTCCATGAGCCATTATCCAAATCTCCCTGGAATATCAGATAGTTGCCATCTAAAGAAGAAACATTCTCCAATGTTCCTATTGTAGCGGCATGCCAACCATTGTCTTTTGCTATAGCATCATCACCATCATCATCAAAGTCGAATAAAATACCATCATTTTCCATGTAACGGAACGTAGACTGTCCTGTTCCATATATAGACTCTACATTAACATATCCTGTTTCTGCACCATCAGGAACAACAAAACTGATAGCATTTCGGGTCAGACTAGTAATTTCAGTAACAGGGACATTAGCTATTTCTACAGTTAATGGAACATTTGGATCATCAATGAAATAATCTCCATAAATCGTAGCAACAGTTCCTGGCTGAGCATATTCGTTAGACATAGATGTAATCTCCGGAGCTGGAACCAATACATTAAAATCGTATGTTACAGTTTCGTGATTCTTATTAATTAAATAAATTTTATTTGTAACGACACTCGGTATTGTAGACGGAATATCTACAATCAATGTATTATCCGTTATCAGACTTGTATTTAAGATGGCCTTCTGATCATTGAAATAAAGTTCGTATACACTCCGCAAATTTTCTCCGACCAGACAAATCGTATTCGACATATAAGCTCCTGTTATCAACGAATCAGCAACTTCCGGATCTGTCATTCGTATATAGTTTACTGTAGGAAGCCCATCTGCAATTTCATACTTATCAGGTTCGTCTTCACACGAAGTCATCATAACTCCAGAAAGGACGGCTCCCACTATAACTAAGCCTTTTATATATTTCATTAGTTTCATCATAACTCTTATTTTTATTAATAACTAAATTCACTTCGTACATCTACATGAATCGGATCTTCCATCAAATGAGGATTAAATACCACATCTTCTGTCGGGAAAGGCAATGTAAAGCTCGAAATAGTAACATTAGGTTTTACAGCATTCGGATTATATCGATGCTCGTCCGGATTTACTGTAAAAGAACCTGTCTGATAATAAGTTTTATACAAATCATCCAATCCATAATAGACATCACGACGCTGATTTGTCAGCTCATTGATGGCTCTTTGTGGATCATAGTAAGATAAACGTACATAATCATACCAACGGTCACCTTCACAAGCCAGTTCCAGACGACGTTCTTTCCAAACATCTTCCCATGTAATTACAGAAGGACGTTCGTATGTACTGATAGCTCTATGACGTACCTGATAGAATGCATCAATAGCTGATTCATCAGAAGTAGATCCATTATTTCCGATCATTGCTTCTGCATAAATCAAATAAACATCCGACAAACGCAACAAATGTGTACTCAACTGACTGTGTTGAGAAGAAGCCGAAACACCTGTAGCTGTCAAATGGTCATTGGCATTGCCATACAACTGCTTTACTTCATTAGCTCCAGTTGCGCTCTGGTAAGTACCGGGACCTCCTAAGTTATCAGTATCATAGATAAAATTAATATAATTGAATCCACCTTTATCTTGCCAGAAATATTCATAAACATCACCACACATCATCATGGTTGCCTTGCGACGGGTATCTCCATTATAGCGAGTCGGACTCAAAGCATTTTCACCAAAGGCATCCTGCAAATCAACAGACGGACCATTATAACCACCCCAGCAATCACCAAATTCATCAAATCCTGCTATTGCTAAATCTGATTGCAAAGCATTTTGGCAAGTCCATGCATCAGAAGAAGCAGACCAGTGCCATGAGAGCAGACATTCTTCATTGAAGTTATTTGCCAAACGGAATACATCAGAATAGTTCGCCAACAAATGTCTGCCTGAATTGTCAATTACATCTTTAGCATAAGCCGCTGCTTGACGTAAATCATCTTCATTTCTTGATCCACTCATTCCGTAGCCCGATTTGGTAAGATACACCTTAGCTAACAAACCTTTAGCTGTATACTGATCAATACGCCCTTCAGAGTTTGACTCTGGAAGTAATCTTATAGCCTCTTCCAACGTCATTACTATATATTCATACACATCAGGAATCTGTACTTTATATTTTTCATTGTAATTACCTGCTGCAATATCATCTGAATTACTATGAACAATAGGCACTGCCCCGAAAGTACGTACCAGATAAAAATAAGCCATAGCCTTCCATACAAGACACTCACCCATACATGTATTTCTTGTCTGTTCACTTCCTCCAGCAGTCTGCAACCTTTCCCGAATCGTATTAGCATATGCATTAACCGACCACAACGAATAAGACATATTTATCAAATCTTCATCCGTCCCATTCACTGTAAAGGTCAGATAGGGAGAAGATCCCCAATAATAATTGCCTGCAAGAACTTCACCTACTTTAAAAAATCCGCGCTGAAAGTCAAACCAAGGAGAGTTATACAGAGGATTTACTCCTTGGAAGCACTGTTCATCATTCTGATAAAAATTATCTACATTATATGAATCTTCTGCCGGACGATCCAGAAAATCATCACACGAAACTAAATTAGCTCCCAATATGGCTGCTAAAGTCCAGTATTTTATATTATTCAATTTCATAATCACATTTATTTAGAAAGAAACATTCAATCCGAAAGAATAAACTGTAGGAGAAGGATAACGTCCATTATCCAATCCATAAACATTCGCACTGGCAGTGCTGGCTCCGATTTCTGGATCATAACCACTATAACCTGTAATTGTCAACAAGTTCTGGATATTAGCATATACACGCAAATTATCGAGTCCCCATTTCTTAATAATCTTTCCAGGGAAAGTATATCCTAAAGTAATATTCTTCAAACGAATATATGATCCATCTTCAATATAACGATCACTGATACGGTCATTATCATTAGGGTCTTGTATAGAAGCACGAGGTATAGTTGCACCAGCATTTGCTACTCGCACATTAGTAATATCATCATACCAGTTGTATATTGTCACACCATTCACAACAACTCCTGCAGAATAATCCTTATTAGGATCTATTGGTACAATCTGCGCGCGGTCAAGCACTGTATTCAACTGGTTGCTCCAAGGAGAGTTCATATGAGTCAGTTTCATTCCTAAATAATTGAATACCTTATTGCCATACGAGCCGTTGATAAATAATGATAAGTCAAAATTTTTATATCTAAATGTGTTTGTCCATCCAAAAGTAAATTTGGGTAGTGGTGAACCGATGTTTGTTCTATCGTTTTCATCAATAACACCATCACCATTCAAATCTTTATATTTTATATCACCTACCCATACTGTATTCGTTCTGTTAAACACTCCATCTGCCGGATATTTGGCAGGTTTGGCAGATGTCTGCAAATCTTCCAAGTCTTCATACACACCGTCACATACATAACCGTAGAAATTGTAAAGTGATTCACCCACGTTAGTCACACTCACTACATCACTCCACTGTCCATATCCTACAATCTGCGCATTTGCAGTACCATCGAGTGCACGCAATTTATTTCTATTAAATGAAATCTGGAAATCAGAATCCCACTCAAAAGCTCCAATCAGCGGATGAGTATTCAAAGAAATTTCCCAACCTTTATTTTCGATATCACCATAGTTTCCCATCGGTGCAGCTAAAGCTGAAGAAGCATTACCGGAAGTACCCATATACGAAGGAAGCTGTAAAGACATCAACATATCTTTAGAAACCTTTTTGTACCAGTCAACAATCAAATTTACTCTTTCATGGAAGAAACCTAAGTCAATACCGACATTGACTTGTTCCTGAGTTTCCCATTTTACTCCCAGATTAGCAATATTAGACTGACGATAACCTAAGCCTAATCCAGTCGGCATTCTTGACATACTAGCTCCCCAGCGATATCCACCTATATTTGAGTTACCAGTTTGTCCCCATCCTAAACGCAGCTTACCATTGCTGATCACATTTGTCAGAGGTTCAAAGAATTTTTCATTTGAAAAACGCCATGATCCAGCTACAGCATGGAAACCAGCCCATCGGTTATCAGGTCCAAAGTTAGACGAACCATCATAACGATACGTATAGGTTGCCAAATAACGATCTGCATAATTATATGTCAAACGAGTAAAGAAAGAAGCCATTGCAGAACTACCGAATCCGGAATTAATAGAAGGAGTACCCGTACCCAATGCCGGATTATGAACAGCATCCGAAGGTAAGTTTGTATTGGCTACCGAAGTATAATCATAGTTAGACTCCCAACACTCTTGTCCTAACATTGCTGTGAAGCTATGCTTATCTATCTGTCCATTGTAAGTTACATAGTTTTTCAATTGCCAGAATGTACTGTTATTCTTCTGAATAGAACTTGAGTTACTGTCTCGTTTCCAGTTTCCTAAGTCAACTTTGGGCTGATAACGTTCACCTTTATTATAGCTGATGTCATAGCCAAATTCTGTATGCCAGGTCAGATTTCTCATCAAAGTAACATCTGCAAAAATACTACCAGTCAGTTTCTGACGATCCAATAAAATCTGATCCATCATAGCCATTGCAATCGGGTTCGGACTAGTATACCCTTCACGTACAATAGATGAATAATTTCCATCAATATCATAAATAGGTATATCCGGCACAGTTTGCAATGAATAACTGATAATACCCTGATCACTATCTGCCAGTTTCAAATCATCCTGCGTAGCAGAATAAGTAGCATTCAAACCGATTTTCAGCCACGGTTTCAACTGAGCATCCAAGTTAGTTCGGAAAGAATAACGGTTAAAGCTTGAACCAATCAACGTACCATCCTGATCCATATAAGAACCAGAAACATAATACTTCACTTTATCCGTACCTCCTTGAGCCGAAATCTGATGCTGATGCTGCAAAGCAGTACGGAATACAGCATCCTGCCAATTGGTTCCAACACCTAACAATGAAGGATCTGCATAAGTAGAACTCGGCTCCAGCTCACCAGTTTCAACAAAATCATTGTAGAAACTTGCAAATTCGCGCAAGTTCATCATGTCCAAACGCTTAGTCTGACGCTGTACAGCCAGCATACCGTCATAAGTAAATTTGGCTTCACCTGCCTTACCACGCTTGGTTGTAATTAACACAACTCCATTTGCTCCCTGAGCTCCATAAATAGCTGTAGCCGAAGCATCCTTCAAAATCTCCATAGAGACAATATCCGACGGATTGATAGTAGACAGCGGAGAAATAGTAGAAACCGAACCATTACCCAATGCATCACCAAGTCCAAAATCAGAACCAGAAGAACCTCCACCCTGCACAATAACGCCATCAATTACATACAAAGGTTCTGCGTTTGAGTTAATAGTAGCCTGACCACGAACACGGATAGAAGATGAAGAACCCGGCGCACCTGAAGTTGTTACAGCCGAAACACCTGCTGCACGTCCCTGCAAGGACTGATCAAGGTTTGTTATGACAGATCCTTTAATAGCATCTTCACCTACAGAAACAGAAGCACCAGACAAGTCGCTTTTTTTCATTGTACCGTATCCAACAACCACAACCTCATCCAATGTTTCAGAATCTTCTTTCAATACAATATTCAAAGAAGTCTGGTTAGTTATTTTAATCGTCTGAGTAACATATCCAATATAAGAAATTTCCAGCGTTGCACCTTCCGAAACATTCAGTACAAAATTTCCATCAAAATCGGTAATTACTCCATTAGTTGTTCCTTTTTCAAGAACATTGGCTCCAATAACAGTTTCACCGGTAGCATCAACTACCTTACCTTTTATTTGCTTCTTAGCTTGCTGAGCAACCTCCAACATACTTGTTTCAGAAGCCCATGCCGGGTGCACATTTCCGATCGAGATTGTAGCAAATGCACCAGCTATCAGCACGCATTTTCTTACATTTTTATCCATAATATATTTTTAGTATGGTTAATAATTTCTTCTTAAAATTCAGATATATGTGAGAAGTTTACAAATAGTTGTCCTACATAATATCAGATTAAAGTCATCCGTGTTACATTCTTTTTACAATCACAAAAATAACGATAACAAAAGACTATTAATAATACTATCTTATCCATAACTAATATAGTTAAAAACAATTACTATATTAATTACTTCTCGTTACTAATTTTAGCACAAAAAAGCTTTATGACACTAATTGTTGTACTATCCGATGCAAATACAGAATTCAGCCCCTGCTGCTCCTGAGCAGGATCGCCAGTATAATCGTCTCCAGGTTTCCAGTATTCATATTCCTCAGAAGGATTAGCAAAGCCTCCCCATCCCCAGAAATTACAACCTGCAAACAAAGTGTGAGATGAAGCATTATCTAATACCAAATCGAATATATATTTATAATAAGCATCTCGTGCTTTCACTGACGACGATTTACTGAATTGAAAATTATCTCTAGGATATCCAAATTCTTCCATTACCAAAGGCTTCTGATACTTCTTTGCAACTGCAAGATGTTCGTCAATATACACTTTCGAATTCTGTTTTGCTTTTTCCAGATTCTCCTGCAAACTATCTTTCGGAGCCCATCCCCAATTGTATGGCCAGATATGAATATTCATATAATCCACATTAGCATCTGCATGAATTTTTTCGAATAAGTCCATATCCATCTCACAGCCCCATTTACCTTCGCTTCCGGTAGAAACCAGGTGATTGGGATCAAGAGATTTGATCAAGGCAGCAGCCTTACCCATCCAATTGGCAAAATTCTGTTTATATTCTGGTAAGAAAGCGCGAGGTTCATTACCTATCTGCCATGACATAATAGTCGGATCGTCTATATAACGCACATTTGTATAACGGTTGGTACGGGTTATTACATCCTTTACATAATTTGCATAAAGAGCTTGGGCACTGTCCGAGCATACAAACTGACCGGCAAAATTCATATAAGCCGCATACCCATCAACTGCCGGCTGTGGTGCTTTTCCATAACCAGCCCATTGCAGATACTGTCCATATCCTCCACTCCATTCCCATGAATTATTCAGATAAAGCACAGCCAGCATATCACGCTTTGCCATTTCAGCAAGCAGATAGTCAAGTCCTGCAAAAATAGTATCATTGTAAACTCCTGGAGCAACCTGAAGCGTAGGTTCCACTTTTGCAGCTACTCCTCGCTCGCCATCAGAACCAACCAGTATACGTAAATTATCGATGCCAATACTTTTTAATGAATCAAGTTCGCGACATAGACGCACACGGTTACCTCCTTCGCCTTCTGAGCCCAATATTGCACCATACCAAAAATTAGTACCAATGTAATAATAAGGCTTTCCATTACGGATAAACTGTCCGTTCTCTACTCGTACAAAATTATTCTCTTTCTGATTTTTCGACGTTGTGGTACACGACACAATAACCACAAGTGACATTAACAACAAAAAAAAGTTCTGTTTCCGCATATCTATTAGATTTATTTCAACAATGCAAAAGTAAGAGGAAACTATCTAGAAATATGATATAATTTTATCCAATAATTCACAACATTGTAGATAGTCTAATTACTTACATCTACTCTATGTCCTATAAATCTCCCGAATACTTTCAAATAAATAGTGCCGATAATTCAGAGAATTACCGGCACAAAAACCATTATCCTTTCAACCTTACCTAAAAAAATACTTTATCTATAAACAACATATCTCATTTTACCAATAACACTTCTTTTACAATACGCCCCCACTCCTTCAAATCCTCACTTTTCCACCCAGTATCAGGTGCTGAAAGATAAAGCATCGAGCAAGTTTCGTCTTTGTCAGCTATTGACCAGGCAGCCCAGCTGACAGCATGTTCTTTCATCCACACCTGCCATTTATTCCATTCCTGCAAATCTATATTTCCATCTCCGCTTGCTTCCATGCCGGCACATTCGGAAACAAAAAGAGGAAGTCCTTTTTCCAGCGCATAATCGGCACGCTCACGCAACGAAGTTTTATGAGTAGCAGCATAAAAATGCAGTGTATACATTATATTATGTACATTCTTTATTGGATCATCGGCGGCCAGATGTACATCCTGATCCCAATGAGGAGTACCCACCAGAATCAATGCCTCCTTATCGACGGCACGAATACAAGCAATAACGTCCTCTGAATATTTTTTCACATCAGCCCAGGTATCCTTTACCGGTTCGTTGAATATTTCATAAATAACATTGGGAACACCTTTATAGCGAGCTGTTATCTGACTAAAAAACTCTTTCGCCTCTTCTGTATATAACCCATGGCTATGCCAATCTATAATGACATACATATCATTGGCAATGGCAGCATCGGCAACAGCCGTCACACATTTCAACGCCTTGTCCGGATTGCTTAGATAAGCTCCTTCGGGCTCTACTCCCATAGCGGCACGAATCAGCGTACAATTCCATTGCTCTTTCAGTGTTTTCACAGCCGAAGCATTATAAAAGCGAGGCCACCAGTTATGCCAGCCCATACTGACTCCTTTCAATACGACCTTTTCGCCTTTTTCGTTTACAAGAAAGGTTCCTTTTACAGACAAACGTTCCACAGCTGCACTAGCATTTACACTACCATATAAAAACATCAGGCAGCACAATACACAAACTTGCAGAATAGAAAAGATGCTTTTAATCATGTTTCGGTCCATAGCATTTCAAATTAAAAATCCATTCGATTAACACTTGCAAAAGTAGACTATCATAAAATAAAAAAGCAATACTATTTTATCTAATTGTTGCATTTCTATCACAAACCGCTTTTTATTACCTTATTTATATACGCTAACAGCGATAGTTCATCTTACCATAACATTGACAATAAAAAAGCGATGTTTCTTTTACAGACATTAGTCTTGAAAGGAAACACCGCTTTACTCACCATACTAGCTTTATCAAATAATTGTACGTTTCTTCCGATAATTATCCCTGAACTCTTTCGGAGAACAATTTTTCTTTTTCTTAAAGATACGGTTAAAGTTGGAAAGATTGTTGAAACCGCACTCATAACAGATTTCAGCAATCGCCATCGTTGAATCTACCAGTAAACGGGTAGCATGCCCCAAACGTAAATCAATAATGTAATCCGACAGGTTCTTTCCGGTGCGCAACTTGAAAAAACGGCTGAACGAAACTTCTGTCATACCTACCATATCAGCAAGCAGACCTAGTCTGATTTCCTCCTGATAATGTTTTCCAATATAATCCTGTACTTTCTGTACTCTCCGGCTGTCTGAGTGCACTTCGATTTTTGCAAACGAAGAACTGGACAACGTACGTGCCTGATCTGTAAAAAGTGAAAGTTCATACAGCAAGGTCAGAAAATGCACTACTGCATAAAAACCTTTCATTTCCGGAAGCTTGTCTATCAGCGCATACACTTTCATCACCGCATCCATTGGGAAGCATAAGCCGTATTGCGCCTTGTCGAGCATCTTTCGAATCATATCAAACTGATTGGTATCTATCAGTCCACTCAAAAAAGCGGGTACAAACTGAATGGTTATTTCCCGGATATTTGATGACGAACAGGTATTTTGCTCCCAAACGTGTTCCAGGTCCGGACTTGTGATCAGCACTAAATCGTAATCGCCTATAACCTCTGCCGAATCACCCACCACACGGCGCACTCCAGGCGCATGTTCTACAAAATTCAATTCAAACTCTTTATGCGAATGCATCGGATAGGTAAACTCTTTCTTATGCCGGTCGGCTATATAAAAACAGTCCTTGTCCGAAAGTGGAGTTATTTCGCGTATAAAATTTTCATTTACCAGTTTTTCCATAGCATTTGTTTTCATTATCACAAATATACATAATAAAATGACAAAACCATAAAACCGAAGAAAAAACGTGTTCACGTTTATAGAAAAAATATGCTGATATTTTCAAAGAAATATGCTGATATCTTCAGAAAAACATGCTGATATTTTTTTATTTTCTGTACAAACTTTTATCGCCTGTTCCCGATAATATTTTATCTCACTTCTACCATTCTATCAAAATAAGATAAAACCATATCAGTCCGTTCATAAAATAACCACTATTTTTGCAAATGAGTTAATGATTGTATAAACCGATTATCAAAAAGATGAAAAGCATGAAAGTAAAAAACAAAATCTATCTGCTGGCAGGATTCTCTTTACTTGCCGGAAACATGTGGGCACAAAACATTTGCATTTCTACACCAAACACTTCGCTTGTCCTGAATGCACCAACCGGTGGTGAGCTGAAGTATCTTTATTATGGAAATAAGTTAAATGAAACTGATTTACAGAATATCAACGAGGCCAAGAACTGCGACCATACAGCTTATCCGACTTATGGTATGAACTGCCCTGGAGAAACTGCACTGGCTGTCAGACATGGCGATGGAAACATGTCAACACAAATGGAAGTGGTAAGCGTAAGTACTGATAAAGAGAATCAGGCTACACTAACCACTGTACGTCTGAAAGATAAGGTATATCCTTTCTATATAGATGTACGCTATAAAGCCTACGAAGATGTAGACATGATAGAAACATGGACTGAAATAAGCCACACAGAGAAAAAACCTGTTTACCTGACACAATTTGCATCTGCCTACTTGCCAATCCGCAGAGGAAACGTATGGTTTTCACATTTATCAGGTTCATGGGCTAACGAAGGTCAGCTTACCCAAGAGCCTTTACAACCGGGCATGACAATTATCAAGAACAAAGACGGTGCACGCAATTCACACACATCGCACGCGGAAGTGATGTTTTCACTCGATGGCGCTCCTCAGGAAAATAAAGGACGTGTTATCGGAGCTGCACTTTGTTACTCGGGAAACTACAAACTGAGAATAGATACTGACGACAGCGACTATCATCAGTTTTATGCAGGTATCAACGAAGAGAACTCTTCGTATACACTTCCTAAAGGAACTGTATTTCAGACTCCTGCCGTTGCTCTTACATATAGCAACGAAGGTCTGAGCGGTGCGAGCCGTAACTTCCATAAATGGGGAAGAACGTATAAGCTGGCACATGGTAACACCGTACGCGACATTCTGCTGAACAGCTGGGAAGGTGTATATTTCGATATTAACCAGAAAGGCATGGACCAGATGATGGGTGATATTGCTTCAATGGGAGGTGAACTTTTCGTAATGGACGACGGATGGTTCGGCGACAAATATCCGCGTAAGAACGACAGTTCTTCACTGGGCGACTGGGTAGTAGACAAGAACAAGCTGCCTGAAGGCATTGAGGGATTGATAAGAGATGCCAAGAAGCACGGAATCAAGTTTGGTATCTGGATTGAGCCTGAAATGGCAAACACGACCAGCGAACTGTATGAAAAACATCCTGAATGGATACTGAAAGCCCCTCAGCGTGATCCGGTACTAGGACGTGGAGGTACACAAGTAGTACTTGACCTGGCTAATCCGGAAGTACAAGATTTCGTATTTAAAGTTGTAGACGACTTGATGACAAATTACCCTGAAATAGCTTATATCAAATGGGATGCAAACATGCCAATCATGAATCATGGCTCCAACTATCTGCCTGCGGATAAACAAAGCCATATGTATATAGAATTCCACAAAGGATTCGAAAAAATATGCCAGCGCATCCGTGCCAAATATCCAGATTTGACTATTCAAGCATGTGCAAGCGGTGGCGGACGTGCCAACTATGGTATTCTTCCCTATTTTGATGAATTTTGGGTGAGCGACAATACCGATGCACTCCAGCGCGTATATATGCAATGGGGAACATCGTACTTCTTCCCTGCCATTGCTATGGCATCGCACATCAGCGCAGCTCCTAATCATCAGACTTTCCGTACCATTCCATTAAAATACCGTATTGATGTGGCAATGAGCGGACGACTGGGTATGGAAATTCAGCCCAAGAATATGACCGATGAAGAAAAGGACTTGTGCCGCAAGGCTATAGCTGACTACAAGAAGATTCGCCCGATTGTACAGTTGGGAGATATTTACCGCCTCATCTCACCTTACGACCGTTTGGGAGTAGCTTCGCTGATGTATACCAGTCCTGAAAAGGATAAGGCCGTATTCTACTGGTGGAAAACAGAACATTTCGTCAACCAGCATTTGCCTCGCATGACAATGGCAGGACTTAATCCTGACAAAAAGTACCGCATCACAGAACTGAACCGCATAGACAATCAACCGCTTGCCTTCGAAGGGAAAGTATACAGTGGTGCTTATCTGATGGCAAACGGACTGGAAATACCTTACAACCATATCGTTGATTATCACAAACAGAATGATTATTCCAGCAGAGTCCTGTATTTGGAAGAAGTAAAATAAGTCTGTAAATTAAGTAAAAACAAAGGCTGTTTCAGAGGTTTTAGGTCTGAAACAGCCTTTTTCGTTGATCAGAATTTCCAATCTGATATGCTATCCAAGACCTTTCATTTACTCAACAGACAAAATGTACAGCATATTTTTTCATATGCCGGTTCCCAACCTCAAAGATCTAATCATTTTAAGTTCTTCACACTGTGGAAATAATACAATCCAACAGATTATTTTCTATAACAGCCCTCTGCCATAACCTATAGTTGTCGTATATTCCCAATAACCAGTCAATGTTCATTTAAACCTAAAAAACATATATGACATAGAAAACAATAAAAGAGCCATATCAAACTCCATTTCGGAATATTGACATGGCTCTTTTAGAATAAATAAGTTTTATAATTTATTCCCAATTATCAGTGCGGAACGGATATAAAGGAAGTTCACGAAGATTTGCAACATTTCCCGGCTGGAAATCTCGGAAACAATAACGTACAGCAACGGGCTGTGCAACCTTATCACAAGTCACCTTTATCTGCAAATTATTAAAGACCTCAGCTTTTGCCGGATAAAAGACCTTATCACTTCCTGCAACCTCAAATCCTTCCATATCAGACAAACGGTTAAATCCTTCTTCTGCATGATCAAATGACAAGATAGCTGCACCATCCTTTACTTCCATCGATTTGTAGACTGGTCCGTAAGCTTCTATACCCGGAACATGATAAGTCTTACTCAATGCCATATAGGCAAGACGTTTTCCTACATCAGTCTTATTTTTAGGATGAACATTTTTTATTTCATAAGGTTCTACCAAATCGTTTGTAGAAATCATTCCACTGTTTGGAATGATAGACTGTGCCTGGAACTGTGCTTCGCGAAGCAATGCACATCCTGTAGTTTCTGTAGAATTGAATGGAGCTATCTCTACATAATAGAACGGCAACTCACCCAATCCCCACTCTTTACGCCAGAGTTCGACCATCGTTTTCAAGCGTTCGGCATACGTCTTATGTTTACCTACGTTCGATTCTCCCTGGTACCACAAAAATCCCTTAATAGTATAATTCTGCAAAGGTTTCAGCATACCGTTGTACATCAATGTTGGACTCAGATAATGCCACCAGTCGTGTCCGTCTTCCTTACGGATATCACGTTTCAAGTCAATATCGGGATATTGAGAAACAATCTCACGGGGCAACCATCCTTCTACCATCGAACCTCCCCAGCTACAGTTGATAATACCAATTGGAATATCCAGTACCTGATTCATCATCATCGCAAAGTTAAAGGCTGTCGCGCTGAATGCCGGAGCATTTTCCGGATTACTAACTTTCCAGCTTCCTTTACATTCGTCGACAGGCTGCAATTGTCCGTTCTTTTCAACAGTAGCTACACGGATTCCTTTCCACTTTGATGAAGTAGCGATCGTTTCATTAGCTCCTGCTATCGGACAATTCCAGAAGCCTCTCAACGGCATCTCCATGTTCGACTGACCAGAACAGAACCATACTTCTCCTACCAGTACATTATTCAAAATGATTTCTTCACCATCGGAAATAGAAATGGTGTAAGCGTTGTAACTTGCCGTAGGAGTCTTAATCTTTGCAATCCACTTTCCGTCTGCACCGGCAGTAACCTTGTATGTTTCACGATTCCACGACGGACGGATTGTAACTTCGGTATTTGCATTGGCTTTTCCCCACAAACAGGCTTCCGTCTGTTGCTGCAAAACCATATTGTCACTCATAATATCAGGCAATGTAACTTTTGCCCATGCCCCAGCCTGCATCATCAGCAGACAAGCACTGATAATCCATTTTTTCATATCTTCAATATTTTAAAGTAATTCTTTCAGTTTACCATTTCATCAGTTTCTTAAGGAAGGCGGTCAGCTCTGAAGCCATCTTCTGATGCTGTCGCATGGAAGGGTGGTAACTAGCACCTATCCCCAGCGAACCTGTTTGAGGCGACATATCAAAACGATATATCTCTTTATCTCCCTGACTGTTCATTTCACCCACTACGGTATCCATTGCTTTCTTTACATCATCCAATGGTTTTCCATTCATCATGGAACCTGTCAGCAATACCAGTTTAGCATGAGGATAGACAGCACGGAGCTTTTTCACAAAACTGCGATATCCCTCAGTCAGCAGATTCATGTCATAATTGTCGAGACTTGTATCATTTGTTCCCAAATTAATACACACCACATCCGGTGTATAAAGCGTATGATCCCATAACTCTGTAGAGTCTGTAAAAAGGACCTGTTCGTACATGGCAGGCATACAGTCCTTACTGCCCGAACGAGGTGCACCGTAGTTACGGTATACACCGATTCCGGAACGGGCCACTACCAGATGCTGGGCTTTCAATGCTCTTACCGTACGGGCTGCATATGTATAAAAATGATTTTCTGTTTCATAGGTAAACGGATCAGAAGGATTTTCTGATTCTACTCCATAACCGCAAGTAATGGAATTACCGATAAATTCAATTCGACGTTCAGGTAACACCGGAGCCTCGGCCAGTCTGCATCCTTTATCTAAATAAAAGCCCTTGAATGCTGGCTTCAGTTCATATCCTTCTATGGCATACATAATGCGAACACGGTGTGTTCCTTCCGGTAATCCTTCTGCTAACGTCTGGATCGAATCGTTTTCAGCGAAGTTAATCCGATAAGGCAATTCATCGTCAACTTCTACCATAAACGCTCCGCTTCCCGGTTTTGCTTTCATCTGTAAGGATGTTCCTTCAAAGTTTGCCAGTATACTGACTCCCGGATAAGTAAAACGGACAATATGAGGAATACTCCGGCTAATTCTTCCCATATAAACGATGTGTGAATCATCTGAGGATATAAATTCTTTATCACACTGACGGATTTCGGCTGAAACCGGAGAGGTAAATCCGGCTATGAATCCGTACAGCAATAAACCATACAAATAGTTTTTGTTTTTCATATATCATAGTATTTTCTGCAAATATAGCACATCTGACTCAAGAGCGTTTGATACTTTATTATCTAATATCTGTCAAATTTAAGATCTATTCACTCTGTTTCGGATTATTTGCTTACTGATATGGTACTTTTTTACCCTTTCTTATAACCATAAACTTCTCTTTTTCTATCCTTTTTCGAATGATAATGTTCGTCAGTAAGATCTACAACAAAAAACTTGTCAACTAAATAATATAAGCAAATAGGAAAAGATAAAATCTACGAGTTTGTACATAAGCCGTTGCAACGGTTAGCAATTCTGCAATGATTCGGTAATGAAAAATGTCAAGACTACAGTTTATAACATAAAAAAAGTCTACAAATCAAAATGATTTGCAGACTTCTGCGGTGCGTACGGGACTAACGGAGTTTTTAATCAAAACTGATATTCAATCTATTATAATAATCCTCCAATAAAAGCACCCACTTCTGCACCTGCTTCATTTCTATGTTTTTCCGATAGGAATTTGCCTTGTTCCAACGAGGTAAAGGTAGGGATTTTCGATTGAAATATCAAATGAAGAATGCGTTAATATAAAAAAGCAATCTACAAAAGCAATCATTTTCATAAAGCAAAAACAAAAGAAAAACAATAATATTCCATCCCTATCAAATTTACGATTAACCAAGATTATCTATCAAATAGTCAAAAATACTCTATTATAGAAGTAAAGTTTAAAGTATTTTTTGGTTTTTAACTATAAAAACTGTAATATTGCCGATTATAACCAAATCTTAAGATATTATGAACTACTTTGAATCTCTATATAGCAGTAAAATCAAAAGAATCGTTATTCCCATTCCAGGGTTCCAACGCTATAACAAAACCATTACAGAAGAAGGCGACAGTGAATTCATCGGACGTGAACGCATTATGTCCCGAATTCTTTCATGGCTGACCGAAAGCAATAATTTTACAGGTGCCTGCTTGGTAACTGGCTACCGAGGAATGGGCAAGTCCAGTTTTGTGGGAGAAGCTCTTTCAAAAATAGTAAACCACTCCACCATCAACAAACGTATTTTTGCTTTATTAAAAGTGGTGTGGCTGATCATCACCTGTCATTTCCTCATATATATACCTTTGGACAAACGGTTAGCAGAAATGGGAACCATGCATTGGCTTATTCTGTTCAGCTTATTACTGATAACAGGATGTATCTTATATCAGATTTACCCAAAATGCATATTCAAGCAAAAATTTCTCTATTTCCCTGTAAAAATCAATATCGGACGTGATGTCTATAATGAGAAGGATATCCTTTATCTTATCACCAAAAATGTGTACAAACAGTACATCGAATACTATAAATCGACCGCCTTACATCCCTTGCCTTCTTTAGTTTCATCTTTTACTAAATGGAGCATTCTGGTAGCACTTACCTATTACCCTCTATGTACTTTATCTCTTGTAAAAGACAGTCACCTATATAAATTTTTTATAGATTTTTATTGTTGCTTTCCTTACACTTTCTACTTGGCTTATTTTCTAATAGGCTATAGCATACTCTCTGTCTGTGAGAAAGCAGCTATCTTCTTACTGGCCCGGTATTATTCACTTCCCTTCATGCCCTTATCTATCGTACGTAATGACCTTATACGCCTGAATGAAAGAATAGATGCCAGCATCAAGCAACAGATTTCCGGTAAAATTAAAGAATGGGGTTTTTTACGCGAAAAGCAATATCAGCTTGCTTCCGTACGTGAAATAGAGCATGAACTGATTTCTATTTTCGAAAAGATTAATCAGATAGGGGGAACTCCTTTACTTTTCCCGAAAATCCGCTTTATTTTCGTCCTTGACGAACTGGATAAAGCAGATGTTAAAGAACTAAAAACCGATGATAAAAACGACGAAGAGCAAGAACAACTTATCCCTCCAAGCGCCTCAAACGACTCTTTAGGAAGTACATATTCTCCCAGAAAGCGTAAAAACAACCTAATCCGCACCTTGGCAGGTATGAAGTACTTCCTATCCACCGTGAAGGCTAAATTCATATTCGTTGCTGGACAAGAACTCTATGATGCCTATCTGGCAGATTTATCTGACCGGCAATTTTCTCTGTCAAGCATATTCAATGAAGTGATCTCTGTAGAGAGTTTTCTGAAAAGTTATTCAAGCGACACCAGCATCCTTACAATGACAGAACGACTTTTATGCAAGCAGCTGATGACTGTAGAACAGCGCTCTAAAGACGGCCATATCTATCCTGCCTACGAGACACTTCAGCATTACTATACCCTACTGAGTACCAGTAAAGACAATTCCCAAAAACATCCTCACTGGAAACTGGAACTGGAACAACGCATACTTTTCCTCTACCACTTTCTGTACTATTTGATACATACAAGCAACGGTTCCCCTAAAAAAATGATTCTCAATCTGGAGACTTATATCAGACCTCAATCATATATCGATGACAAATACATAGACGAAGACGATAAGACCGATTTTTACCTGAACTTTGGTGATACCCATAACTTTAAAATCAATTTTGTTCATTATCTGGCTTTTCCCACTATCCAGGGGCTTGTCAACCAATCACAATTATACACAGACAAACTTTTGGTATCTAGTTCATTTCTGGTCAACCACATATATAAATACCACAACACCGGCTTCTCCTGGAGAAACCTGGAGTACATCCCAGAACTGCTGGATATAAACAAAATGCCGGGACTCCGCGATTTCATTGGTACCATGATTAACTTCATGCGGCAGGTTCATCTGGAATCGATTTTCTGCGGACTTTATCTTTTTAAATTCCCGATGCATCTGGCCGAAGAAATCAGTATCGCTTCTAACCGATCTGATGAACTGTCTGCATTATTTAATTTTTCGCGCGATGACTCTTTAGCCATCAAAGAACATTATCTGAGTTTGATTCGTTATTATTCTGACAAGATCAATACAGGTTGTGAAGGAGAAGCGACACTTCTACCCAGTATGCATCACATCTTAGGTGATATCTACTTGGCTGAGGAAGAATACGCCATGGCCATTGCAGAATACCAAACTGCTTTACAGTTGCTTAAAAAGCAATTGGAATCAGACCCAACCAACGTTAATATAGATCCCCATCTGTCCTCCTATATGCTATTTTATGTCCGGAATATGCTGAAACTGGGCGTAGCGTATGAAAAAAGAAAAACATACAATTCTGCCTATGTTACCTATACAGAACTCATTGACAAATTAATAGATTTTAGATACTTGAATGAAAATGATTTGGGACTTACATACACGCAGGAGCAATATTGGAATTATAACAAAGACTGGGATAATGAACATACCATCCTATACCTACCTCAAGATATTCGAGACAAAATTATCAAAGCTCATCAATCTTCGTTATTTAACAAATTATTAAACAAGTTGTTTAATCTTAAACGCCATACTAAAGCAATCAAAGAAATTGAAAATCTGCAGACAGCTGAGAAAAAATATACACAATGGGAACCAGGACTGGATACAGAGAAACTTACAGAAATTCAAGGGGTTCAATTTAAAACCTGTGATTTGCATAACGAATTAAATCACATATCGCTTACCCCCCGACTTAAAGCTATAATTTCGAACATATCTGTATTTGAAGATATTCGTTTTATATATATCGCGCCTTTAGCCAGACTGTTTGTATTGGAGAAAATGCAATCTGGAGGTATAACACGCTTGAATATAGACCAAGCCGTATCCGAATTCAACTATTTACACTTGCTAACTGATTCCAAATATAAATCTTTTTTGTTAGCCGATTTCTATCGCAAGCTGGCCGAGATTCTTTATTATAAATATCAGTTACCCCAAGAGAACGTCATTGTAGCAGACAGAAACATAATAAAAGATAAAATTAAAGAAATCCAAGAAAAGTGCTCCATAAACATAACAGATAAAGAATCTGAATATTCCGTTTCTTTATTTGATACTCTTTATTTTTATGGATATGATATTAAGAAAATATTGCATGATTTATTTCATGAATCCTATAAAAAAGAAAAAAGGAATCAAGAAAAAGAAGAAAAAGAAAAATGTAAAGTAAAAAATGCGATTGTTTATTGTATTCAGAAGCTAGGTTGCAATCCTTTAGATAAAAAGGAATACACAGAGAATTCTATAGAAAAAATGTTTGACGACTTAATAAATGTGATTTCAACATATATACCTGATATTACCCTCAAAAAACCTGACGGATCATTTGAAGCAATATATAACTGTGCCCTCCGCCAAAGAATTGCCATCAAAAATGGAAGGAATCTCCCATGCTATGCCTGTAAGTACTATCACATTAGCTTGCAGACCTTACTGCAGAATTTAATACCAGGAAACAACAATTCCTCAATCGGAAGAATTAGTTATGTAACTATTATACAATGGATTATCAATAAAGGAGAACCACAAATTCGGAATCTTACAGAATTGCATGCTTCTTTAATTGCTACCACATTGGAAGGTATCGGTAATACTTTTCTAAGTTGTATACCAGTTACTAATAACAATCAGTTTATTCTTAATAATAATGATTTTATCGGTTTCTTCTTACGACTAGTAGAAGCTTATTACGACGAAAAGGAAGAAAAAGATATTTCAAAAGATAAAGACAAAAAACAAGCCATTATCGATGAACTAAATAAAAGAATCGATAAATCAAAAAAAGATTACGTGCCGATAAGTCAGACTGAAAAAAGCATTCTTTACTATTGGTTTGCAACCTTATTCTTCAGTGCAGCCGGTAATATGCTAGCCGCTTTCAGATGCAACCGGCGCATCTTGGAAGTCTTCAGTACTTGCATGTATCATTCAAAAGAAAAAGATGAGAATTCAAAAGAAAAAGATGATTTCATTCAAAATATGGATAAACATATTATTCAGCGTGCTTTAAGGCGTATTTACGCCCATTATGAACATATAAACTTTTCGGAGGTACAGCAACTGAAACTGTTTTTCAATAAGCGTCAGGATGAAACTATATCCCTCCGTTATTTGTCGCATTTTCCAGAGATTGATGAATTCCTCACGGTTTTCTATACCTTAAAACTTGTAGTTTACAGGAAACGCGCTCACAAGAAGAACACAGACCCTTCTGCATATACCAAGTATTGGAATCTGCTAAAAGAATATCACAATAATATCCAGATGGGACACTACAAGCTCATCACAACTTCCATGCAAAACATTCAGAACCTACAGTTCAAGGTTTTGATAAACGAATGCATATTGAGAGAGTGTGGATTTAATGATGTATTTGATGATACTACAATGAATAAGGTCAACAATAATCATTTTGTAAAGGTAAATGAAGCCTTGGCAAGTTACTGGGCAAAAACAGAAATAGATATACACGTTCTGTTAGACAATATTGGTGTCGTTTGTTCTCCTAACCAATCTGACGATAAGTTACAAAAAGATCTGATTGAATTTCTCATTACGGACTCCCTATTCTGTCTTTCCAAGATGATTACCCAGATTTTACCGCAAACTAATTCTACTCTATATACCAATAGCTTTATCGCCCAACTTTATTACAAGATGTATTTATGGAATCTGATTAAAACTGGGCTTTACCATATCTATCGTGGTATCGAATCAGAAGTTATCGACGACCAAGAATATCTGTCTTTTTTGAAGCAGATAGTAAAACGGTATGATGAAAATAAACTGACAGAAGATGTTTCAAGGAAGTTCTCAACTTTCTATCAGACAAGTATATCTTGCGTACAAGGATTGAGCGATCTGCCTTCAAAACCAGCTCAAAAATTCATGGAGAAATTAAAAAAGGATGTAGGAGAAGATAATTTCAAATTATTAGACAATACTTACTTGGCAGAATCTACCATCAGCTTATACAATAAGGCATACGAAATGAGTCATGGTGGAAATGCCTATAAACAAATGATTTCTTATATGAACCTGCTGGATGATGACCTGAACAATGATACCTCACAATTTTATCTGGCCATCGAACGGTTTAAACAAAACAAAAATCTTATAGAAGAAGAAAAAGAAACTGAAGAAAAAGAGAAAAATCTCATAGAAAGACGAATTAAGAAATTAAAGACTGTTGTTCGTAACTCCAGTATCTACAAAGCTGATAATTATATTCAAAACAATAAAATATCAAACTTATAAACACCTACAGTCATGTTTATATTCTTTACTTTCACTGCATGTGCGCTTCTGCTCTTTGTTGCAGGGCTGCAAATCTGGCTCAGCATGAATAATAGTATTCCTACTCAAAAGAAAACGGACAAGAAGCCAGGACCCACCCGATATCAGTTTTTACTAACCGGACTACTCTTGCTATTCCTACTATTGGGGTCATGCGTCACCTCTTATGACTCAATGATGGAAAACCGCCCTGCCCCATTTTGCCCCAACAGATCGAATGGAGACAATACGACCGATCGGAATATCACCAAAGAAACCGAGTCTATCGTTCAAGCAAATCAATCCCCAATCAACATTACAAAAATTATCTCTCCCGTTAATCCACAAACAATAAAAATTATCAAAAGAGATACATGCATACAACAAATTTCCGGTAATAAAAAGTTAGAACAGAACATAAATCTTTATTCAAAAAAGTGTCAACCATCTCAGCCTATTGGTTTATTTCCAAACGATTATTGCCGACTCATTTTCCAATGTTTGATTGGATTTGTTTGTTTAATACTTCTCCTGTTATTAATAGCCTCTTTTGTATCCTCATTCTCTTTATGTGCTAAATACAAATATAAATGCAAAGCCAAAATGAGTAAATATAACAGAGATGTAGAAATTAAAAAGCTCTCTGAAAGAGAAGCTTTCTATAGAGGGTATTACTCCAGCATAAACAACAAAAAAAATTAAAGAAAAAGAGTATCAAAATGAAGTTTCAATTAAACCATTCATTTTGATACTCTTTTTCTTCAGTTATAAATGATTTCGGAGCAGGTTCCTTATAAATCTTCTTATAGTTTGGAACAAGCCTGTGTTCTCTCTTGTAGAAGTTTCTCTCTTAAAATCCATCAATTCTTCCAGCAATAATCTTCTATGATTTAGTTCACTTTGTAATTGAATTGATTTCAATCTCTCCAATTCTCTATAAAAATAATTTAACCGATAAATATAAATGAACAAACCAACACATAATACAATCAGTTCGACAATTACAAACCATATCAGTCCCTGATAGTTCACACCTATACTACCATAAAAAATAAATAGTAACACATTAAGAAGCGCTATCAGAAAAACAGCTCCAATGATACAAATATTACTTGTTTTCATTATTATCATTTATCAAAATTAATATGCAAATATATAAAAAAACAAGATATTTTACCCATAATTAATAACTTTATCTACAAAAATAAACAACTCATAAAAAATACAACATACTTCTTAAAGAAATCTCAGAAAACGAAATTGCAAAAAACGTAGCAGATAGCCGCAAAGGATAACTATATCATATAGTTGAAGAGAAACTTTCCAGACTATAATCAGCGTATAGTACGAAATCCTAATCACACCATTTTTCACAATTTTGCGCCATAAAACTTGTCCTTTTCGATCAAGAGAACTATCTTTGGAATATGAATATAGAAAAAGAAATTTTAAAAGAAAACAATCTAATAAACATCGACGAATTCATGGATGTCCAGTTCGGCAAACCTGGAACACCGGAACGTGAAAAGTTCCGTGAAGAAGCCCGTACTTATGTGAACGGACATGCCAAAACTGCGGAATGTAGGAACTCCCAAAAGAAACAGAAATAACCAGCTTTTCCTGTCCGTTCCGACGAGCCGGAAAACGCTACCTCCGTAACGTCAAATTCTTCTCTAATGAAGATGGAAAGAGGTGGTTCTCTGAAAAGTCCGTACTTAATAGCTCGATGTATCCAGTTGAATACTAATATCCTACAAGGTTCACTAGCAAATATTGTAGGAACTGAACCTATTTTTGTAAGCAATGCCGAACTATGCAGGCTCAAATACGTGATAATAAACACATTACATTTCATCCAATTACTCCAAGGCAAATTGGGGCTCTGGGTTCGGGCCCCAGGCGGATCCGAACCTATTTCTATGACCTAAACAAATATCTGAAAACTACATATTTACTTCTCTTATTTCATTTAATCTAAAACTATTAATAATCAACAATTACATTCCATTCAAAACCATAATCTATGTCTTATCCGTGTCCTATGCATCCGTCTGTGATATGGACACAATTAATATTTATTTTTTATGAGACATAGTTTTTCCATCTACTTCTATCTGAAACGTAGAAAGCTTCAAAAAGACAGCAAGTCAACAATCATGCTCCGCATCATAGTCAATAACAAGGCCGCAGATGTAAGTCTGAAGACGTCCATCCTACAGGAGCATTGGGACAAACAGAACAGGCGTGTTTCCGACATGAATCCAGAAGCACACGACATCAATGCATACTTGGACAAAGTAAGTTCCACATTGCAGCATCATTACCAACAGGCCCAACTAGAAGGAAAACAGCTTACGGCAAGCATGCTGAAACAACGCTTCATGGCCACAGGATCCAACCCGCCTTCCCTTCTGAAGATGTTTGACAAACAGGTAAAAGATGCAGACAGGCTGGCACATGCTGGACAAATCAGCATGTCCCATTCCAACAGACATAAACTGGTCTACAGACGACTTGAAGAGTTCTGCAAGAAAATGGGCAGACAGGATATGCCACTGGAACAGTTCGACCGGCAGATGATACACGAACTGGAGCTGTTCTTTAGAACTGACTGCAGACTGTCGGTCAATACGACAGCCAAGATGATGAGTATGGTCAGAAAAGGAATTCTATGGGCATACCGGTGCGGAATTATTCTGACCAATCCGTTCTCAACCTACCGGATAAAGAAGGAGGAAAGTCAGAAACAATACCTGAACAGGCAGGAAATAATAAGGATAATGAGCAAGCGGCTGGATATTCCCAGGCTGGCCTCCATCCGTGACATATTCATCTTCAGCTGCTTCACGGGCATTGCCTACTCAGACATCTGTCGGTTGAGAAAGGATCAAATCATTTCAGATTCTGACAAAGGAATGTATATCCATCTGTACAGGACCAAGACCAATCACCCCGCATTCATTCCACTTCTTCCCCAGGCCAGAAAAATGGTCAGCCTCTACATCGGGAAAGGCGAGTCGGAATATCTGTTCCCGACCATCTCGAACCAGAAAAGCAACGCCTACCTTAAAGAGCTTGCCGATATCTGCCATATCAGAAAAAGGGTGACATTTCATGTGGCCCGGCACACGTTCGCCGTAACCGTCTGCCTAGAAAACGGACTTCCGATAGAAACGCTTTCCAAAATGCTCGGACATACCAATTTGAGGGTCACACAAGCCTATGCCAAAATCACGTATAGGAAAGTCACGGAGGATATGAAGGTATTAAAGAACAAGCTGAAGGACTGGAAACCGGAATCCTGTACGATGAAATCTGATGACATTTAATGAAATCTGATGACAACAGGCTCCGGCGGTTTGCAGCAGCATGGGAATGTGGATATCTTTGTCTCAAACCAAAAAGGACAGCTTATGGGAACAATCATCACCAGATCAGACAAGGAAGTGCTTCATTTCTTCGATGAAATGAAAAGGGTATCGGACCTCATAGACCATTTGCCGACGGAAAACCGGTACCTATTGGACGGGGAAAACTACCTGACAGATACGGAACTGGCCGGAAAGCTCAAGCTGAGCAAGCGTACGCTGCTGGACTACAGAAGCAGCGGCATATTGCCTTATTACCAAATAGGAGGAAAAATCCTATACCGGGAAAGCGATATCGTACGACTGCTGGAAAAGAACCGGAAAGAAGCGTTCTGACATTCAGTTCCGTTTATGGGAAAGGCTATACCAACACATCCGTTGGAGTATAGCCTTTCACTTTTTATCATATTTTGTATATGTCCGCTTCATGCCTTTCAGAGATTCCTCTCCTGAGCCTGCATATAATGGCGCAACATATAGTCGGAAGAATAGCCGAGCATTTCCCTGACGTGTTCTTTGGGAATCCGGTTGGCCAGGGTGACTATCGCAGCGAACGTATTGCGGGCCATCTGGGTGGTCAGACGCTTGGAAATCCGACATAGTACCGAAACCTCTTTCAGGTATTCATTCATTTTCTGGATTGACGGGACAGGAAAACACGGCCCTTCCGGATTCATCGGATTCCAGCCTCTGTATTTCTCCAGCAGGACCATTGCCGGTTTAAGAAGAGGAACACGGCTTGTACAGCTGTCTCCAACCTCCGCTACTTCAGCACGTGTCCTGCAAATCCACAGTGTTCCTTCGTCATCCCTAAACAAGTGCGACGGACAAAGGGTGCTTATCCCCTGATAGGAAAGTCCGGTGAGCGCACAGAAGACGAACACATCCTTCACCCGTTCCAGACGTCCGGCCGGCATATCCGTTTCCATCACTGTTCTCAGTTCATCCCAGCCCAGAAAAGACGGAGAAGTCTCCTCCTTCACGCACAGCCGTCCCAGTTCTTTCAAGCACCTGCCATCCTCCATCCACCCCTTCTGCTGGGCCACCTTGAGAACTTTACGGAAACACTCCAAATATTTAGCCGCCGTATTCCAGGCCAGCCCGCGGGTTTCCTTCAAATACCTTTCAAATGCCGTGATGAACTTCCTGTCCAGTTCGGAGAACGCGATATCTTCCTTATTGTAAACATTCCGTATGACGGTCTCTACCAATCCGCAGCATCTGTTGTAACGTGCCAGCGTGGCAGGATGCAAATCCCCGGGAGAAGCCACCCATCCGTCTATGCATTCCTTCATGGCCTTCAGAACCTGATGCCGTCCTTCTCTGGCATACAGAATATCCAGGATTTTCTTTGGAGTCAGTTTTTCCCCGTCATACACGAAATTCCTGTGAATGACATATATTCTGTCCCTCAGCGTCTCAAGGTACATGTTCAGTTCCCTCGAACTTCGGTCTTTTCCTTTGCTACGCATCTTCGCATTGTCCCATAACTCCACCGGTATAGAGCGCTGGATACGGATTTCATCCCGCTGTCCGTTGATTGTCACCCGAAGAACGACCGGTGCTTCACCGTTCTTCAATAACTTGTTCTTCAAGATAAAGAACATTACATTCAGTGTGTTTCCTTTCATACGTTTTGTTTTGGTACAAACTTAGTAAATACACTGATATACAACACTATGCAAAATTGCGCAATATAGTGAAGTATAATACATGCCTTTCCTGAACACGGCTGTACTTTCCGGATTCAACGACCGGATATTTTTGAAAGACCGGTTCCTGCAACAGACAACATGAGACATCTGATGACTTGTGATGCCATCTGATGACATGATATTGGCCGGTCGGCCCATACCGTCTATCTTTGCCTCAAACCAAACAACTACACTTTATGGAAATCATAAACATTGAAGCCGGTACTTTCAGAGAAATGGTAATGTCCATCCAACTGCTGAAAGAAAAACTGGAAAACCTTAAAGGCAATCAAACCTCAAAAAGTCTGGATGACTGGATGGACAATCAGGAAGTATGCATGGCACTGAACATATCACAGAGAACATTGCAAGCCATGAGAAGCAACGGTACCTTGCCCTTCTCCCAGATTGACCGGAAAACCTATTATCGGAGACAGGATATCATCAGACTGATTGAAAAAGGGAAGAAAAGATAATCCCGACAAAAGCGAGGCCAATCCATACAAGCAAACAACTCTTCATTCATGTAAAAGGCTATACCTCACTGTGCGTTGTGAAGTATAGCCTTTCCGTTTATCCGAAGCCCCGGGCGACATCCTGCATGTCCTTCATAATACTGTTATCCAGTACACGTGCATAATGCTGTGTCATGCGGGTTGAAGAATGGCCAAGCATCTTCGACACATTCTGCAGGGCGACATCATTGGCAAGGGTAACAGTCGTCGCGAACGTGTGCCTAGCCACATGGAACAGCACTCACAAAGCACCCGTCAGCAAACAAGTGACTATAAAACGTAACCCGTTTGAAATGAGCGGTTTCGCATTATTCTGCCGGATGCAGGAAACGCAACGGAGTGCGGAATGGTGAGGCATTTCAGTTACCAATCCGTTAGCCGCCTGTTACCGAAGCAAGGACAGGTAACGCACGGAAAATGAAATTGTTATATATCCGTTTCTTTTGCACTAATGCGCAGTGTTCTGCAAATCAATGAACGCTTGCATGGAAAGTAACTTTGCAAACAAAAAAGTGTGAGCGTATGAAAATCGAGAAATTCAAAGTGTTGCTCTACCTGAAAAAGAGCGGAACGGACAAGTCGGGCAAAGCTCCGATAATGGGTCGTATCACGGTGAACCGCACGATGGCGCAGTTCGGCTGCAAACTGTCGTGCAAGCCGGAGTTGTGGAATGCGAGGGAAAGCCGTCTGGACGGCAAGAGCCGCGAGGCGGTGGAAACCAACGCGAAATTGGACAAGCTGCTGCTTGCGGTCAATACGGCGTTTGACACATTAGTGGAGCGAGGGCAGGAGTTTGACGCTACGGCGGTCAAGGACTTGTTCCAAGGCAGCATGGAAACGCAGATGACGCTGCTGCGGATGACCGACCGCATCTGCGAGGACTTGAAGACGCGTATCGGGATAGACCGGGCAAAAGGAACGTACCCCGGCTATTACTACATGAGAAAGACGCTGGGAGAGTTCATCCCGTGGCAGTTCAAGACGAAGGACATCGCTTTCGGGCAGCTTACCGAACAGTTCATCCATGACTACCAGAACTATGTCATGGACGTGAAAGACTTGGCGGTGGACACCGTGCGCCACTATCTCGCCATCTTGAAAAAGGTATGCCGCATCGCCTACAAGGAGGGGTATGCTGAAAGGTGTTTCTTCGCCAACTTCATCCTGCCCAAACAGATGGAACGTACTCCAAGGGCATTGAGCCGTGAGGACTTCGAGAAGATACGTGACGTAGAGATACCCGCATGGCGCACCACGCACATCCTTGCCCGTGACCTCTTCCTGTTCGCTTGTTATACGGGTACAGCCTATGCGGATGCGGTGAGCGTCACCCGTGAGAACCTTTACACCGACGATGAGGGAAGCCTTTGGCTGAAATACCGCCGCAAGAAGAACGAGCTTCGGGCAAGCGTGAAGCTACTGCCGGAAGCACTCGCACTGATAGAGAAATATCATGATGACAGCCGCCCGACACTATTTCCTATGGTAAGGCATCACAATCTTAGGCAACATATGAAATCACTCGCCGTCCTTGCCGGGGTAAGTACCAGCTTGTGCTACCATCAGGCACGCCATTCGTTCGCCTCGCTGATTACACTGGAAGCCGGAGTGCCGATTGAAACCATCAGCCGGATGCTGGGGCATTCTGACATTCAGACCACGCAAGTCTATGCCCGTGTCACCCCCAAGAAACTCTTTGAGGACATGGACAAATATATCGAAGCGACCAAAGACTTGAAACTTGTTTTGTAACCAATTAAAATCAATAACCTAAAAACATTGCAATTATGCGCAGTACATTTTCCATATTACCGTATATCAATCGAAACAAGGTGAAGGCAGACGGCACGACCTCCGTCCTGTGCCGCATCACAATAGACGGCAAGAGTTCCACGATGGCGACGGGCATCTATTGCAGGCCGGAGGATTGGAACAGCAAGACGGGAGCCATCCGCACCGTCCGCGAGAACAACCGCTTGCAGGAATTCCGCAAGTCCGTAGAGCTTGCCTACGATGAGATTTTGAAGAAACAAAACGTGGTGAGTGCCGAACTGCTCAAAAACACATTGGCGAAAAGGGCTGTTATCCCCACCAAGTTGTTGCAGATGGGCGAAAGGGAACGCGAGCGGCTGCTCGCCCGTTCAAAGGAGATAAACTCCACGTCCACCTACCGCCATTCGGGGTATTACCAAAAATACCTGAAAGACTACCTCACATCGTTAGGCAAGGAGGATATTGACTTTGCCGACATCACGGAGGATTTCGGCAGTTCCTACAAGGCGTTCATGAAGCGCAACAAGAATTTCAGCGCACAGCAAATCAACAAGTGCCTGTGCTGGTTGAGCAAGCTAGTGTACCTTGCAGTGGACTACGAGATACTCCGCGCCAACCCGTTGGAGGACATGGAATACGAGAAGAAGCCCACGCCGAAGCACAGGCACATCAGCCGTGCCGAACTGAAAGCCATTCTCGAAACCCCGATGCTCGACCCGTTGCAGGAACTTGGGCGGAGGGCATTTTTGTTTTCGACTTTTACGGGATTGGCGTATGTGGACACCATGCTGCTCCATCCGCACCACATCGGCAAGACGGCGGACGGCAGGCGTTACATCCGCATCAACCGCAAGAAAACCAATGTGGAGGCGTTCATCCCTCTGCACCCGATAGCGGAACAGATACTTGACCTTTATAACACCACGGATGACACCAAGCCCGTGTTCCCGCTTCCGAGCCGTGACGAGATGTGGTTTGAGATACACGAGCTGGGCGTGGCGATAGGGCGGAAAGAAAACTTGTCCTACCATCAAAGCAGGCACTCCTTCGGAACTTTTTTGATTTCGGAAGGAATACCCATCGAGAGCATCGCCAAGATGATGGGGCATTCAGGCATAAGAACCACCCAACGCTACGCGGAGGTTACTGACAAGAAAATATCCAAGGACATGGACAACTTGATGGCTTTCAGACGTGCCTATGGAACAGGAGCGTCAAGGGAAAAGAAAACAAAGGACACCTTAACGAACAAGGAGGAATGAAAATGGAACGTGGAATAATCACAATCAGCGAAAACGGGGCGGTCACTATGCCGACCGCTCCCGTATGGATGACGCAGCAGGAAATGTCCGATGCGTTCAACGTATTCGGCTGCGACATCCGCAGGGCAATCCGTGCCATTTACAAGAATATGGAATTATTGGAAGGCGACACCATGCGCTACGTCAGGCAGGACAACGGGATAAGCTATGATGTGTACAGTCTTGAAATGGTGATAGCCATTGCCTTTCGGCTGCGGACTAAGGAATGCATGGCTTTCAGGCGGTTTGTCATGGGAAAACTGTATGCTGCCAGTCGGAAAGAACCTCTATGTTTGTTCTTTTCGCCATCGGCTTACTCCCGGAACGGTCATAGCTGTTGATGCAAAGGATATACGAACTGACCATGTAAGGAATACGACCAGAGGGCATCAGGTCGTATTCCTTTTTATGATGCTATCTGAACGCTTCCCGGTAATTGGCGGCAAGCATCCGCTCAATGTCCGACTCCTTGTAGAGAATCTTGCCGCCCAACTGGTAGTAGGCTATCATACCGTTGTTACGGTAATCCTGTAAGGTGCGGCGGCTCACTTTCAGCCGTGCCGAAACCTCCCTGTCCGTGAGGAAGCGTTCACCGCCCAAAACCGGACGGCTGTTTGCCACGAGGTTTTCGATGCCGTCCAGCAGACGGTCAAGCGTGTCGCCGAATTGGGTGACCAGCGCATGGTTCTTGGTAATCATTTCACTCATTGTTACGTTGGATTTAGTGGTACAATCATAATCAAACGGCTCTACTCGCCCGGTTGCGTCCGGCAGGCTTGACAATGCGCATCACGTCCTCCGGTTTGTAAAACACTTTGTGGTTAATCTGCGAATAGGCCAGCGTGCCGTTGTCGCGCAGCGTCTGCAAGGTTCGCGGACTGATGTTGAGTTGTCGGCACACCTCTTGGTTGTCCATCCACCCGTTCAATGACTTGCCGCCCTGCTTGGCGAGGATGGCATCCACCCGTTCTGTGAAACGGCTGAACTTCGCTGCCATTTCCTCAAACGCTTCTTTCTGAATAATCAAAACTTCCATTTTCGATACTGTTTTTAATGTTGATACTCGGTTTTGCCTGCAAAGTAAAAGGGTATCGCGCATCAAACAATGAGTTGGCAGTTTCGTGGAAGCATTTGGCAGCAATTGGCGTAGTTCTTTCTCCAAAAAATGAAATGTAATTTTCCCAAAAACTACCCCATTGTTCTAACTATGAAATCTCAAGACAGTGTATTCATAAATATGGGTAGAAGGAATATGGGAACTTTGTTTATACTGATTTATAACCATACAACACTAAAATATCAATTATTTGATAGCTGTTCAAAAGGGCATTGCTTACTTTTGCACATAATAAACAGAAACATATGGTAGAAATAGATGATAGGTTGAGTAAAAAGTTCCATCAACAAATGGATGGGGTATATGCACAAGACGAGGAGCATCGCCTTTGTCTTGTCGCGCAGTCATACTCTTTCTGCGAGAACTCCATTGCCGTATTAAGCAATCTGCGTACTGATACAAGCCATATTTTCTTCGGAAAGTCTTGCGAGATATTGGGGGTGGGCAAGTCAAATACGACCCAAACGGTTGATTCGGTTTGGGAAGAAGAGGTTCTCAGTCGGATTCATCCTGAAGACTGGAAAAAGCGTTGCCTGCAAGAACTGACTTTTTTCCGTATGGTGTCTTCATCCCACTCAAAAGAAATGTTTTCATGGTATCTTGAGAACACAATGAGGATGTGTGGGAAAAACGGGGAATATTACTATTGGAGACATCGCATCTTTTATTTCTCAGGAAACGGCCAGCGAGGGATTAGTTATGCTCTTTGCCTCTACAATCTGACGCCCGAAGATAGCGGAGGGGCTTATCTGATAAATACGATGACGGGAGAGAAAAAACTTCTTGTAATTGATGAAAGCCATATTCTTTCCGAACGTGAGAAATTCGTATTGCAGATGATACAGAACGGGAAATCCAGCAAGATGATTGCGGACAGGCTGGAAATAAGCAAGCACACCGTAGACCGTCACAGGCAGAATATCATAGCCAAACTACGGGTGAATAATACCACCGAGGCATGTCATCAAGCAAAAAGGTTGGGATTGATTGATTGAAATAACCATAACATTATATATTATGCAAAAAGAAGTTATAGCTTTATCCATATTGATGCTGGCGGGAGGGCTGGTATCGTGTGGGGGCAATCAAGAACAAGACAAAAAGGAAATGAAACAAGAAATGACAACAGAATCAAATGACACGATCATGAAAAAGTTCACAAGAGAGAACCTTTATTGGGTGCGTGAGCCTAAACGCTATTCAATCACCGATTCGGTTATTATCATTGAAACAGAACCGAACACAGACCTTTGGCAACGTACATATTACGGATTCAGCAATGACAATGCACCTGTGTTACAGATGAAAACCGCACGGAAATATTTTTCGTTTACGGTCAAGACTTCCTTCAACAGTTCCGCACTATTCGACCAATGTGGAATTGCCATATATTTGGATAGCGACAATTGGATGAAAGCATCCATTGAGTATGAAAATGAAGAATACCAACGGTTGGGCAGTGTTGTCACGAATAATGGCTATTCAGACTGGGCAACCCACGATATCCCCTCATCCATACGTGAAATGTGGTATCGGTTAAGCCGCCGTGAAAGTGATTATTATATAGAAACAAGCCTCGATGGCATCAACTTCAAACAGATGCGTTCTTTCCACTTGTTTCATGGCGATGGCGAAATATCGTTCGGTATCTATGCTGCCAGCCCAGTAAACCATTCATTTACAGCCAAATTTACAGATATGAAAATGGAAGACTGCAAATGGGAAGCATGGTCTTCTGAAGAAACAGGATTCAATCAAACAACAAAATAATATAGATACACAATGAAAAAATGTATTTTTATGGTCATGGCTGCTATGATGATGGCAGCCTGTGCCAACAAAAGAGCAGATAAGATGGCAAAAGTTACAGAAAACTCAAGAATGACTGAATGTAACATTTCTGTAGGTGGCCTTCACTTTAATAAATCGCTCAACGGAGCAGAGCAACAAGTGAGTGATTCGGCAGGTATTGTCACTTTTCGTGCCAAAGCTCATGCCGACTATTTCCGTAACCCTAACGAAGGAGAAATGCCGAAAAATGATGCCGCCGTACTCTTGACGGAAATAGACAACAAGAAACCCTTCACTTATTCGGCCAAGGTCAAATCGGGGTTCACTCCGGAAGGTACATACAATGCGGCGGTACTGTTTGTGTATGCCAATGATACGCTTTGGCAGAAATTATGTTTTGAGCAAGATGAAAGAGGTAACCACCGGGTGGTAAGCGTGCGTACCGTAGGCACATCAGACGACAACAACCATGAAGTGTTCAATAAAACAGAATACATCCATTTCAAAATATCATCAGACACGCAGACTATAGGCAGTTACTATTCGTTGGACGGACAAACATGGCAGATGGTCCGCCTCTATAAAAACAATTATGGCGACAAGGTTTATCTTGGTATCAGTAGCCAAGCACCCCAATCAGATGAATGTATTTCAACATTCAAGGATTTACGGATCACGACTGATCATGTGACAAATTTCAGGATGGGAGAATAGGTGTTAGTTTCCATATCCGGTGCAGATGCCGTAACCACTTAATCAGTTGAGAAAAGTGCAAAGGCATCTGTACCAATAAGATTCTTCATAAATTCATTATTTCTTATGGAACAGATACATTGCGAACAAGCATCTTTAACACCCACAAAAAGATGGTTGCTGCTGGTTGTCCTTTCTTATACGTCTTTCATTTTCAATACAACCGAGTTCATCCCCATCGGTCTGCTTTCAGATATTGCGAAGGCTTTCCGCACAAGTGAAACCACTGCAAGTCTGCTGATTTCCGCTTATGCATGGTTTGTAGCTTTGATGTCGCTGCCTCTGATACTCCTTTTTGGAAAAGGAGATTTCCGCAAGATGTTGCTTGCGGTTTTAGGATGTTTCGTTGTCAGCCATCTGCTTTCTGCCGTAGCATCCAGTTTTACGATGTTGCTCATCTCACGTTTGGGAGTCGCTTGTTCTCATGCAATCTTTTGGTCTATTATATCTCCTTTAGCTGTCCATATTGCACCCGAAGGGAAAAAGCAGACAGCTATGGGGATGATTATCACAGGGACATCCTTGGCTATGATTATCGGCATGCCGTTAGGCCGGGTCATCGGACTTCATTTAGGATGGAGGTATTCATTTGCAGCTATCGGCCTTGCCTCTTTGCTTTCTCTTATGTTGCTGAGCGTGATGTTTCCCCGGGTTCCCAACAGGCAGGATTGTTCTTTACGAAGCCTTCCGGCTTTGTTCAAGCTGCCGGTTGTCACGGGAGTCTATGTATTCACCATTTTGGCCGTTACTGCCCACTATATGGCTTACAGCTATATAGAGCCTTTTTTGAAGCAAGTTGCCGGAATGACGGAAAGCATGACAACATCTGCTTTGGTCATATTCGGACTTTCCGGAATCATTGCCAGCGTTTTGTTCTCAAAATATTATGGAAAGCATCCAAAGTTTTTTTTGTTTTTAATACCAATAGGGCTTGCGTTCCTATTAATCACCATGAAGCTTTCCGCAGTCAGCATATATGGCTCACTCATTCATTGCGTTTGTTGGGGATTAATGTTCACGGCATTCAACCTTGTAACCGAGTATGAAGTAATACGCCATTCACCTCCTTATACAACGATAGCCGTCGCCTTGTATTCTTCCATTTTCAATATAGGTATAGGATGTGGTGCATTTCTCGGTGGCATGATATTGGCAGGATACTCCATCTCATACATAGGTTATGCCGGAAGCCTTGTAGCCATACTCACTCTTCCGATTATCATTAAAAGATTGGCGCCTAACCTGGGCAATTCTTGAAATGGACTATCATATTATGTGACATAGCTTCGAACGAAACAGTCTATAAAAGTATGTTAGAGAATAAGAAACTGCATCTGAAACTATCCGTATTGGTGTTCACTACAATGGCGGTCATCGCAAGTATGGCCGCCATTGTAGTGTATGAACGGGAGCGAATAAGGAAGATTGAAGCCGAGTCCGTCGAGATACGGCAGGTGCGCCGCGACATCAACGCCGTCCACCGTCACATCACCAATCTTGCCATCCTCGGCGAGAGCGTCATCGGGTGGGAAGAAGCCGACAGCATCCGTTACCACGCCCTCCGTCTGTGCATCGATAGCCTGTTGCAAGCCTTGAAACCTCATTGCCGGAACTATGTTCGCCCGGCACAGATAGACACCCTGCGCACCCTTTTGGCGGAAAAGGAAACCCACCTGCTGCACCTGACGGAAATCCTTGCCCGTCAGGACGAGGCGGACAGCCTCTTGGTAAGCCACCTGCCCGAAGTGGCGCGTAGGGCGACACGCATCCGCACCGTGAGGCAAAAGAAAAGCGGTCTGGCAGGGGTATTGGGCGGCAAGAAAACCGTGCAGGTGCTTCCCTCCGCCAAAGAACTACACCAGTTCAGCGACAGCCTGATAGCCCTGCAACAACGGCAGGCAGCGGAAATGGATGCCTACGCCGACAGCCTGCGCAACCGCAATAGGACGCTGAATATCCAACTGAACAGATTGATTGGCAACCTTGACACGCAGGCGCAGACCGCCTTCGGGCATCGAGAGCGGAAGATAGCCGAAGCGCAGGCGGTGTCCGTGCGGCTGTTCACCATCACCATATCCGCCGCCATCGTCCTGCTGTTCCTGTCGTACCTCGCCATCCACAGGGAAATGAAGCGCAACGACCACGAGCGGAAACAGCGTGAGAAACTCATCGGCAAGTTGCAGGAGAGCAACGAAGCGAATGAGAAGCTAATCAAGCTGCGGCGCAACCTTATCCAGAACGTAACCCACGAACTGCGCACTCCATTGACCGCCATCAGCGGCAACGCCGAACTGCTGCTGAACGACACGGAAGCGGACAGTCGGATGTGCCACGCACAGACCATCCACGATGCCGCCGGACGCATGGCAGGGATGATTAACAGCCTCTTGGTATATTTCCGATTGGACAGCGGCAAGGAAACGCCAAGCGTCAAGCCGTTCAAACTGCGCTCCATCGCCGAGACCTTGGCAATGGAATTTGCGCCTTTGGCAAAAAGCAAGCAACTCGCATTCACGATAGAGAACCAAGCGGATGAAATTGTGAGTGGTGACAAGAATCGCATACTGAGCATCGGCGGCAACCTGCTATCCAACGCTATCAAGTTTACCCAAAGTGGCACAATCATATTATGCACCGATTATAAGAACGATGTATTTACATTATCGGTATCGGACACGGGAACCGGAATGACAAAGGAACAACAACAGCGGATATTCACCCCGTTTGAGCGGTTGGGCAACGCCGTGACGGAAGACGGCTTCGGATTAGGGCTTGCCATCGTAGCCGATATGGTAAAGCTGCTGAAAGGAAGCATCGCAGTGGAAAGCGAACCGGGCAAGGGAAGCCGCTTCACCGTGAGCCTGCCCTTGCCAAAGGCGGAGGAAGCGATAACGGGCGAAAAGAAACAAGATAGCCATGTGTCGCTTTCCAGTTGCAACATATTAGCGATAGACAATGATTTGGTCTTGCTTAATATGTTACACGATATGTATAGGCAATATGGCGTGGAGTGCGACACCTGCCAAAGCGTGGATGAACTGACAGACCTGATGCGCACGAAGGATTACGACCTGCTGATAACCGACCTGAAAATGCCTGAGGTGAACGGCTACGAGGTATTGGAACTGCTACGCTCGTCGGAAATCGGCAACTCGCAAACCATTCCCGTTGTCGCCGCCACCGCCGCAGGCTACGTGGAGGAAGAGGAACTGAAAAGGAAAGGCTTTGCCGCCGTGCTATACAAGCCCTATTCCATAGACGAACTGCTTGCCGTCACGGGAAACTGCATCGAGCGGAACAAGACAAGCCGGATAGACCTCTCCCCCCTGCTTGCATTCGGCGACAAGCGGCGCACGTTGGAAAAGTTAGTGACCACTACGCAATCCGACATGGAGGAAGTACGCAAGGCGGCGGAAGCAAAGGACATGGAAGCGTTGGACAACTGGGTACACCATCTTAGAAGCTCATGGATGCTGATAAAGGCGGAACAGCCGCTGAAAGTGCCATATGATGCCATCCATAAGGAGAGCATATCGGATGAAGAATTGAGTGCAGCCGTCGGTGCTGTATTGGCACAAGGCAAACTGATTATAGATTTGGCAAGAAAGGAGGCGGAACGATGGGCAGAATAATCGTCATTGAGGACAACATCATCTATTCCGACTATGTATGCAGGCTGTTGGAGAGCAAAGGCTTCCAAAGTATCAGCACCTTTAACTGTAACGGTGCACGGAAGCTGTTTGCCAAGATGCAGGAGGACGACATCGTACTTGCCGACATGCGCCTGCCCGACGGTGACGGCATCGCCCTGCTGGAAGAACTGCGGAAGCAGGGCAGGAACAATCCCTACATCCTCATGACCGACTACGACGAAGTGCCCACCGCCGTCCAGTCTATGAAATTGGGCGCGGAGGACTACATCCCGAAGAAACTGATTGAGGACAACCTTTTCCCGCTCCTGAAAACCTTGCGGAAAAGGATGGAGCGACACGAAGCACCGATTTACGAGCGGCAGAGTGTGGCTTTCCGTGAGATAGACCACAAGATAAAACTGGTCGCCACCACGAACATGAGCGTCCTGATACTGGGCGAGAGCGGTACGGGCAAGGAACACATCGCCGAGAAAATACACGCAAGGAGCAAACGGGCAGGAAAACCATTCATACCCGTGGATTGCGGACTGCTGTCAAAGGAGCTTGCCACGTCCACTTTGTTCGGACACGAGAAAGGGGCGTTCACGGGAGCCGAAAGCAAGAAGCAAGGTTTCTGGGAGGAAGCCGCCGGTGGCACGTTGTTCCTTGACGAGATAGGCAACCTGCCCGTAGAAGTGCAGCAGATGCTGCTCCGTGCGTTGGAAGCCAAGCGGTACAGACCCACTGGCGGCAGCAAGGACAAGAAAGCCGACGTGCGCATCATCGCTGCCACCAACGAGGACTTGCAGACTGCTATCGCCGAAAAGCGTTTCCGGGCTGACCTCTACCAAAGGCTGAAAGAATACACCCTGCACATACCGCCGTTGCGCGAATGCAAGGAGGACATCCTGCCATTGGCTGACTTCTTCCGGCAACTTGCCAACGAGGAATTAGAAAAGCAGGTGAAAGGCTTTGAAGCGGAAGCAAGGAAACAGCTACTCGCCTATACGTGGGGCGGCAACGTGAGGGAACTGAAACGGGTCGTGCGCATGGCGGTACTGCATACCAAAGGCGATATGGTCACGGCGGACACATTGGAATTTGACGAAATACCATTGGCAACAGATGCTTCATTGGCGCTAACCGACATGGAGAAGAAACAAATCATCCATGTACTGGAACAGGCAAAAGGCAACCGCACGTTGGCTGCGGCATTGCTTGGCATCGGACGTACCACGCTGTACAACAAGATAAGATTGTATGGCATAAAGTACAAGGAATAGACCAAGAATACCGTAGGTTTGAACAGGTTGCCCGATTTCGGAGAGGCAACCCGGCGGCAAGGTTTTCGGAGTAACCCGAAACGTTTTGAGTAACTCGAAACATACCTTGCTGCTGCCATTTTCGGCAGTAACCGAAAATCCTTCGGGTAACTCGAAGGACACCTTGCTGTGCTTTTGAGAGCACAAGAAATCCGTCAATAA
>OGMG01000094.1_pt1 | contig 37255 bp, 30 predicted proteins | sample 1573031 | NCBI WGS metagenome assembly OGMG01 (sample SAMEA2582002, study PRJEB24529) | metagenome | biome: Human gut stool | place: China | collected 2011
CAGGCTTGAACGCCCGATCGATTAAAAATCTGTCTCGCAAAGTGGGGACAGTTCACTTTTCATCGGCAACGCGAGCTTTTTCCTATTTCAACGATTCAACGTGCCATTACACCTTGGCATAGAGCTTCGTGAAGGAAGCGTACTGCGAGGTCGCCGCTTCATCTGCGGGCACATAAAAAGCCGTGCCGACTTCCAATCCGAGAATGTCGCTCACGGCGAAATAACGAAGCTTCGGGCAGACGCCGGAATTCGAGCCGCCTTCGGTCTGGTAGGCGAGCATCTTGAGTTCGTTGGTCGTCGTCATGCCGATGGCATAGGGCGAAACGACGCGGTCGAATCCGTGATAGCCGAAGTTGAGCGTGCGGTGACCTTCAATGGCCTCCACGATCGTGTCCACCGTAGTCATGATCTTTGACTCCTCTAAAGACGCCGCGAAGAAAGAATCGTTCGCGACGGGTTTTGGTTGTTGGTTCATTTTCCATTATGGCAAGACGAAGGCCCAATCGGCCGACGCGTTCGAAAAACACCGTTTTTTGCCAAAAGTTTCTTCTTGGTGACTTGCTCTGGATCATAAAAAGCCCCTCCCCGTCGTTGGACGGAGAGGGGCTTCGAGAGGTTTTCGTCTAGTCCCCGAACGGGGAAAAACGACGCTTAGGCCTCAGGGAGGCGAGAGAGCTGTTCGCGAACCTTGGCGAGAAGGTCCGTGAAGTCGGCAAGACGCTTCTTTTCCTGATCCACCACGGCCTGCGGAGCGCGGGAGACGAAACGTTCGTTGACGAGCTTCCCTTCGCACTTCTTGATTTCACCTGCGACGCGTTCGATTTCCTTCGTGAGGCGCAGACGTTCGGCGGCGACGTCGATCTCGACCTTGAGCATGAGCTTGAAGTCGCCCACGATCGCAACAGGCGCGATCGAACCCTTCGCCGCGGCGGAGAGATCGTCGACGTGTTCGACGGCCTCAAGACGTGCGAGCGCCTGGAGGTAGGGCGCAGCTTCGGCGGCCGTCGCGGCGTCGCCTTCGATCAGGAGCGGAACGCGGACAGAAGGCGAAAGCTTCATTTCACCGCGGAGATTGCGAACCGCGTCGATCATGTCCTTGACGAGCTTCATCTTTCCTTCGGCGGCTTCGCAGACGTCGCCCGTCGCCTTCGGATAGGCCTGGATCATGACGGAGGTTTCTTCGTCGGCATTGCGCGTGGCGGCGACCACCGAAACCTTCTGCCAGAGTTCTTCCGTGATAAAGGGGATGATCGGGTGGGCAAGACGCGACACCGTTTCGAGCACCGTCACGAGGGTGTGGCGGGTAGCACGGCAGGCGGCTTCGTCGCCCTTCAGCTGCACCTTGGCGAGTTCGAGGTACCAGTCGCAGTATTCGTTCCAGACGAAGGAGTAGATGGCGTTCGCCGCATTGTCGAGACGATAGTCGGCATAAGCTTCGCGAACCGTACGGATCGTACGGTCGAGTTCGCCCAGGATCCAGCGGTCGACAAAGGAGAAGGTCATCGGGCTCGAAGCGGTTTCACCCACGCCGCAGTCCTTGCCTTCGACGTTCATCAGCACGAAGCGCGTGGCGTTCCAGAGCTTGTTGCAGAAGTTGCGGTAGCCTTCGGCGCGCTTCAAGTCGAAGTTCACGTTGCGGCCGAGCGTAGCGTAGGCCGCCATCGTGAAGCGAAGCGCGTCCGCCCCGTGCGCGGCGATGCCGTTGGGGTAGTGTTCGCGAAGCTTCTTTTCGACGAACGGAGCCTTTTCCGGCTGACGAAGACCCATCGTGTTCTTCTTGATGAGGTTTTCGAGGTCGATCCCCTGAATGATGTCGAGCGGGTCGAGGGTGTTGCCCTCGCTCTTCGACATCTTCTTCCCTTCGGCGTCGCGCACGAGACCGTGGATGTAGACGTTCTTGAAGGGGACGCGGCCCGTGAAGTGGCGCGTCATCATCACCATGCGGGCGACCCAGAAGAAGATGATGTCGTAGCCCGTCACGAGCACGGTGCTCGGCAGGTACAGGTCGTACATGTCCTTTTCGACGCCTTCGGGGTTGGGCCAGCCGAGGGTCGAGAAGGGAACGAGGGCGGAGGAGTACCAGGTGTCGAGGACGTCTTCGTCGCGAGTAAGCTTCACGCCTTCGCCCGCCTTCTGCTGGGCTTCGGCCTCGTTGTGCGCCACGTAGACATTGCCGGCTTCGTCGTACCAGGCCGGAATCTGATGGCCCCACCAGAGCTGACGCGAAATACACCAGTCCTGAATGTTTTCGAGCCACTGGCGATAGACGCCCTGCCATTCCTTCGGGAAGATGTTGACTTCACCCGATTCGACGGCTTCAAGACCCACTTCGGCGATGGACTTGCCCGGATAGAGCGAGCCTTCGGGAGCGGGTTTGCTCATCGCCATGAACCACTGGTCGGAAAGCATCGGTTCGACCACTTCGCCCGTGCGCGTGACGATCGGGACCATGTGCTTATGCTTCTTGATCCCGACGAGAAGGCCTTGGGCCTTCAGGTCGGCGAGCGCCGCTTCGCGGCATTCGTAGCGGTCCATGCCGCGGTACTTTTCCGGGACGTTGTCGTTCATGCGGGCGGTCTTCGTGAGGACGTTCAGCATGGCGAGGTTGTGACGGCGGCCCACTTCAAAGTCGTTGAAGTCGTGAGCCGGCGTGATCTTCACGCAACCCGAACCGAATTCGCGGTCGACGTACTCGTCGGCGATCACGGGGATTTCGCGGTCGGTGAGCGGAAGCTTCAGCGTCTTGCCGATCAGGTGCTGATAGCGTTCGTCGTCCGGATGAACGGCGACGGCCTGGTCGCCAAAGAGGGTTTCCGGACGGGTCGTCGCCACGACGACGCCTTCGGAGCCGTCGGCGCCGGGATAGCGGATTTCCCAGAGGGAGCCTTCCTCTTCCTTGTTTTCTACTTCCAGATCCGACACGGCCGATTGAAGCTTGCAGTCCCAGTTCACGAGGCGCGTGCCGCGGTAGATGAGGCCTTCTTCATAGAGCTTCACGAAGGTGTCGATGACGACCTTCGAGAGCTTTTCGTCCATCGTGAAGTAGGCGTTCTCCCAGTCGACGCTGTCGCCGAGACGGCGCATCTGCGAGAGGATGGAGCCGCCCGAGAACTTCTGCCACTCCCAGATCTTTTCGAGGAAAGCTTCGCGGCCGATGTCGCGCTTGTCGATACCCTGGGCCTCGAGCTTGCGTTCCACGACGATCTGCGTGGCGATGCCCGCATGGTCGGTACCCGGAATCCACACGGTGCTGTAGCCGTCCATGCGGTGGAAGCGCGTGAGCGTATCCATCACCGTCTGATTGAAGGCGTGACCCATGTGGAGAATCCCCGTAATGTTGGGCGGGGGCAGCTGGATGGCAAAGCTCGGCTTCGACGTGTCGGTGCCGGCGCGGAAGTAACCGCGCTTTTCCCAAATGGGATACCAGCGCGCTTCGATGTCGGCAGGCTCGAAGCTCTTGGCGAGTTCTTGATCTTTGGACTGCGTCATGATCGGAAGATTGAGTACAAAAAAGCTTGAAAATGAGAACGGCACGCCCGCGAACGAGAGGGCGTGCCGTGGGTTTTCGTATTGTCGCACGAAAGAATCGCGGACGTTATTGATGAGCCTCTCCTTTGCGCATGAGGGCGCGCGAGAGGCTTTCGGCGCGCAGTTCGCGCTCGAGCGCCTGACGGATCATCGGTTGAATCGAACGGTCAAGATCGGAGCGCACCCGCATGAGTGCGTTGTGAAGCGTCATCTCGAGCGTCTGCGAAAGCGCCTCGCGGATGGTCTTCTCGAGAACCGGCATGAGATGGTCGCAAAGCGCCGCGATTTCCCCTTCCGAAAGCGCGCGGTTTTCCTGAACGGTTGCGGGTTCGGGAACGGCGGGAGCCACTGCGGGCGCTTCCACAACGGGCTCCGGTGCTTCGGCAGCAGCCGTGACGCTCGCGAGCTCGTTGACTTCACGCCAGGTGAGCGGAATGCGTTCCTCAAGTGCCGAGACACTCGGGGCCATGACGGGTTCTTTGCGTTCCATGAGAATTCCTCAAAGTGGAGTGACGGTCGTTTACTGACGACGGTCGTAGGCGGCGAGTTCGACGCCCGCCGCCTTGTAGGCGCGGTAGCGTGCACGCGACGCCTGCAGTTCGTCGGGTTTCGTGCTCACGACGTCGATGATGCGCGGAAAACGTTCGAAGGCGGTCTGCCAGTCGGGCGGCAGGGCGTTGTCGAGAAGAAGCAACACGTCACCCTCAAGCTCCTCCAAACGGGTGGAGAGCAAGATGGGCGTGTCGGGCGCAAGACGATGCCCCGGTGCAACGTGCGGCAGGAAGGCGAGATCGCTGTAACTCCAGAGGAGGGCGTCCAGCCTTCCGAGACGATCCGCGTCGGACGTCCACACCGCAAGGCGAAGCTCGCGGTGAAGAACCGTCTTGGCTACGGCACAGGCGTAGCGCAAACGGTCGGGAACGTTGAAGTGGAAGTCGACTTTTTGCATGGGGCACATTATACCGAGGCGGGTTCCGTAGCCTTCTTCGATTCGGCGAGGTCCCGCAGGAATTCGACGAGTAGCGCGACGGGACGGCCGGTGGATGCATGGTCCTTGCCGCTCGTATTCGCCGTGCCGGCAATGTCGAGGTGCGCCCAGGGCGTTCCTTCGACGAAGGTTTCGAGGAAGGCCGCGGCGGTAGAGGCGCCTGCTCCGCGGACGGTGGAGACATTCGCAAGGTCAGCGTAAGAAGACTGCATGAGTTCGGTGTAGTCCGAATGCAGAGGCATCCGCCAGGCAAGGTCTCCGGTCTTCTTACCGGCGGCGAACAGTTTTTCGGCTAGATCGTCGCGGTTGGCGAAGAGCCCCGTGTAGGTACTTCCCAAAGCCACTACGCAGGCACCCGTGAGCGTCGCGACGTCGATGATGAGCTGCGGCTTGTGTTCAAGCGCCTTGGTGAGACCGTCTGCGAGAATGAGGCGGCCTTCGGCGTCGGTGTTCTGCACTTCCACCGTACGGCCCGAATAGGTCGTGATGATGTCGCCCGGCTTCAGAGCCGTTCCGGACGGGAGGTTTTCGCAAGCGGGCGCGATGGCGACGAGATTGATCGGAAGGGCAAGGTCTGCAACAGCCTGCACCGTCGCAAGCACGGAGGCCGCACCCGACATGTCGTAAATCATGTCGCCCATCTTGGCGGCGGGCTTGAGCGAGATGCCGCCCGCGTCGAAGGTGATGCCTTTTCCCACGAGAACGACAGGAGCATCGTCACTCTTGCTGCCGTCATAGCGAAGTTCGATCATTGCAGGCGGCACGGCGCTTCCCTGCGCAACGCCCAGAAGGCCACCCATGCCAAGAGCTTCGAGTTCGGGCATCTCAAGAATAGTTGCGGAGACCTTTTCGTGATTCTTCGCAATGTTGCGGGCCTCTTCGCAGAGAAATGCCGGCGTGCAGAGGTTGGCGGGCGTGTCCGCCAATCGGCACATCTCGACGATGGCCGAGCCGATCGCTACACCTTCGGCGAGGGCCTTGGATTCGTTCGTGTCGGAGAGCCAGAGCACTTCAGGGCATTGTTGGGCTTCCGCATTCTTCTTGTAGTTCACCTTGGGCGCGAGCGCGCGAACGACGTTCTGTGCGAACAGGCGGGCGCCGACCGTACGATTGTCCCCGAACCAGTCTGTGGCTTCAAAGAGAAGAGAAGGTACCTTTCGAAGTTTCGTAACGGCAGAGCGAACCAAAGCGCCCGTACCTTCCGGTGTACGTTCGTTGCGATTGCCAAGATGCAGAATCACGACGCCAATGGGCCAGTCACAGCAGGGCGGTACTGTCAACATTTCTCCCTTTTGAGAGGGAAAGAGACTGGACGAGCGCAAGGCATCAAAGAGAGGCGAAACCCAGACATTAGTTGCGGCCTGCGTCGGGGCAAGGGAGTCGCCGTCCTTCCAAACGCCGAGAACGGGAAGGCTTTTCGCCTTAGGGGCGGAGACTTGCACGGGAGCGAAAGACATGAGATTTCTTCTCCAAAACAGATTGAGGATCATTGTACCCGTGCCGGAGACAAACTTTTTTTTGCCGAACCCTTGCTTTTTTTGAAAAGTTCAGGCATACTTCGTCTCCTACAGTTTGATGAAGACGCAAGTCTTCGATCTTCGGTGTGGGGGGGTAGCTCAGCTGGGAGAGCGCTGCGTTCGCAATGCAGAGGTCGGGAGTTCGATCCTCCTCCTCTCCACCACAGAATTCCAAAGTCTCGAGAAGAAATATGCTCGGGACTTTTTTTTATAAGAATTTATCCATCCTAACTCTGACTACCGTCAGTGGTTCTTTGTATCAATCTATGTGTCGCGATTGTCCCTCCCCTTGCGTCTCAGATCGTTGTCTGCATGTTGTTTTGTTAATTATTGGTCGTGTGGTTAATGCTAAAGGAGGGACGGAAAAGGTATTCTGCGACATGGCAAATGCGCTCGTTGACAGAGGGTTTGAGGTCTCTGCTATTTGCTTTGATGAAAACAAAGGTCTACCAGGATACCCGCTTGACTCAGCTGTGCGATTCTTCAATGCGCATGACGAGATAACCCACACGTTCCTCGATGGGAAGTTTATGACCAAGGTGCGTTGTTGGAGGCCGAGCAAGAAACAGCGACAACTAAACCGCATAATGCAAAGATGTCGTAAACAACAAGAGGGGATAGGGAGAGTCCTTAACCACCTGAAGGACGTTGATATATTCATTTCATTTCAATATCCAACTACTTTTGTTTTGCGACGGTTGCTTGACGTTCAAGCTCCAGTTGTAACGATGTTTCACGGGAACCCTAGCTTCTATTGCGAGCAAGCTTCCTTTCAACTTTGTAAAGATGCGGTGGAAGAATCGAATGTTGTGCAGGTCTTGCGTCCAGAGTTTGTGGAAGAGGCACGTCATTACCTTAAAGACGTTCCTGTCATTGTTATACCTAATGTTGCTCCGCAGTACAGCGAGAGTGCCGATCTCCGAAAGAAGAAGCTCATCAACATTGCACGTCTCGATTCGCAAAAAGATCCTGAGCTATTGCTCCGAGCTTTTGCTTTGTTGAAAAATCAATTCCCTGATTGGACTTGTGAATGGTGGGGAGAAACATCGGTTAATCCTATTCTGACAATGAGAATTAAGGAGCTTATCGCGACAGAAGGATTGGAAGGACGTTTTCTGCTCAAGGGAGTAACGAATGATGTTCCCAGTAAACTTCGAGACGCATCGGTTTTCGCTTTCCCGTCGGCGTTTGAAGGCTTCAGCCTTGCCTTAGCAGAAGCCCTCGCGATGGGGTTACCCGCTGTCGGGCGTAAAGACTGCCCTTCCGTGAACACACTTATCCGAGACGGTGAGAATGGCTTCCTTACTGATGCCACGCCTGAGGCTTTTGCCGAGGGACTTGCAAAGCTAATGAGAAACGAAGAGCTCCGACGTCAACTTGGCTCGCAAGGGAAAGAAGACATGAAGGTCTATTCGGCAGATCGTGTTTGGCGCACCTGGGAGGAACTCATCTTCGAGTTGGTTCGAAAGTAATTTCTCTATGCTGTAAGATCTTTTCTTGGTTGATGTTGTCAAAGAGAGAGGTTTATCTAGAGAAACATCAAAGGGAAAAGTCAGACCTGTAAGAAATTTTTTAAATTCTTGAGGTAGAGGATCAGTACGTAGCAAATCACCGCGGTAGCGATCATGAGTTCAATCGTAGCAAGCAAATGCAGTTGTGTCGCGTACTCCTCTCCGCCAGGAATTCCCGCTACGAGAGCTGAAGATTTGTAGAGCGCCGTGGCTCCAATCGCCATCGGGAAGGTGAAGGCCGCGTAGCCCGGAGAGAACTGCAGACGCAGGAGGTTCCAAAAGGCGAAGTAAATGGCGATCGTCATGAGAACGGCGATCCCCAACAGGATCGCGCAGAGGAGGAGGTTGGGTTCTGGTACGACCGTGAGGTACCCCGCCAGAGAGAGACTGGCGGGTGCCGCCATGATGGCGATCGTGGGCTTGGCGGCGTTAGGCACTTCCGTCAGGAAAATGAGACGGTAGAGCATGAGCGGCAACAGAATGGCATAAGAGATCATGCCGATCGCCAGCAACACGAGCGCGAAGGGGAGCAGTTCCGGAACGCCCGGGAAGGTCACGTCCGCCACGATAATGCCGACGGGCGGAATGAACCAACTCGGTACCATTTGCATCATGTTCGGATCTCTCAGACGATGAAAGGCGAAGACGGCCAGAGCACAAAGGTGTGCCGCCACCGCAAGGCACCAGAGCACGACGGAGAAGTCTGGCAAGGCCATCCCGATCGCTTTCGAAATCACCATGAGCGCCATCGCAAAGGTTGGCACGATGCTGCCCGCTACAGGATGCTTCAAGTCCGCCCAGAGCGTGTCGAAGTGACAGATGAAACGAACGACGAGGAGACCCAACAGGCAGGACGCAATGACGGCACCGACGATCTGTCCGTAGCCGTGAAGCGGAAGCGCGTTTTCCATGCACCAACCAAGACTCGCCACGCCAAGGGCGAGCCCCGCCATGGGGGTCGGGAGAGAACGGAAACGTCGGTGAAAAAGGCGCATGACCAACCTCTGACGGTCAAAAAGAAAAGATCGCCATTGTAGTAAGGACTCTTCAGGAAAACCCGAGGCAAGCTGTATATTTCTCGGTTCTTGTTCGTTCGGTAAAATCGAACGACTTCCTATCTTCGTTCAATTCACGTTATGGAAAGACCCGTTTCCCTCAAGCAACTGCTTGTCTTTACTGAGGTGGCGCGCGATGCGTCGCTCTCCGAAGCGGCGCAACGCCTACTGATGAGCAAGGGTTCCGTCTCGCAAAGTCTGACGGACTTGGAGGGACGCCTGGGCGCGTCGCTCTTTGATCGGCAGGGCGGGCGACTGCGCTTGAACGATGCGGGGCGAAAACTTCTCCCCCTGGCGGACGACCTCCTTTCTCGGGCAAAACATCTCCCGCAGGTCTTCGGCAAAACGCCTTCGGAGCCGTTGCGCTTGGGCGTGACGGAGAGCGTGGCGGCGCACTATCTCATGCCGTCTCTCGCGGACTTTAGGCGCCGCTGCAGGCGTTTTCCGAGAATTCGCATCGGAAATACGGACGAAATGATCCGGGCGCTGACTGACTACAAGCTTGACTTGGCGCTTGTCGAAGGCATTGTGACGGATCCTGACATGGACGTGACGCTCTGGCGCGAAGAACACCTCTTCATCGTAGCGGCGATTGACCACCCGCTGCAAAACCGAACGCTCTCTTGGGAGGAATTGCGTGATGTCGACTGGGTGTTGCGGGAACCGGGATCAGGAAGCCGTCTCTATTTTGAATCCCATCTTCGAGAAAAATTGGGGCACGATCTCTCCGTTCTGGTTCTCAATCACCACGACACGCTCTTGCGGGCCGTGGCGTCGGGACTCGGCGTTTCCCTCGTGTCGGAAGGCGTCCGGTCGGATCCACATTTCGGCAACGATATCGCGGTACTGGACGTGCCGGAGACTTTCACCCGACGACTTTCCTTCGTGATGCGCAGCGGCAAGTTCGAGACGGACGACATGCGGTTGTGGCGGGAAATTCTTTCCGTTCAGGCCGAGAGCGAGTCGCTACAATAGCCAAATCGCACTCAAAGGAGTTTTGTCATGGCCGAAGACGACGATGAAGTCTCTCTTCCCAAGCTTCCCGCCAATACCAAGAACTACATGACGCCCGCCTGCTATCGCCGACTTCTCGACGAACGCGAACACCTCGTCAACGTCGAACGTCCGGAAATGGTGAGCGTTGTGAGCTGGGCTGCAAGCAATGGCGACCGCAGTGAAAACGGCGACTATCAGTACGGGAAACGACGCCTCCGTGAAATCGACCGCCGCATCCGCTTTCTGAACAAACGCATCGAGTCGGCCGAGGTGGTGGATCCCGCCGCGCGTCCTGCGACGGACCAGATCTTTTTCGGCGCTACGGTGCTCTATGCGGACCAAAGCGGAAACGAACACAAGATCCGCATCGTTGGGATCGACGAAGCCGATGCCTCGCACGGCGACGTGAGTTGGATCAGCCCGATCGCACGCGTCTTCCTCAAGGCCCGCGAAGGGGACGAAGTGAAGCTCCCGACGCCCGCGACGGTGACGCACCCGGCTGGAGTGGAAACACTCGATATTCTCGAAGTCACCTACACGAACGAGCAACCATATTAATTATGCTCTTCTGTATCTTGAGATATCGTTGAAGAAATATATTTCCTTAAATCTTCCCTTGCAAAAGAGTATTGCTCTTCTTTATGGGAAGTGAAGATTTTATCGCGGTAACGATTGTTTTGTAATCCAAAATAATGACCGACGGATTTTGATAAGCCCTTCTCATTAAAAACGCGCAAAATGGAATCGTAGTCCTCGCTTGCGAGAATATCCTGAAAGATACTTCGTTGGATTTCTTTTATCTGGTCGAAATTTATCTGGTTTAATCCGTTCTCGAGCGAGAGTTTGGTTTCTTCTTCATTTGTTTGTGAAACTTCAATGGAAGAGAGTTTGTATTTTATGTTGGCTACAATACTTCTGCAAATTTGATTTTCGAGCTGGCTTTTGAATCTTTCTGAAATGTAATTTTTAATTTTTTCGAAAACCTCGTCTGGATTTTCGTTAAGGCGCTTTGCCAAAAAGCGAACTAGTTCTTTCGTTAGGAAGAGGTTTTCGACTTCCGCAACCTCTAGAACATGTATATTTTGGGATTCGTATTTCTTGATTTCTTGTTGGGATCGAAAATCTCTGTCAATAATTCCGTATGCCTTAAAATGATGTAGCGATTCAATATTACGGAAGGCTTTGGTTCGAGCGATTACTTGAGAACAACTTCCGCAAGGAATAACATGGAAGCTTGGATATAGAAGACGGTAAAGTTGGGTGTCATAACTATTCTTTTCTCCCTCGACGAAAAGAACGTTTTTTCTAGAGCCGAGAATTTCGAACAGTAAATCCTCCGGTAGATCATGATCTTGGAGTAATTCTATATTCCACTTGTCGTTGTTGTAGTCTTTAACCCAGATCTTGTCTGATCCTGAGTGAGAGGAGGCAAAAAATGTATCGTGTGTGATATAGATAAAGAAACAATCGGGTCTGAATTTTTCCAGATTGTTCCATAAACGATTCATGATGGATCGATGTAGGTGAACCTCGGGTTCGTCAATGATTAAATATTTATTTTTGGGTACGCACAAGACCTGTGCAACTAGATAGAGAACGGACCTCTCTCCGTCGCTCATTTCTTTTGCGTTGTATTTGTGCTCTGGATCATTGCTAGAAAAAGCAAAAAATCTTGAATCGCGGAGTTCTAATTTGCGTTGAGGAAAGACGTCATCCCAAATCTTGATCAATTTGTTAACGGCCGTACAGGGAGGGTCTGGCCATTGATTTCGATCTGAAATGCTGCGGCACTCGTTAGCGAATTTATTATTTTCGTTATTCGCGAGAGAAATGAGTGCGGCAACAACGTCGTTAAAGTCATCGATTAGTTTAGTTGTGTTGTATTTTACGCCGTCCCAACGTGGTATTTTTAATTCTTGATGAGATTTTCTAGTGGTTCCATATAAAACCATTTCTTCTGCGTGATCGTAATTTTTTAGGGGGAAGTTTTCATCAAGGTTTATGTTTCTTTGGGCGCCAATGCGATGAACATTCTTCATGTCTTGGCTTTCTATCCAAGCTCCTAGTTTGCTCTTGCCCGACCCGTTGGCTCCTATGATAATAATGGAGTTGCAGTTGGTGGAAATTAGCTTTTTGTTTCCATTTTCGTCGGGTAGCCAATAGGTGTGAGTCATATTAATTTATTTTGGTCAAGTAAATTATTTGTTTATTGCTACTTTCTTTTTGGGAATAAGACCAGACTCGAGAACACGCTTCACCTTCATGACGACGGGGCGCTGACCGATCGTGCGCATAACGTGCATGAGGTGGCCCTTGTCGCGAACAAGAATCGTAAGGCGAACGAGCTTCTCGGGATCATCCTCTTCCGTCATGGAGACGCCCACGATGGAAGAATTCGACTGCGCGACCGCAGCCGTGATCTGTGCGAGCGCCGTGTGCATGTCCGCGACGCGGATGTCGATCGGCACGGAGAACATGGCGCCCGGCCTCGTTTCACCCCACTCGACCGTCATCCAACGCTTGGCATCGGCCGTCTGCCCGTGCACCGCATGCGGGCAGTCTGCGCGGTGGACGCTCAAACCGTGACCCGGACGCGTAAAGCCCGTGATCTTGTCGCCGGGAAGCGGGTGGCAACAGGTGGAGAGCTGCACGGCCGCGCCCTGGTTCCCCTTGATCTGCACGGGCGGGAGCTCCCGCTCCGCTTCCACGGCCTTGTTGCTTTGGGCGAAGTTCACGAGACGCCGCAACATTGTGGCGGGCAGTTCCTTTCCGAGCCCGATGTTGGCGTAGAGCGACGCGAGGCTGTCGGCGTTCACTTCCTTCTTCGTGAAGCTGCGCCAGACGTGTTCGGGAATTTCGTCGAGTCGAATGTTGTTTTCCTTCGCCGCTTCTTCGAGTGCGATGCGTCCGAGACGCACGGCGTCTTCAAACTGACAGTTGCGCAGGAACTGACGCACTTCGGCGCGGGCGCGCCCGGAGTGAACGTAGTCGAGCCACGCGGGTGAGGGACCCGCATTGGGATTCGTCACGATTTCGACGATGTCGCCGTTTTGAAGCGTCGTTTCAAGCGGTCGCGGTTCGCCGTTGATCTTCGCGGATTCGGCGTGGTTGCCCACGTCCGTGTGAATCTGGTACGCAAAGTCGATCGGGCTCGAGCCGCGCGGAAGCGACACGATGCGTCCCTTCGGCGTAAAGACGTAGACGCGGTCGGGGAAGAGGTCGACCTTGATGTTGTCCAAGAATTCCGTACTGTCCTGACTTGTGCGCTGAATTTCGAGAAGGCTCTGCAACCACGCCGTGGTACGGGCCTGCATGTCGTTAGAGTAGGCGTCCTGATGGTAGAGCCAGTGCGTGAGGATGCCCTCTTCGTTGACGCGGTGCATCTCTTCGGTACGGATCTGGTACTCGATGGGCGTGCCCGACGGTCCGATCACGGTGGTGTGCAGGCTCTGATAGCCGTTCGTCTTCGGGATCGCAATGAAGTCCTTGAAGCGGTGATGCACGGGCTTGTAGAGCGCGTGCAGGGCGCCGAGCGTGCGGTAGCAGTCTTCCTTCGTGCGCACGATCACGCGGAAACCGTAAATGTCGAGCGCCTCGGAGAAGGACTGATGATTTTCGCGCATCTTGTTGTAGATGCCGTAGATCGTTTTGTCGCGACCGATCACGCGGGCGCGGATGCCGTATTTGGGAAGAATTTCCTTCGTTTCGGCAAGGATCTTTTCGAGGATCGCTCGGCGGTTGTTGCGGCGCAGAAGAATGTTTTCGTAGAGGACCCGATAGCGGAAGGGATAGCGGTTCGCAAAGGAGAGTTCCTGAAGCTCGCGGAAGACCTTATTGAGACCGAGCCGGTGCGCGATCGGCACGTAGATGTCGAGCGTTTCCTTCCCGATGCGGGCGCGCTTTTCGGGGCGCATGACGCCCAAGGTGCGCATGTTGTGGAGACGGTCGGCGAGCTTCACGAGAATCACGCGGACGTCCCGCGCCATGGCGAGAAGCATCTTGCGGAAACTTTCGGCCTGGGCGATTTCGTTCGAGGCAAAGCGGAGTTTGTCGAGCTTTGAGACGCCGTCCACCAATTCCGCCACCTGAATGCCGAAGCGCTCGGCCATTTCCTGTTTGCTCAAAGGCGTGTCTTCGAGAACGTCGTGCATGAGCCCTGCCTGAATCGTGGGGGCGTCAAGCTTCCAGGAAGCAAGAATCGTGGCGACCGCGATCGGATGCGTGATGTAGGGTTCGCCCGATTTGCGGAATTGTCCCAAGTGCGCGCTGTCGGCGTAACGGTAGGCCTCGCGGACCTTGGCGACTTCGGCTTCCGACATGTACTGCTTGCAGCGCTCGATCAGGTCGCTTGCCGTGGCAAGGGTCGCCACGGGCTTCGCGGTAAAGAGCGGCAAGTCCGCGTCGGGCATCTCGTTTGAGGTGGGCGGCTCCACGAAGGTGCGGCGCAGGAAGGCCTTCGGATCAAAACGAGCGTTCGTGCGCGGCGCCGCGGCGGCCGGTGTGGTTTTCGGCGCGGCATCGTCCCGTGTCGCGTAGAGATCTTCGGAAAATTTGTCCTGAGGCTGAGTCATAAAAGCCTTCCTTGAGGGTGGGTGCCTTTCTTAAGAAAGGTCGGGATCGTGCGGTACCCGTACGGAACGGGACCGACTCGATCGTATTTTTGTTTGTGCGTGACGGGGCCGGCATTGCGGTGTCGGTCGACCGTCTGGTTCAAAAAAACAAACGGCCAGACGGAGAAGTTCTCAACGCACTTCCGTCTGGCCGAAATCAGTATCGCGGGGCGAACGATCAGTGAATCCGCTTGAGGAGTTCGACGCCGACCTCACCCTGCGCCACTTCGCGCAGAGCGATCACGGCGGGCTTGTCCTTGCAGTCCACCTTCGGGGCGTAGCCCTGCGAAATCTGACGGGCGCGGTAGGCGGCCGTCAGGACCATCTGGAAGCGGTTGGGGATCTTCTTGAGGCAGTCTTCAACAGTAATGCGAGCCATGAAATTCCTATCTTATTCGAAGTAAGTGGGGAGAGTCGAACAGGTTTTCACTCAGACCGGAACGCCGAGCGCCGCGAGCGTGTCGCGATGGCGGACGGCCTGCTGGCCGTAGGCAAGTCGACTGGCAATGACGACGGCGCGCATTTGCGCGAGGGCCGCGTCAAAATCTTCGTTGATTATAACGTACTCGAATTCGGGCGCATGGGCCATTTCGGCCCCGGCGCCGAGAAGCCGGCGCGTGATGGTCTGTTCGGAATCCGTGCCGCGGTGGTGCAGACGCCACTCGAGCGCTTCGATGGAGGGAGGCAGAATGAAGATCCCGACGGTGCCGGCAAAGCGTTCGCGAACCTGGCGCGCCCCCTGCCAGTCGATTTCGAGAAGCACGTCGTTGCCCGCCTTCATCTGTTCTTCAATCCACACGCGGCTCGTGCCGTAGTAATTGCCGTGTACGAGAGCGGACTCGAGAAAGTCGCCGCGGGCCTTCATAGCTTCGAACTCTTCGACGGTCACGAAGTGATATTCGCGGCCGTTTTCTTCGCCCGGACGCGGGGCGCGCGTCGTGTGCGAAATGGAGAGCTTGATGGCGGGTTCAAGTTGGAGAAGGGCGTTCACGAGCGAGGACTTCCCCGCGCCGGACGGAGCCGTCACGAGAAAGAGTCGGCCCGAGTACTGTTGGGTTTCGGACATGTTGGGTTCCTCCGATGTCATCCGAAGATCATTCGAGGTTCTGGAGCTGCTCGCGCATCTGATCGATGTTGAGCTTGAGCGCAATCGAGGCCTGCGTCATCTCGATCGCAGCCGCCTTGGAGCCGAGCGTGTTGGCTTCGCGGTTCATTTCCTGCGTCATGAAGTCGAGCCGCCGTCCGACCACGCCGCCTTTGTCGAGCGTCGCGCGAACTTCCCGCACGTGCGTGCGAAGACGGTTGATTTCTTCCGAGACGTCCATGCGCAGGGCATAGAGCGTCACTTCCTGACGAATGCGGTCGGAGACTTCTTCGCGCGAGAGCGTGCTCTTTTCGGTGAGCGCCTCCGAGAGCGCCGTTTCGAGGCGTTCCTGGAGTTTCGTTCGAAGATGTTCGTGAATCTCGGGCATGCGCTTTTCGACGTCCCCGACGATTTCGAGGATGTTTTCGCAGTTCTTGAGGAAAACGTGCTTGAGTGATTCGCCTTCTCGCGTGCGGGCGGCGAGAAAGTCCGCAAAGGCCCGCTCAAAGAGTTCGACGACCGCGGCACGGACTTCGTCCTCCGAGGCTTCGGGCTGAGCCGCAACGCCGGGAAGGGCCAGAATCTCCGCAACGGAAAGGGGCTTCGCATCGGGGGAGGCCTTGAGAATCGTCGTCTGCAGCGCAAGGATGCGCGAGAGTACGTCGTCGTGAAGCGCCGTCGGGGCCGAGGCTTCGTCGGCGCGAAGCGTCACGCGCACTTCCACCTTGCCGCGCGTCAGGCGCTTTTGCAGGGCTTCGCGAAGGAGGGGTTCGACAAAGCGGAGTTCTTCGCACACGCGAAGGTTGAGGTCGAGAAAACGGCTGTTGACGGAACGGCATTCGACCGTGGCGACGCCGACGGGGGTCTTTCCCGTCGCCACGCCGTAGCCGGTCATGCTGGCAATCATGGGCATGTCTTTCGGTATGAATTCACATTGGTGAAGGCGGAAAAATGGCTTTCCGCGAAGGGGTGCGCAATTGTAGCGCGAATGGGCGTGCGACCGTCGGGAAAAGAGAAGTGGGGCCGTTTCGGGCGTCCGGAAAGGAAAAAGCCCCGCGGGCAACGTCTACAATGTCGGCACACTGAAATCCATCGAACAAAGGAATTCCCATGAGTGAAACATTGCGTCGCGACGGCCGTCGCGCGGACGAAAAGCGTCCGATCACCTTCCTTCGCCACTACACGAAATACGCCGAAGGGAGCGTTCTCGTGTGCGCGGGCGACACGAAGGTCCTCTGTACCGCCTCCGTGTCGGCGGGCGTGCCGAAATTTCTGCAGGGCCGAGGCGAAGGCTGGGTCACGGCCGAGTACGGACTTCTGCCCCGGTCGACGGGTACGCGCACGGACCGTGAAGCGGCCCGCGGCAAGCAGTCGGGGCGCACGCAGGAAATTCAGCGCCTGATCGGACGGTCGCTTCGCGCCGTGGTCGACCGCAAGCTCCTTGGCGAATACACGATTCAGTTGGACTGCGACGTCTTGCAGGCCGACGGCGGTACGCGCTGCGCCTCGATCGCGGGCGCCTGGGTGGCGCTTCGCGACGCCGTAAACGTGATGCTCGAAAAGGGCATGATCGCCGACGACCCGATCCGCACGCAGGTGAGCGCCATTTCGGTGGGCGTCGTCGACGGCCGCCCCGTGCTCGACCTCAACTACGTTGAAGACAGCGGTTGCGGCACCGACATGAACGTCGTCATGACGGGCGAGGGCGGTTTCGTGGAAATTCAGGGGACGGCCGAAGGCGCGCCCTTTACCGAAGCGGAACTGATGGAATTGCTGCGTCTTGCCCGTAACGGGAATGAAGAAATTCAGGCCGCGCAGCGGTCGGTCTTTGAAGAGGAAAAGTGATGACGGACAAGAAACTCGTGCTCGCGTCGAACAACGCGGGAAAACTTCGGGAATTTCGCGCAATGTTTGCGCCCATGGGCGTGACGGTCCTGCCGCAGGGGGAATTGGGCGTTTCGGAGTGTGCCGAACCCTTTGAGACCTTCATCGAAAACTGTCTTGCGAAGGCCCGTCACGCCGCCCGGGAAACGGGACTGCCCGCCATGGCGGACGATTCGGGCGTGTGCGTGGATGCGCTCGGGGGACTCCCGGGCGTCCATTCCGCCCGATTTGCTGGCGAACCCAAGAGCGACGACGCGAACAACCACCTTCTCATCGAAAAACTCAAGGGCAAGACCGACCGCAGGGCGCACTACACCTGCGTCTTGGTGGCGGTTCGTCATCCCGACGACCCCGAACCCTTGGTCGCCTACGGCTTCTGGGAGGGAGAAATTCAGGAGACGCCCGAAGGCGAAGGCGGTTTCGGCTATGACCCGTACTTCTACGTGCCCGCCTGCGGCAAGACCGCGGCCTCGCTCTCGGCGGAAGAAAAGAACCGTCTGAGCCACCGCGGCGCTGCGCTGCGTGAAATGGCGGCGCTCCTTGCCAAGCGTTGGGGTTGGGCGTGACGTTGAATCCCAAGGAGATTCCTCTCTCGCTCTACGTGCACTGGCCCTGGTGCGTGCGTAAGTGTCCCTACTGCGACTTCAATTCGCACGCCTCGGGGACGGTTCCCGAGACGCGCTACGTCGAGGCGCTTCTTCAGGAACTCGAACGGGAAGCCCATTTGGCGGGCGGTCGGGAAATCCGGACCATCTACTTCGGGGGCGGGACGCCGTCCCTCATGAGTGCGGAAGGCTTCACTGCGCTTCTTGACGGCATTCGCCGACGCGTCTGCGTTGCGTCCGACGCGGAAATTTCGATGGAAGCGAACCCCGGAACGGCCGACGAGGCGAAGTTCGAGGCCTATGCCGAGGCGGGCGTCAATCGCCTGTCGCTCGGGATTCAGAGTTTTGACGACGCATCGCTCAAACGGCTCGGCCGCATTCACGATCGGGCGGCGGCGATCCGTGCGCTCGAAAAGGCCGTGCGGATCTTTCCGCGCGTGAACGCGGACCTGATGTTCGGGCTTCCCTTTGAGACGGTCGAGCGGCTTCGCGACGAAGTCGCCGCGCTCGTCGACTCGAAGACGACGCACGTTTCTTGCTATCAGCTCACGATCGAATCGGGGACGGCCTTCGCGAAGCGCGTGCCCGAAGGATTGCCCGACGAAGACCTCGCCGCCGACCTTGAGGAGGCGGTCGTGAGTCTCCTGACCCGGGCGGGGTTTGTTCGCTACGAAGTCTCGGGCTACGCCAAGTCGGACGAAATATGTCGACATAACCTCAACTACTGGACTTTCGGCGACTATTTGGCGATCGGTGCCGGAGCGCACGCAAAGATGACGACGGAGAACGGCATCTTTCGTGCGGCCCGTTTTGCCAATCCCGAGCGCTACATGCGCGCGGTCGAAGACGGAGCGGAGCCTTATGACGAAAAGCGCCGCGTCACGGAAGAGGAGCTCCCCTTCGAATTCATGTTGAATGCCCTTCGTCTGACGGCGGGCGTTCCGAAGCGCCTCTGGACGGAGCGTACGGGGCTCTCCGACGACGTGATCGCTGAAAGGGTGGCGCAACTTCGCGACGAGGGACTCTGGACGACCGAGGCCGACCGCATCGGCACGAGTCCCCGGGGCTTCGCCTTTCTCTCGAGCGTGCAGGAAGCCTTCCTCTGAGACGAAATTTCTTCGGTTGTCTTTCATTCTGCAAAAAGACGGTGCGCTTGGTGCAGGCTTCGCACCGAAACGGGGCATAATGACAAGACTTTCCCGCGGCCTCTTTTTCTCAGGGGAGAACGCTTCGCTTGGCGGCGCACCCCTCCTTGAGAAGAAGCGGTTCGTACCGCATTTTTGGCACGGCGTTTGCTTGAAATGGGGTACGACCCGTCACGGTGACGGGACCGCGTCAATCCGTCTTTAGGAGAACACATCATGACGACCGCTGCGGACGCACTGCAGATGCTCAAGGACAACGACGTCAAGTACGTCGAACTTCGTTTCACCGACATTGCCGGCAAGGAAATGCACCTTACGGTTCCCGCCTCGCGCATCGACGAGGACACGTTTGAACTCGGACAGCCCTTTGACGGCTCGTCCTTTGCGGGGTGGCGCGGCATCGAAGCGTCCGACATGCTTCTTCTGCCCGATCCCTCGAGCGCGCGCATGGACCCCTTCCGTGAAGTGAACACGATCATCTTCACCTGCGACGTGTTGGAGCCCTCGACCGGGAAGGGCTACGCCCGCGACCCGCGTTCGATCGCAAAGCGCGCCGAAGCCTATCTGAAGAGCACCGGAATCGGCGACGCCGCGTATTTCGGTCCCGAACCCGAATTCTTCATTTTCGACGCAATTCGCTGGAAGCACGCCCCGGGCGAGAGCTTCTACAAGATCGATTCCGAAGAGGCGCCCTGGTCGTCGGGTCTCGACCTCGAAGGCGGCAATCTCGGTCACCGCAACCGCGTGAAGGGCGGCTACTTCCCGGTCTCCCCCGTCGACAGCTTTGCCGACATCCGCTCCGAAATGTGCACCCTGATCGAGCAGCAGGGCGTGCCCGTGGAAATTCATCACCACGAAGTGGGCTGCGCCGGTCAGTGTGAAATCGGCACGAAGTTCTCGACCCTGGTCGAGCGCGCCGACTGGACGCAGATCGTGAAGTACACGGTCTGGAACGTCGCCGCCGCCTTCGGCAAGACCGCCACCTTCATGCCCAAGCCCGTCGAAGGCGACAACGGCTCGGGCATGCACGTGCATCAGTCGATTTGGAAGGACGGTCAGAACCTCTTCTCGGGGAACGGCTACTCGGGTCTCTCCGACATGGCGCTCTACTACATCGGCGGCATCATCAAGCACGCCCGCGCGCTCAACGCCATCACGAACCCGGGCACGAACTCCTACAAGCGCCTTGTGCCGGGCTTTGAAGCGCCGGTGAAGCTCGCCTACTCCGCCTGCAACCGTTCGGCGTCGATCCGCATTCCGCACGTGACGAACCCGAAGGCGCGCCGCGTCGAAGTGCGCTTCCCGGATCCCCTCTGCAATCCCTACCTCGGCTTTGCCGCCATGCTCATGGCGGGCCTCGACGGGATTCAGAACAAGATCCATCCGGGCGAAGCGGCCGACAAGAATCTCTACGATCTGCCGCCCGAAGAAAACGCCAAGATCCCGACCGTGGCGCCTTCTCTCTACGACGCCCTCATGGCGCTCGACGAGGACCGTGAGTTCCTTACCCGCGGCGGCGTCTTCTCGGACGAATTCATCGACAGCTACATCGAACTCAAGATGAAGGACGTCCAGCGTGAACGCATGGCCGTGACGGCGGTCGACTTCGACCTCTACTTCTCGATCTGATCGATGAATCGCGGGGCCTTCGGGCCCCGTTTTTTTCAAAAGGGTGCGAAGTGACGACGGCCGTGGAAAAAACGGTGCCGCCCGAAACGCTGTGGGCGGAGAGCGCGACGGGGCTCGGGTGGCTCGACGGGACGGGGCGTTTCGTCTCGCTCAATCCCGCGCTTGAAATGCTCCTCGGGGCCTCGAGCCGCGTTGCGGCGGGAGAATCCCTCACGCGCTATTTTCCGGACATGACGGGGTTCGAACGGCTCTTTTCCGAGCACGTCCGCGTGGAACTCACGACCCGTCTCGTGCCCAGTCCGGGTGAGGAGAAAAAGGCCTGGCTTTCGCTTCGCAGGGAAGAGACGGGCGGCTACTTTCTCGAAGCGCTCGACGTGGGCGAAACGATTCGCGTCGAGCGGGAAGCGGCCGTGGCGGAAGCGAGCGCCGCGGCGCGCGATCTTCTTCGGAACCTCGCGCATGAGATCAAAAATCCTCTGGGCGGCATCCGAGGTGCGGCGCAGCTCCTCGAAGGGGCGCTCACGAGCGACGACGACCGCGAGTGCGCCGCGATCATCCGCGAAGAGGCGGACCGCTTGCAGGCCCTGGTCGATCGTTTTCTCGCGCCCTATCGGCGTCCGAACGAGAAGGAGCCCTGCAACGTTTCGGCCTTGCTCGAACACGTGCGAAGCCTGATCGAGCACGAATTTCCGTCGATCACGGTGGTGCGGGACTACGACGTCTCCGCACCCGACGTGACGGGGGACAAGGGACGGCTGACACAAGTCTTTCTCAACATTGCGCGAAACGCGGCCGAAGCGATGGGCAACACTCCCGAGGGACGCCTTACGCTTCGCACCCGCATCGTGCGCGACGAATTTGTTCGAAATCGTCGGGTGAGACGGGCGCTTGCCGTCTTCATTGAAGACACGGGCCCCGGGATTCCCGAGACGTTTCGGGAGAGGCTCTTTTACCCCTTGGTGACGGGACGCCCCGAGGGAAGCGGGCTGGGACTCAGCATTGCCGACGCCTTCGTCAGGGAGGCGGGCGGCGCCATTGATGTGGAAAGCGAACCCGGGCGCACGGTCTTTCGCGTGTTGCTGCCGTTTTGATGCGGGATTTGGGAGAGAGTGATGACGGAAGGTATGGTTTGGGTGGTGGACGACGACCGGGCGATCCGTTTTGTGCTTCGCAAGGCGCTGGAGCGCGCGGGAATTCCTTCGCGCGCCTTTGAGCGCGCCGAGGACGTCCTCGAAGCGCTCCGCGAAGAGCGCCCCGACGTTTTGGTGAGCGACATCCGCATGCCCGGCATGGACGGAACGAGTCTTCTCGAGGAAGTGAAACGCCGGCAGCCGACGTTGCCCGTCATCATCATGACGGCCTATTCCGACGTCGAGAGCGCCGTGGCGTCTTTTAAGGGCGGGGCCTTTGAATATCTCGCCAAGCCCTTTGACGTAGTGAAGGCGGTCGAAGTGATCGACCGCGCCCGAAAGGCGAGCGCGGAGCGCTCGAGCACGGTCGGCACCAAAGTTGTGCACGATCCCTTCGCCCTTATCGGGCAGGCCGAGTCGATGCAGGAAATCTTCCGCGCGATCGGACGCCTTTCGCAGAGTTCCGTCACCGTCTTGATTACCGGCGAATCCGGGACGGGGAAGGAAGTCGTCGCGCGCTCCATCTGGCAGCACAGTCCCCGAAAGAACGCTCCCTACGTCGCCGTCAACATGGCGGCGATTCCGAAAGAACTCTTGGAGAGCGAACTCTTCGGACACGAAAAGGGGGCCTTTACGGGGGCGCTCGCGAGACGCGAAGGGCGCTTCGGCGAAGCCCGCGGCGGCACGCTCTTTTTGGACGAAATCGGCGACATGCCGATGGAACTCCAAACGCGCCTTCTTCGAGTCTTAAGCAGCGGCACCTACTACCGCGTGGGCGGCCACGAACCGATCCGTGCGGACGTACGCGTGATCGCCGCGACGAACCAGGCGCTCGAGCGCCGCGTAAAGGAAGGGCTTTTCCGAGAAGACCTCTACCACCGTCTGAACGTGATTCGTCTGCGTCTTCCGCCGCTGCGGTGTCGCGTCGCCGACATCGGCCCCTTGGCGCGGTATTTCTTAAAGGAGCGCGCCGCGGAACTCGGAGTGGAAGAAAAGACCTTGTCGGATGAAGCGCTCGCGGTGCTCGAAAAGTTTCCCTTCCCCGGAAACGTCCGGCAACTCGAAAACGTCTGCCGTTGGCTTCTCGTCATGGCGCCTTCGAAGCTCATTCGCCCGGAAGATCTCCCCGAAGAGGTGCGGGAAGGAGAAGTGTTCTCTCCCGTTTTGGAAGAGGCGGGGGAACCGGACGAAAAAGGTGTCGACTGGCGCTCCGGGTTACGTCGGGAAATCCGAGACGCCCTTCGTTCGGGCGAGTCGCACCCTTACGACCGCTTGGTGACCGAGGTCGAGCAGATGCTCTTTCGGGCGGCGCTCGAACACACAAGGGGACGGCGCGGCGAAGCGGCGACGCTTCTCGGGATCGGGCGCAATACGCTCACGCGCAAGCTTCAAATCGAGCGGTGAAGGGCCCCCTTTGGGTAGAATGCGGTCTTTGCCCGCAACTCCTCGACGATCCCGTTTCCCATGCCGACGATTCCCACGCTCGACGACTGGCTCGAGTCCCTCCGTTCGCTCGGAGCCAAACCCGAACACATACGCAAAATTGCTCGGGCGCTCCTCGGACGCGCCCCCTGGCCGACCGTCGAGGATGAACGGCTTCCGAAGCGTCTCCGTACGGCTTTGCCGCAGGTGCGGGCATTCTGGACGTCGCTCGCCCGCATGGTCTCGAACCACCCCGGCGCATCCGGGGAACGGCTCCTTCTGGAGCTTTCCGACGGCGAGTGGGTGGAGTCGGTTCTGCTTCCGCGCGAAGGCGTCTGCATTTCGACTCAAATCGGCTGTGCCGTCGGGTGCGTTTTCTGCATGACGGGAAAGAGCGGCCTCGTTCGTCAGCTCACCGACGCGGAAATCGTCGCGCAGGCGGTGCTCGCTCGAGCGAGCCGTCCCGAGACGAAAAAGGTCGTCTTCATGGGGATGGGCGAACCCTCGCACAATCTGCGAAACGTCCTTTCGGCCCTTTCTTTCCTCGCCGAGTACGGAGACTTCGGGCACAAAAATCTCGTCCTCTCGACCGTGGGGGACGAGCGGCTCTTTGACGCGCTCTTTGCGTCCGGCGTGCGGCCGGCCCTTGCCGTGTCGCTGCATACGGTGGACGAAGAGAAACGCCGCAAAATGCTTCCCCGCGGCTGCCGCATGACGGTGAACGCCCTCATGGAACGGGCCGCTCTCTGGGCGCGGCATTCGGGCTATCCCGTTCAGTACGAGTGGACGCTTCTCGCGGGCGTCAACGATTCGCTTGAAGAAGCCGAAGAACTCGCCCGCCGCATGGCCGGGCAGTACGCCATGGTGAACTACATTCCGGTGAACGCCGTCGAAGGTTCGCCCTGGTCGCGTCCCGACCCCGAGCAGGTGAAGGCTTTGGTTTCGCTTCTTCGTTCCCGCGGCATTATTGCGACGGCCCGCGACTCGGCCGCGCAGGACGTCGACGGCGGCTGCGGGCAGCTTCGCGCCCGGGCCCTTCGCATCCGAAAGGAGAAGGACGTCACGGACGCGTAACGAAGATTGCGGACCGTCGCTTTCTTTTCCGCAAAACGATTCCCGCGGTAGAAATCCCGCGCATCTTTTTCTACACTCTCCCAATTCTCTTTTTTCCCGTCGCTCCGAGTGTTCCCCGGAGCGTCTGCGTTTTCCTTTTTCCTATGCATCTGCGAACACCCGCCTCCACACTCGCTGCGAACCTCTGGCTTTTGGTCGGACTCGTCGCGGCGCCGCTCGAAGCCCGGGCCTATCTCGACCCGGGCACGGGGAGCATGCTCCTTTCGATCGTCGTGGGCCTTGCCTCGTCGGGCTACTTCTTCATCCGACGTCTTCCCACCCTCATTCGGCAGTTCGTCTTCCGGATGCGGGGCGAAGGAAAGGAATTGTCCGGAAAGCGCATCGTGATCTATGCGGAATCGGCCGCCTATTGGGGAACCTTCGAGCCGGTCTTGCGGGCTCTGGCTTCGTCGGGGGAACGCGTGACCTACTTCACGTCGGACGAAAAGGATCCGGTCTTTTCGGCGGATTTTTCGCACGTCGACGCGCACTATATCGGCAAAGGCAACGCCGCCTACACGTCGCTCGGCTTTCTGGAGGCGGACCTCTTCGTTCTGACGACGCCGGGGATCGACGTTTTGCAGATTCGCCGCTCGAAGGGCGTCAAGCGCTACGTCCACCTCGTGCACGCCGCGACCGACATTCACGGCTACAAGCTCTACAGCTTTGACTACTACGATGCGGTCTTCTGCTCGGGCCCGCATCAGGTTTCGTCGCTTCGTACCTTGGAGGCCAAGCGTCACACGGAACCCAAGGACCTCCGCATCGTGGGTTGCGCCTATTTCGACCGCATGGCCGCGCAAAAGAAGGAATGCACCGTCGTGCCGGATCCGAAGACCGTGCTGATCGCTCCCACCTGGGGGCGTGCGGGGCTGTTGACGAAGACGGGCGCCGCCATTCCGAAGCGTTTGGCGCAAGCGGGCTACCACGTGATTCTGCGACCGCACCCGCAGAGTTTTGTCTCGGAACTGCCGCTGATGGAAAGCCTGCAAAAGGAATTGGCTTCCTTTGAGAACATCGAATGGGACCGCAATCCCAACGGCTTTTCGTCTCTCTCGCGCGCGGGCGTCATGGTCTCCGACTTCTCGGGCGTCGTCTTTGACTTCGCTTTTGTTTTTGAGCGTCCGGTCGTGAGCATCGGCGACGGTTGGCAGAAGGACGGCTACGAAGCCTGGGATCTGCCGAACCCCGCCTGGGAAATGGGCGTTTTGGATGAAATCGGCATGCACCTCGCCGCAGGAGAAGAGGAGAAGGCCGCGGAAGCGGTCGAGGCGCTCCTTCGGGAAGGCGACGCCCGAATCGAGCGCATCCGCCGCGTACGTGAAGCGGGCATCAAGAATTTCGGTGCCGCGGGCGTTCCCATCGCCCAAGCGCTTCTATCGCTTCTGGCCGAAGTGAACGCTCCCGAATCTCAGGCGGCGCATGCCGCCTCCCGCGTCTCCGGAAAGGAGGAATAAGGCATGCTGACCGTTCTCTACACCTTCTTCATTGCGCCGCTCGAACTCTTCATGACGACGGTGCTCGACTGGGGATACGGGCTCTTCGCTTCCTACGGCTGGTCGATCGTCCTCATGAGTCTCGTCGTCAACACGGTGATTCTGCCGATCTACAACAAGGCCGAAGGTTGGCAGGAAGAGGAGCGCGCCGTCAAAAAGAGCTTCGAAGCAACCGAAGCCATGATCAAGCGCACCTTCAAGGGGCAGGAGCGCTTCGCGATGCTCACCACGATGCGTCGGCAGGCGGGGTATTCCTCCAAGCTCGCGCTTCGTTCCTCGCTCGGATTCTTCCTGCAGATTCCCTTCTTCATCGCGGCCTACCACCTGCTCTCGAACATGACGGCCTTGAAGGGCGTCGCCTTCGGCCCGATCGCCGACCTCGGCGCCGCCGACGGCCTGATTGCCGTCGGGGACTGGCACATCAATGCGCTTCCGCTCATCATGACGGCCGTGAACCTTCTCTCGGCCTTCGTCTACACGGCGCGGCTCACGAAACAGGACAAGATTCAGCTCTACGGGCTCTCGGCGCTCTTTCTCGTGCTTCTCTACACGTCGCCCGCGGCGCTCACCTTCTACTGGACCCTCAACAACGTCTATTCCCTCGGGAAGAACATTGTGGAGAAGAGCCTTCTGCCGCGTTGGCGTGCGACGAAGCACGCCGATCCCTTCGCCGGTCTCAAGGCTTTCGGCGAAAAGCGCCGTCTCGCACTCGGGGTCCTCGGTGCGCTCCTCATCGCGGCCGACACGGCGATCACGGCCGATACCTGGAACTACATCTCGCTTCGCGAGACGATTCCGGCGCTTCGTCTCGAAATCTTCCTCGTGCTCCTCTCGACAGGCTGTGGGCTTTTGGCCGCGGCTTTCCTGAGCTCTCCCGTTCGCGAGCGTGCGGGAAGCGCCCGCGCGACGGCGAAGGGGCTGACGCTCCTCGCCTTCGTTCTTCCCTGGGTCGTGACGCTTTTTTGCCGCGGCACAATGGCGGAGTGGGTGCTCATTCCGAAGGAGCCGCCGCTTCTCGCCTGGACGACGGTGGGCGTAGGACTTGCGGCGCTCCTTTGCGCCCTTTGGACGCGGCTTCTCGAAGGAGGCTTTGCGAAGCTTGCCCGTTTCGTGCGCGAAGATCTCTCGGGCGTCAACACGGGGTTGGCCGTGCTCCTCGTCACGGTGCTCTTCCTGGGGCTTCCGACCCTCATTTTGTCGTCCGACCCGGATTCGGTCGCGACGACCTTTGACGTCGTGATCCCCTGCTTCATGTTGTTGGCCGTCGCGGGGTGGGCGCTCACTTACGCCTATCTTCGCGACCTTCCTCGCGGGGCGTCGCTGGCGTTCTTCTTCCTGTTGCTCTTTGCGAATCTCCTCGTCGTGGGCTACGCCTTCCTCTTTGTGGGCGACTACGGCCTCATCAACGGCGGTGAACTCGAAAAGACGCAGACGCTCTACGAAAGCGCCAACCGTTGGAAGGACATTGCGGTGGTGCTCGGTATCGCGGCGCTCTCCTTTGTGATCGTGAAGAAGGTGCCCGTCAAGACCGTGCGCGACTTCTCGGCTCTTTTGACGACGCTCGTCTTCATCCTTTCGGGGGCGATGTTGTTGCCCCTTGCGGCCAACGTCGGTACCAGACCTGCGCAGGCGGCGACGGAAACGGCCGAAGCGCCGTCCTACGCCAAGGATTCCTACGTCTTCAGCAAGACGGGACAGAATCTCCTGGTCATCGTCTTTGACATGTACACGGCGGACCACTTCCCGCAGATTCTCGAGGAACACCCCGAACTCAGGAAGTCGTTCGAAGGGTTCACGCATTTCGTCGACACGACGAGCGCTGGGAGCGGCACGCTTCACGCCCTCGCCGTTACGGCGGGCGGCAACCGCTTCTCGGTGCGGAGCATCAATCGGGAGAACGACGGAAAGACCTTCGAGCAGCTCTATGCCGAAAGCTATTCGCTCATTCCCGATCTCCTGGGCAAGGATTGGAACAGCGCCGTGATCGGCACGATGTGGCAGTTGCCCGAAGCGCCGAAGAACTATCTCTCGGTCGCCTACCATCCGCTGATGGAGGAATGGTTCAACTATTACTACAAGGCCGAATTTGAAAACGCCCGCGGCCGAGACCGGGCGGACGCCTTCGGACGGCTCTTCTCGATTTCGCTCTTCAAGGCAGCGCCCTACAGCCTTCGCAAGACGATCTATGCGAACGGCCGGTGGCTTGCTTCGTCAAAGGAAACGCTCGACGGCTTCAAGGCCTTCGCCGCCTTCCGCGCGCCCGAAGACTTCAGCCGTACGGTGGAGACGGGGAACTACTACCGCTACGTCTATTCCGACGGATCGCACACGGGCCGCTACTGCGGGGAAGACATGCAACCCGCGCTCTCGCAGCCGAGAACGCCCGCGGACTTCCGCAAGGCCCATCCCGACTACAACTACAGCCACTACTTGTCCGAGCGCGCCTTCACGGTGAAGCTCGCCTCGTGGCTCGACTGGATGCGTAAGAACGGCGTTTACGACAACACCCGCATCGTGGTGACGGCCGACCACGGCGGCCGCGACAGCAAGGTGCTCTTTGATGCGATCGGGCACGTTCCCTACAAGGGCCGCATCGACGAAAACGTCGACAATCCCGGCATCCGCTATCCGCTTCTTCTCTGGAAGGACTTCGACTCGAAGGGAGAACTTCGCACGGCCGACGATCTGATGACGAACGGCGACGTTCCCGATCTCCTTTTGCGCGGTATTCGGGAGTTGCCCGAGAAGTACCGCTCGCTCGAAGGGGGCGACAAGCGCCTTCGCTACTACGACTCCTGCAGCGACTCGAACCTTCGGCAGGAAAGCATGAAGTGCTACACCTACCGCGTCGAAGGTAGCATGTTCAAGAAGGACGCATGGCAGCTCGAAAATCCGTGACGGGCTCATGAATCCGCCAAGACAAACGGCCGTTTCCTTTTTGCGGGAAACGGCCGTCGATTTTGTGTGGAACGGCGAGTTCAGAAGCTGAGCGTCGTCACGACGGGCGCGTGGTCCGAGGGTTTCGCCCAGGCCCGCGGCGTTTCGTCGATCTGGCAGGCCTTGAGTGCCGGACGCAAGGCGTCGCTTGCGAGCATGAGGTCGATTCGCAGACCGTGGTTTTGCTCGTAGGCCGCCATGCGGTAGTCCCACCAGGAAAACTGCTTTTCCTTTTGCGGAAAGGCCCGGAAGGCATCGACAAACCCGTCCGAAAGTAGACGCTCCAGAGCCGTTCGCTCAGGTCCCGTCGTAAGAATCTTGTCGGGCCAGGTCTGCGGGTTCCAGAGATCGGCGTCCGCAGGGGCAATGTTGAAGTCCCCCGCAAGCACGACGCGTTCGTTCCTTTCTCGCTCCACCTGCATGGCGCGGCGCAACGCATGGAACCAGTCGAGCTTGTAGAGGTACTTGCGGCTTCCCGCTTCCATCCCGTTCGGGCAATAGACGCCCGCAAAGCGCACGGAGTCGGTCGTTCCCACGGGCGTCACCGTGGCGGAGAGATAGCGCCTTTGATCGTCCGCGTAGCCCGGCATCCCGAGCGTCACGTCCGACACAGTCACGCGGTCGGGGCGCGTCAACAGCGCGACGCCGTTGTAGGTGGGCTGACCGTAGAAGACGCTCTCCCACCCCGCGAGGGCAAGTTCCCCTTGGGGGAACTTGTCGTCGGTGAGCTTTGTCTCCTGGAGCACCAGCGCGTCGACGTCGTCGCGCCCGGCGAGCCACGAGAGGACGTGCTCAAGGCGCACCTTGAGCGAATTCACGTTCCAGGTGGCAAGCGTCAAGGTCGTCATGCCTTCACCTCTTCGATCATGCCGTTCTGACGGAGCAGTGCGTCGACCGTAGGCTTTCGGCCTCGGAAGGCGACGAAATTGTCCATCGCGTCGCGCGAAGAGCCGCGCGAGAGAATTTCCTCGCGGAAGCGGCGGCCCGTGTCGGCATTCAGAACGCCCGTTTCTTCAAAAGCGCCGAAGGCATCCGCCGAGAGCACTTCCGCCCACTTGTAGCTGTAGTAGCCCGCGGCGTAACCGCCCGCAAAGATGTGCGAAAAGCTGTTCGCAAAGCGGTTGTAGGAGGGCGGGAAGGAAACCGCAACCTCGTCGCGAACGCGAGCGAGAAGGTCCGCAATGTCGTCCTTCTTCGCGTCGAATTCGCTGTGAAGGAGCATGTCAAAGAGCGCAAACTCGATCTGACGAACGGTCTGCATGCCCGCTTCGAAGTTCTTCGCGGCGAGCATCTTGGCAAAGAGTTCGTGCGGGAGTTTTTCATCCGTTTCGACGTGCTTCGTGAGCGACGTCACGACGCGTTCGTCCCAGGCAAAATTTTCCATGAACTGGCTCGGCAGCTCCACGGCGTCCCATTCGACGCCGTTGATGCCGGATACGGCCTCTTCGGTCTGCGCGGTAAGCATGTGGTGGAGCGCATGCCCGAATTCGTGAAAGAGCGTCGTCACGTCGTCGTGGGTGAGCGTCGCTTCGCGACCGTCCACGCCCGGAGCGAAGTTGCAGACGAGATAGGCGATCGGGAGTTCAAGACCGTTTTTCGTCATGCGGCGGGCGCGGTCGGAATCCATCCAGGCCCCGGAGCGCTTCCCGGCACGGGCGTGCAGATCTGCGTAGAGGTAGGCAATGTCTTTGCCGCCTTCGGTGAGCGCAAAGAACTTCACGTCGGGGTGCCAGGTGCTTCCCTGACGTTCTTCAACGCGGATGCCGTAGAGCGTTTCGGCGAGGTGGAAGAGTCCTGCAAAGACGGTCGATTCCGTGAAGTAGCGCTTCACGACGTCGGACGAATAGCTGTAGCGGCTCTTACGGAGCGATTCGGAGACGTAGGCCTGATCCCAGCTTTCCATCTTTTCGAGGCCGAGCGTCTTCGCGTGTTCGCGAAGGGCTTCCATGTCCTTCACGGCGAAGGGCTTGGCGTGGTGCGCGAGATCGCGAAGGAAGTCCGTGACCTCCTTCGGGGTCGACGCCATCTTGACGGCAAGAGAGGATTCCGCATAGTTCGCAAAACCGAGGAGTTTCGCCTCTTCGTCGCGAAGTGTGAGGATTTCCTTCATGAGGGGACCGTTGTCCCATTGACCGCCGTCCAATTCGGAAGCGCGGACGCTGAAGGCGTGATAGAGCTTTTCGCGAAGGGCGCGGTTCTTCGCAAACTGCATAAAGGGAAGGTAGGAGGGGAACTGCAGCGTCACGCGCCAGCCCGTCTTTCCGGCCGCTTCGGCCGTGGCGCGGTAAAGCGCCTTCACGTCTTCGTGGATGCCGTCAAGATCCTCTTCGCGCTCGATGTCGAGCGTGAAGGCGTTTGTAGCGTCCAGGAGGTTTTCACTGAACTTCTGAGAGAGAAGCGAAAGGCGCTCGCCGATTTCCTGCACGCGGGCGCGCTTGTCGTCGGGTAGATCCGCGCCCGACAGACGAAAGTCGCGCAGGTCGCGCTCGAGGATGCGCTGACGAACGGGAGAGAGCGTCGCAAATTCGTCGGACGCACGCAGCGCCTTGTAGCGTTCATAGAGACGCGTATCGAGCGAAATGCGAAGAAGGAGTTCCGAGACGCGCGGGAGTTCCCGGTTGTAGGCGTCGCGAAGTTCGGGCGTATCGCACACGCTCTGCAGATGCCCCACCACGCCCCAGGTGCGGGTGAGGCGACCGAGCGATTCGTTCAGAGGCTCGACCACGTTTTCCCAGGTTGCCGGACGCGAGGCGTCAAGGACCTGAAGAAGGGTCTTTTCCACGTCTTCGGTCAAGGCCGTGACGGCGGGCGTCACGTGTTCGGGACGAACGGCAGCGTAGTCAACGAAATCGGTGATGGTCAGAAGCGGATTGTCGCAAGCAGTCATGTGTATCTCTCAATATCGAAATCAGGATTGCGCGGACGCACGGGTGCGCGCCGAACGGCGCTCCGCCGCGAGAACGGTGTTGGTGAGGAGCATGGCGATCGTCATGGGACCGACGCCGCCCGGAACGGGCGTGATGGCTGAGGCGACCTCGGCCACGTCGGCCGCGACGTCGCCGCAGAGCTTCCCCTCGGCGTTTCGGTTGATGCCGACGTCGATCACGACGGCGCCGGGCTTCACCATGTCCGCGGTAATGAGGTTTTCACGGCCGACGGCGGCGACGAGAATGTCGGCCGAGCGCGTGAGATCCGAAAGATCGGGCGTACGGCTGTGGGCGATCGTCACGGTCGCGTCGGCCGCAAGGAGCAAAAGCGAGAGGGGCTTTCCGACGATGTTCGAGCGTCCCACGACGACGGCGCGCTTCCCCTTGGGGTCGCACCCCGCCTCTTGAAGTAGACGCATCACGCCCGCGGGCGTGCAGGGCACGAATCCCTGACGGCCCGTCATGAGGGAGCCGATCGAAAGGGAGTGAAAGCCGTCCACGTCCTTTTCCGGGGCGATCGCCTCGATCACGCTCACGGCGGTGAGGTGCGGGGGAAGCGGCAACTGCACGAGAATCCCGTCCACCTTTTCGTTTGCGTTGAGCTTTTTGATTGCGTTAAGAAGCGTCGCCTCGTCCGTGTCGGCGGGGAGCGTCACCTCAAAGGACTCGATTCCCGTGCGGTCACAGGCGCGGATCTTGTTTCGCACGTAGACGCGGCTGGCCGGATCGTCGCCCACGACGACGACCGCAAGGCAGGGGCAATGAAAGGTTTCTTTGAGCTGCTCCACCCGGGGCGCAAGCTCGGCTTCAATCTGACGGGCGAGGGCTCGTCCGTCCAATGGGTGCGCGCTCATGGTATGTCCAAACAAAAGAAAAAAGAATGGACAAAATCATAGCGAGAACCGAACTCCTGCGGAGAATGCGGTCGGCGGATATTTGTTTTTTGATGAAACGCGTTATTTTCTGTTGGAAAATACGGCGAATCGCGCTCGTTGATCCACACGGAAAAAGAAAACCTCTCCGCCCGGGCGGCGAAGAGGTTTTGCGAGCACGAACTCCAACCCGAAAAGGTCAGTCGTGCGTTTCGTCCTTGTGGAAGTTCTGACCCTGACGCGATTCCATGAAGACGCGCATGAGGTCTGCGACCGTGCCGGAATTGGTCTTGTCCATGATGGAGGCGCGGTGGGCTTCGACCGTCTTGATCGAAATCTTGAGGTCGTCGGCGATCTGCTTGTTCAGGCGGCCGTTGGCGATGCGTTCGAGCACTTCCTGTTCGCGCGGCGTCAGCTTGTCGAGGAGCGCCTGATTGAGCTTGCGACGTTCCGACTCGATGTGACGGGTCCGGGCCACTTCGAGCATGCGTTCGATCAGCGCCTTGAGGGCGTTCTGGTCATAGGGCTTTTCGATGAAGTCGACCGCCCCTGCCTTGAAGGCCTGCACCGCCATAGTCACGTCGCCGTGGCCGGTGACGAAGATGATGGGAATGTCGGCCTTGCGCTGCAGGAGATGTTCCTGCACTTCCAACCCGCTCATGCCGGGCATGCGGATGTCGAGAACGAGCACCGCAATGGTGTTGGGGTCGTACTTGGCGATGAAGCTCTCGCCGCTGTCGTAGAGTTCCACGTGATAGTTGCTTGCTTCGAGCAGCCACTTGAGGGAGTCCCGGACGGCGTCGTCGTCGTCCACGATGTAGACGGTACCGGCACTCTCACGGTAACCGTCGAGATAGTCGTAATGGTTCATCTCGTTATAGATAAGGTTGGAATAAGCAAGTCAGGCAATTTTACACCAGAGGAGGCGTTGTGCCACCCCCGTGCAAGGGGAAAATGGGAAAAAGAGAGGAACCTCGCTTCCTGAGTCACGTTGCGGCGGTTTTTCCCGCATCCCCCTCGGGCATGTTGACGGGAATGCGCACGGTGAAGGTCGTTCCGCCCCCTTCGGTGTCGGAAACGAGCAGTCGTCCGTGGTGGTTTTCCACGATCGTGCGGCAGATGTTGAGGCCGATCCCCATCCCGGTCTTCTTCGTCGTAAAGAAGGCGTCAAAGAGCATCGCCTTCACTTCGTCGGACATGCCCGGTCCGTGGTCGCGGATCGTAAAGACGATCGCGTCGGTTTGGGCTTCGTGCGAGACGGAAAGTTCGACGTTGCGGTCGCTTTCGGGCTCGAGCGCCTCCATGGCGTTTTTCAAAAGATTGAGCAGGAGCTGCTCGAGCATGACGGCGTCGCCGTTGATGCTGGGCAGATTCTCCGCCATCTCGACTTTTATCGAGGCGCCGAGTTTTTTCGCCTGAATGAGGGCGAGTTCCATCGCTTCCGTCACGATCGTTTCGACCGGCACGACCGCGAACTGCGTGTCGTGCTTGTTCTTCGCAAAACTTCGGATGCGCTTGATGATGGCGGCCGCGCGCTTGGCTTGATTGTCGATGCGCCCGAAGGCGTCCGTCGCCGCCTCGGGCTTCAGGGCGTGCGCCTCCAAAAGAGACTTCGCAGCGGCGGCGTAGTTGGAGATCGCGGCAAGAGGCTGATTGAGTTCGTGCGCGAGCGAACTTGCCATTTCGCCCATCGTTACGAGGCGCTGCGTTTCTTCGGCGTGCTTGATCTGCGCCTGAAGCTGCTCCTGCATCTGACGCCATTCGGTGATGTCGGTGGCGATCAGCATCACGGCTTTTCGGTCGTTCGTCCAGACGATCGTCTGGATGCGTACGTCGAACCACCGGTCCGTCACTTCGTCGTAAAGCCCTTCGCGAATCGAGGTCTTCTTCTGCGCTTCGAGTACGCCCAAGATGCGTCGGCAGGCGTCGGCCGTTCCCCCGAAAAGCCGTACGTAGGGGGTGTTCATGAAAAAGATCTGCCGAGCGTCGTCGTCCGACACGACGGCGATGGCGCTCGCAAGCGACTGCACGACGCGCGTGAAGCGGTCGTTTGCGGCCTGCATGCGTTCATGCGAGCGCTTTGTTTCCGTCACGTCGTAGAGTGCGCCGATGTAGCCGAGCACCCGTCCTTCGACGTCAAGGAGCTGCGAGACGCTCAACTGTCCGTCGAAGGTTTCGCCATTTTTGCGCTTGGCGAGAAAGTCGATCGTGTGTAGCGTTCCGCTCGAGTGCGACATCATCGCTTCGAACTGTTCGGTGATGTCTTCGGCCCAATAGGGGTAGGGAGGCGTGGCGCCGATCAGCTCCTCGCGCGAGAAGCCGAACATTTTCTGAAAGGTTTCGTTGACGTAGAGAATCTTTCCTTCCTTGTCCGTGACGCGAAGCCCCGTCAAGGCCGACTCCGAGATGGCGCGGCGAAGCGCGTATTCGACTTCGAGGCGTTCGGCAAAGCGGTGTTCCTTTCGCTGCACGCGGACAAGGAGCAAAAGAGCGAGAAGAAGAATCGAACCGAGTCCGCCGATGAGCCACACGGGGAGCGTAGACTGTTCAAGAAATCCGGCGCGGTGGCTCGTCGCCACAAGGCTCAGGCCCGAGAGGTGATTGAAGGAGAGCGGCACTTCGACCTGAATGTCGCTCATGTGAACCGAGTCCTTCGGAACGGGGAAGAAGGGGTTGCCGTTCAAGAGGAGGTCGAACTGATACGACCGATAGTTGAGCAGATCGACGATGCGCGAGACAAGGTGCGTGAGGTTGACGCGCGCGATGAGGATTTGGTCGGGGAGCGCCGTCGGCACCGCGAGGTCCGCGAAGAGCTGGTTCGTGGGGTCAAGCACGTAGGGGATGGAGAGAACCGACGAGTCGCGCTCGAGCGCCTCCGTGATCGCCTTTCGTGTGTTGGGGTTCTTGAGGGTCGTGCCCTGGTCGCGGCGCTCGGACCCCGAAGACATGGGATTGTTCCAGCTGCGAAGCACCGTGAAGTCGCGCGTCGCAATCACGATTTCGGCCACTTCGCGGCGGTCCTGCATGAAGTTCGTGGCGGAGAGTTCGGCGCTCGCTACCTGGCTTCGCACGTTCGGGATGTGCATGAGGCGAAGGCTCGTCTTCATGAGCAGTTCCGTCGTGCCGAGAAGACGCGACTCCATCGCCTGCGCGACGAGGTCGGCCGACTGCTTCAGGCGCACGGATTCCGCGCGCTGTTCGGACGAGAGGAGAAAGACGACGGACGAGAAGAAGGCCACCGTAAAGAGGGCGATCGTGGCCCAGCCCGCCCAGGCGGCGATGCGGCCCGTGCCGATGCGGCGGTCCGTGTGTCCGAGGGTGCGGAAGGCCTGAGCGATTTCCTTATCCGAGTGAAGCGTAGCCATAAGTGTGCGGTTCGTTGGGAGGAGTCGACATTCTATACGCTAAAATAAGACGTTTTCCTTGTAGGGAGAGAGCGATGGCGCTCACGCAGAACGAATTGAAGCGCGCCGTGGCCGAGGCCGCGACCGCATATGTGAAGGAAGGGGAAATCCTCGGGGTCGGCACGGGCTCGACGGTGGATTTCTTCATCGACGCGATCGCGCCGATGCGCGACAGGATCCCCGCCTGCGTTTCCTCGTCGGAACGCTCGACGAAGAAGCTCGAGGGTCTGGGGTTCAAGGTCCTCGACATGAATGAAGTCGACAGAATCGGCGTCTATGTGGACGGGGCCGACGAAATCGACGGCGGCTTCGCCATGATCAAGGGAGGCGGCGGCGCGCTCACGCGCGAAAAGATTGTCGCTTCCGTTTCGAAGCGCTTCGTCTGCATCGCGGACGCGTCGAAGAAGGTCGAGGTGCTCGGCCGCTTCCCGCTTCCCGTCGAAGTGATTCCGATGGCGGCGCGCGCCGTTCGCCGTCGTCTTGAAGCGCTCGGCGCGACCGTGAAGCTTCGCGACTTCGTCACCGACAACGGCTGCCACATTCTCGACGCGGCCGGGCTCAAGATCGAAGACCCCGAAGCGCTCGAAGCCGAAATCAACTCCTGGCCGGGCGTCGTCACCGTGGGGCTCTTTGCCGCGCGCGGCGCGGACGTTCTCCTCCTCGGAACGGAAGAGGGCGTGAAGACCTTTGAAAAGCCCTGACCCCTGAAACGAAGAAAGGGAGCCGCGGCTCCCTTTCGCATTCCTTCCCGCCCCGATTCGGGGTGGAAGGCTTCGGTTCTTACTCGGCCTTGGGCGGCACGAAGTTGGGAACCGTCATGTCGTCGGCGTCGCCGAAGAAATAGCGTTCGCACTGCGCCATGAGATGCTGACGGGCCGAGAGGTCCGCGAGATTCAGGCCGTATTCGTTCACCATCATCGTTTGGAGGCGCGTCCAGTCGCCCCAGGCTTCCTTGCTCACGTGGCGCCAGATGCGCACACCGAGCTCGCCCGGGAACGGGGGATGGTCGAGCCCTTCGGCTTCCTTTTTCAGTTTGATGCACTGTACCGTACGCATGGAGGTTGTCTCCCGAATGTGTTGTTGGTTCGTGCATTCTAACCCGAGGATCGGACACTCTGTGAGGTCCGGTCCCGTTTCCGGAGACCAGTATGTCCGATCGTGCCCTGTGGGCCGCCTTTCAGAAAGTCCGCACCGAAGTGGAGGGTGCGCTTGAAGAGACGCGCAAGAAGGAGGCGCAGCGCATCGAGGCCGAAGAGAAGCGCCGCCGCGAGGAGAAGGCGAAAAAACGCGCCCCGCAGCCCGCCGCTTCCGCCGCGCCTTCCGCGCGCCTCGTTCGCGGGGAGGCGCCCAAGGTCCCGTCCGCCGGGAAACCGCGCGAAGCGCAAGGGCCTTCGGCCCCGGA
>OGMG01000103.1_pt1 | contig 36027 bp, 28 predicted proteins | sample 1573031 | NCBI WGS metagenome assembly OGMG01 (sample SAMEA2582002, study PRJEB24529) | metagenome | biome: Human gut stool | place: China | collected 2011
CTGACTTGTGAAAGGACGCTTATATCTGCCCTTCACAACCTATAAAAGCACCACAAAATCTGCTGCTCCACGGTAAGTTAAACTCCGATTATTTAAACAGATTTTTGAAGAACTCCCCAATCGCACTAAAGATATTTCCAAAGAAATTACCAATAGATGCCATGATTCCGGATGAACTTCCTCCATTTTTAAAGGAATTGTAAAGAGATGCTGCGTAATCCACCAGTCCACTTAAATCAATTCCCAGAGAAGTGATTTTCAAAAGAAGATCAACTATCTTCTGTCTCTCATCATCCGATAAAGTGACGCCATATTTATCACAGGCTTCATCAATTGCTTCGTTGATACTCTTCTCGTCAGTCAGTTCTTTTTCTGCGATCAGTGACTTGATGTAAGCAATAAACTCCTCCACTTCCTGATCGGTCAGACACTGAATGGAAGCTTCCAGTTCTCCGGTGACAACAAGTTCATTTAACGCTGCATCTACAACGTTATCCTGTACTGCTTCCCCGGTCATTGCCTCATATGCCTCAAAGATTCCAACCAGTGCAGCGGTTCCGGAAATTGGCTTAGGACCTGCAACGATGATATCTGCATCTGTAATTCCAGCAGTTGTCAGCGCATTTTTGTACATACCAACGGTACAGTATGTGATATTGTTCGTAGAAATGTTTAATCCATTTCCTTTTTTACGTTTTACGATCACGACAGAAGACCATGACTTGCTTCCAATTTTGGAAGAATCCACATAGGAATCCAGATACTGATGCTCCTGTGCATTTGTAACGTAAGTCACGTTATAATTTGCCAGATTGGCAGGATCGATTCCCATAAGGGATAATACGGTATTTTTCTGGTCATCGGACAAATCCGCGCCGAGTGCAAGATAAGGTTTATCATCTTTCTTAATCTCAACATTATCGTTATTCTCATCCACAATGACATCTCCAGTCACATTTTCTGTGGATTTTTTATCATCTTCTACCGTTACCCCACCTGTAACATTATCGGTTGTGCCACTGGTGGAAGTATTTGTGCTGTCAGAATTTGTTGTTGTACTGCTCTGCGAATCTGAAGCAGCATTATTGGTTGTATTGCTCTGTGAATCTGAACCTGTACTGTTCTGTGTATCTGAACTTGTGCTGCTCTTTGAATCTGAAGCTGTGCTGTTTTGTGTATCCGATCCTGTATTTCCAGTCGAACCGGCATTGGTATCTGCACCTGTTGCACTGCTGTCATTCTGCGTTGCTGCATTATTCTCTGACTGTGTTGTCTGGGAATCACCGGATGTGGCATTGCTCTCTTCCTGCCCGGTGGATTTCTGCGCAGAAGCATCTGCTGCAAATGATGTTACATGTGTTGGTATCATCATCACTGCTGCTAAAATAATTGCTACAATTCTCTTTGTCATTCTCTTTCTCTTCACTTTTTTTCCCTCTCTTTTTATTTACGTATCGATCCGCACTCTCATCCATGCAAGAAGATCTGCATACACTTTATCGCGGTCTGTCTCATTTAAAATTTCATGTCTGTCATTTTCGTAAAGCTTATATGTAATATCCAGAGAACCTGCCTCTTTGAAGAGATCATACACTTTTTTCACGCCGACACCATTATCTCCCACCGGATCATCCTGACCAGATACAATAAAAATTGGAAGCTTGTTTGGTACTTTCTTCACATTTTCCAACTGATTATCGTAGAGAACTGCTTCCATCAGCCCCAGATAGCCGTTTAATGTAAACTTGAACGTACACCGCGGTTCGCTATAATAAAATTTTACAATATCCTCATCTTTTGTAAGCCAGCTGTTTGAAAGTGTTTTTCCAGAAAGATCATATTTCTTATATGGTCCGCCAAACGACAGCGATTCTACCAGTTTGCTTCTGTGATGCCAGCCAAAAATTTTTGCAAGGAATTTGCACACGTTGATTCCAAGTTTGGTCGTATTGTCCGGCACACAACCGGTTCCCATAATGATTGCCCCTCTCAAATCATCATTGTGAATGGTGAGGTATTTCCGAAGCATATAAGATCCCATACTGTGTCCCATCATAAAATAAGGAACACCCGGATTTTCTTTTTGGATCATCGTGCGCAGTGCATGCATGTCTGCGATCACCGTGTCACTCGGATTTTCCGCAAAATATCCCCAGTCATCTTTGGATGCTACGGAATCCCCATGTCCTAAATGGTCATGTCCCACCACCATAAAGCCATTTTCTGTCAGGAATTCAGCAAATGGTCTGTAGCGTTCTACAAATTCGATCATGCCATGTGTGATCTGTAAAATTGCCTCATACTTTCCATCTTCCGGAATCCATCTGACTGCATGGATGGTTGTTCTGCCATCCGCTGATAAAAATGTAAACTTCTCCCCTTTTGCCATACTTTTCCCCTCTCTTTTCCATGATTATAAATTAGATATATTTTAAAACCTGTGGCTTCTTTATTCTGTCTGGACGAAACGATGGACTTCCTCCACATTGCGTTCTAATTCATCCGCACATTCTTTGTGCTCTTTCCACTCCTGGCGCAGTGTTTCCGCTTTGGATAACACTCTGCTCTGCACTTCGAAAAATTCATTTTCACCCTGACAGAGACTTTCTAATATTTCTTCAATATTTGTTTCTTCTTCCACATTTTCATGAACCGTTTCCACTGCCTCTGTGTCCCTGTCTTCCAGAAGTTTCACCAGAGAACCGTTATTTTCTTTTAAGAGATCATTTAACGCATGAATCTGTTTTTCCGCCTCTGTGGCAGTTTCCTCAAAACCACTGATCCTCGCAAGCACATCCGCAACCGCCGAAGTATACTGCTCTGCGTTCACACGCACTTCCTCTGCCGCTGTCACAAATTTTCTTCCGTCTTCTCCCATGCGTCCTGCCTCGATTGCTGCGCCGAGTGCCAGAACTCCCATATTCTGTGAGATATCTGCCAGTTTCTGTAACGCCTCTTCAACAGACTCTCTCTCCTGACAATATGCCTCATAGAACGATTCTATCTCCTTCATGGGTGTGGTGACGTACTTGTTCTTCTCTACAACTTTTGCAATTTTCTCGTGCTCACCCTCCATTTGCTGGCAGAGTGCTTCTTTTTCCTGCTGCAATCTGATATTCTGTTCATTCTTTTTTGCAAGCTGCTGTTTCAACAGTACGGTCTGTCCTGAATTCGCCTCTGAACACTCCTTTAACAGTTCCAATTCCTCTGAAACCGCCGTGATTGTCTCATCCAGTTCCGTTTTTGAGATCGTCATCTGTACCAATGTCTCTTCTGCGCTATCTTTTGCTTTTGCAATATTAGAAATCTGCTCCTGCAGACGGTTCTGTTTTTCCTGTAATGCCAGAAGTTCCTCCTCCAGTTCTTTTGCTTTTTTTCCACCAAACATATGCCATCCTCCAGCTTTTATTGATAATTTCGAATGATAACCTGTACGCTTTCCACTCCATTATACTCGTTAATCTCCGGATAGTACACAATCATTATCCTCAATTTGTTTATCTGTCCGCGAAAAGCTTTTTCCACTTCCGCACTTCCATACTTTTCCGCATAATATGCTTTAAACGCCTCAATATCGCCAAAATAGACTGCCGTCACTGTCTCACCGGCGGCTGTCAGCAGGTTCAGCCGCAACACATTCTGATTTTTTCCGACCACAAAAGCCTTTGTGATACTCAGGTTTTTGTCGGCAAACTGTGGTTTGATATTGGCTTTTCCAAAAGGCTCTAACACTGCAAATTCCCGGATAAGACCGGCATCCGCATACGCTGCTGGCATCGGAATATCAATTTTGATCTTCGGAATCAGGTCATCCTCCGTGAGATTTGCACAGGCATTGATTTTTTCACGGAACTTATCCACGTTTTCTTCCGGAAGAGATAATCCTGCCGCCATCGGATGTCCGCCGAATTTTTCCAGAAGTTCCCTGCACTTACATAGTTCCTCATACATGGAGTACTCCTCGATGGAACGCCCGGAGCCCTTCACGCCCTCCTCCGCCTTCGTCAGCACAAATACCGGCTTATGATAAGCCTCCCGGATACGCCCTGCAATGATTCCTGCAAGACTTTCGTGCACCTGTGGCAGATAAATGACAAGCACTTTATCCGACATGTAATGTTCCTCCACCACACGTTTTGCCTCCTCGACGCCATCTGCTGTCATATCTTTGCGCTGCTGGTTTAACTCCACAAGCTCCCTTGCCGTTTTTGCTGCCTCTTCCTCTCCCTGTAAAAAAAGAGACAGAGACAGTTTTGCTGTATCAAGTCTGCCACTCGCATTGATGCACGGTCCTAACACAAAACCAAAATGATATGCATTGATCTGCTCCGGTTCTAAATGATTCTGAAAGATCAGGGCGCGCATCCCCGGATTTTTTGTGCGGTGAATGCGGTTTAATCCCTCTTTCACCAAAATGCGGTTTTCGTCTGTCAGATCCATGACATCGCCAACGGTTGCAAATGCGACATTTTCCAGAAATTCATAGGTTTCTTCCAGGGCAAAACCCATTTTTTCATACAATACCTGCAGCACTTTCCATGCGACTGCTGCTCCACATAACTCTTTAAAAGGATACGCACATTCCTGCTGCTTTGGATTCACGATTGCATCTGCGTTGCTGCGAAGGAACTGCTTTTCCCCATTCTCCTCTGTATAGGGAATCTCGTGGTGATCGGTCACTAACACGGTCATCCCAAGTTCTTTGGCATGCGCAATCTCTGAGATTGCAGCAATTCCGTTATCGCACGTAAGAATGGTATCCATTCCGTCTCTTTTTGCCTGATCGATCAGATTCTCATTGATTCCATAGCCATCCTTCATGCGGTCCGGAATCTGCGTGGAAACATTTCCACCACAGTGTTTAATTCCCCGGCATAAAATATAGGTTGACATAACTCCATCTATATCATAGTCGCCGATAATACGGATCGGCTTTTGCTCTTCTATTTTAACTTTTAAAATATCTGTCAAACAATCTGCATCTTTCAATAAATGTGGATCGTATAAATCCTTTAAACTTCCATTCAGATATCTTTCAAATGCCTCCTCCCCGATCACCTCACGGTTTCGGATAAGACGCGCCGTGACAGGGCTGATCCCGAACTCTTTTCCAAGCTTTTCAAAATCAGCCCCCTTGTTGATTACAAACCATTTTTCCATGTAACACCTGCTGCCTGTTTTTTCTTATGAATTTATCTTTTAATAATGCACTTCCATGAGCATCAGTCCGCATGCCGGTGCTGTATAACCTGCGTTCTCCCGGTTTTTGCTCTCTAAGATCTGTGGCAGCTCCTCCGGCGCTCTCCTGCCATCCCCGACCTCGATCAGCGTACCCGTCAGGATCCGCACCATATTTTGCAAAAATCCATTGCCCCGGTAATCAATCCAGAGATCATTCCCTTTCTTCGTAAAATTGATCTCATAAATTGTGCGGACTGCCGTTTTTTTCATTTTCTTATTTCCGCAAAATGAAGTAAAATCATGTGTTCCGATCAGATAGGAAGCGGCTTCTTTCATGCTCTCCACATCGAGTATTTTCTCATACTGGTACTCATATTTCCGCTCGAAAACATCCGAGATCTCTCCCATATGGATGTGATAGCGGTAGGTCTTTTTCTTTGCGGCGTAACGGCTGTGAAAACGCTCGTCCACCTGCTCAATCGCAATGACTGCAATGTCATCCGGCAGATAATGATTCAGATAGGACATGATCTTTCCCTCCGTAAAATGCTCCTCAATATGAAAATTTGCCACCTGGCCTTTGGCATGCACGCCCGCATCCGTTCTCCCCGAACCAATAACTTCCACCGCATGTCCTGCCATCTGTCCCAGCACTGCTTCTATTTTTCCCTGGATGGTCAGACCGGTGCTGTTCTGCCCCTGCCAGCCCTTGTATCTTGTTCCGTCATACTGGATTGTGATTTTATAGTTGTTCATACTTTTTATCCCTGCTTTACTGCAATTTAAACTGTCTTTTAGTTTAACACACTTTCCACTCAAATCCTAGTCTGCGATCTGTTCCTGAAACGTTTTTGTGCCGGGGAACTGAAAAATACCAATCCCCCGGCACATTTACTCCGCATTTTATACCAGTTCTGCAATCCTTGTCACCGCAACATAGATCTCCGATATTTTATACCAGGTACGGTAATCTACCACCCCCGTCACAGGCAATCCAAAAATAGACTGGAATTTTTCTACTGCTGCCCTCGTTGCTTCTCCGTAAATCCCGTCCGGTGTGATTGTCGGGATTGCCGGATAAGCCTGCGAGATTCTCGCTAACTGTTCCTGGATCTGCCGCACCTTATCTCCGGTAGAACCCACTTCCAGATTATACCGCGGCCAGGATGCCGGGATACCGGAAATCTCCTCGGCTGTATTGATAAACATATTATCACCATAATAATAACGGAGAATTTCTATCGTTTCGTAGTTCTGATCCCCAAGATATTTGCTTCCCCACTGGCTCAGCCAGTTGCTGCACGTCACGCGCTGTCCGTCACAATACTGTGTCAGGATTGGCTGTCTCACATTCGGTCTGGAAAGATAATTCTGGAACATTTCATCTACCACATCCGAGATACTCTGGAAAATATTTCTTCCATAGACGAATTTCTGGTCGTAAGCAGTGGATGTTGTGATGGTGAAGTTATAGCCTTTGTTCCGGTACCATTCCGTGTAAACCCTGTTTAATGTAAAGGACATGATCGCAAGGATATTCGCACGCAGCGTACTGTCCGGCCACGTACTGTAAATCTCGCTGGATGCCACATTTTTGATGTAATCCCGGTAACGAACATAATAATTTGCCGCATTGGGATCCGATGGTGGTCCGTCGTGAACAACGACAAATTCCGGGATCACCACTTTACTCAGCACGATCTCCCCGGAATCTGAGACAGGTTTGATCTCGGACTCCGCTATTTTCGGCGGGAAATTGCCAAACAACGTATTGACCGGAATCACAATGGAATCTATTTGATTTTCTTCCTCATTTTCTTCCGCCATCCGCACCTGTTGCAATGCGAGCTGCTCTGAAAAAACCTGAACGCCCGAAATACTGACGGGACGATATCCCGGTGCGGTAACTTTGACTGTATATTGGGCAAATGGTTGATTTTCGGAGGGTTCCATCGAGTATTCAAGTGGAGGCGCATCAAGCGTAAGTTTTTCCGACATTCCCGAATCATCCGCGCTTACCTCCTCCACTTTGGAATCCGGATCCCCAGAATAGGAAATGGTGATTCTTGCTCCCTCAATCGGTCTTCTGGTCCGGTTTGTAAGTACTTCTACTTTGAGGCTTCCTTTATCTACAGCCTCTGTCTGGGCATATTTGATATCTGGCATGAACAACCTCTTCATACATTTCCTTATATTATATGCTCAGACATGCAATCCTGTTCTGCTTCCTGTGCAAAACATTCGATTTCCCAACTTCTCATTTTCTATTTCCGTTCTTTATCCAAATCCCCCAAAACTTAATTCTTACTCTACCGTAACTACCTTCGCCAGATTTCTTGGCTTATCAACATCAAATCCCTTATCGGATGACACGTAATATGCTAAAAGCTGTAATGCAACCGATGCAGGTAAAACCATAAATTCATCCTGCATATCCGGAAGCCTGATCACCTGATATTCGGTATCAAGATCACCGGAAAGTGCCTCTTTGATAAATAATACAATATCTGCACCTCTGGATTTTACTTCCTTAATATTGGAAAGCTCTTTTGACATGAGTTTTTCCTGTGTTACCGTTGCAACAACCGGTGTGTTAGTCGTGATCAGTGCAATTGGTCCGTGTTTTAATTCGCCAGAGGCATAAGCCTCAGAGTGAATATAAGAAACCTCTTTCAGTTTCAATGATCCTTCCAGTAAAATAGAGTAATCCAGTCCACGTCCGATCATAAACAGATCCTTTGCTTCCAGAATCTTCTTTGCGATCACATGGATGTCACGTCTTTTCTCCAATACTTTCTGCATCACTTCCGGAACATGCTCTAATTCTGCGATAAAGCTCTTTGTCTGCTCCTCTGTGTAGACACCTCGCAATAATGCCATTTTTGCAACCACAAGATAAAATACGGAAAGCTGTGTTGTGTAAGCTTTTGTACTTGCCACTGCAATTTCAGGTCCTGCTGCGGTGTATAACACATAATCACTTTCTCTTGCAATGGAAGAACCTTTTACGTTGATAACGGATAAACATTTTGCGCCCTGTCTCTTCGCATATTTTAATGCTTCCAAGGTATCAATTGTCTCACCGGACTGTGATACTGCGATCACCAATGTTTTCTCATCAATGACCGGATCGGAATACATAAACTCTGATGCAAGTTCTACGTCCATCTGCACATGAACGATAGATTTTACCAGAGCCTGTGCCACAAGTCCCGCATGCATGGCTGTTCCGCATGCTACCACACAAATTCTGTCACAGTCTGTAAAAAGAGAATCCGGCACACCATCCGCGGTAAAATCAGGCAGACCGTTCACGATACGGTCTTTGATCGTATTCTTGATTGCTTCCGGCTGCTCCATAATCTCTTTTTCCATATAAAATGGATAACCATTCTTTCCCGCGCTGTTCAACTCCCAGTCAACGGACAAAAATTCCGGTTCTACCACATTGTCATTTAAATCCGTAAGTACCACATGATCTTTGTGCAACTCTAAAATGTGATATTCCGGTACAACAAAGTATTCATTTGTAAAACGGCAGAGTGCAGTCAGATCTGATGCAAGCATTGCTCCCTCTTTGCATATGGTTGCAACGATCGGGCTGACATTCCGGATCGAGTAGATCACATCCGGCTGATCTTCAAACAGGATCACAAGCGCAAAGGTACCCTTTAATTTGCTCACTGTTTTTTTGATTGCTTCCTTTGGATCTCCCTTGTAATAATGATTTAATAATGCAGCCGCAACTTCACTATCTGTTTCAGAATGAAGGATTTCCTGCAAATCGTAATCGGCGATCAGCTCACGATAGTTTTCGATGATCCCGTTATGAACCAGAGTCACTTTTCCCTGCTGATGCGGATGTGCATTCTGGTCTGTAACTCCACCGTGAGTTGCCCATCTTGTATGTCCGATACCGCAGGCAGACAAAATCTTCTTCGAATCACAAATTGCTCTTAAATCACTTACTCTTCCGGCACATTTATAAACATTTGTCACATGGGAAGTTTCGTCTTTCACTGCAATACCCGCACTGTCATATCCACGATACTCTAATAATTCCAACGCATCTAATAAAACATCTTTTACGTTTTCACTGCCTGTATAACCTATAATTCCACACATATTAAATTTCCTCTTCTTTTCTATTTAAAATTTAAATCATATTCGAATTCAATTGTCCCATTATACCGTATTTGTTTTGCAGTCACCTGCATATTTGCCGGCATATCTCGCACTGGGAGGTACGAAAGGGCGTCCGCCGAATTTTCGATAACCCTTTTCCTCGTTAACCTGTGTATGGTCGTCCTCACAGGTACATGGCGCTAGAAGAGAAACCTAAATGTCTGCAATCAGTCACAGACAGGATTGCATATCTGAAAATATAAACCTTATTCGATTATCAATGTGCTATATATATTGTAAATGCCTTCATAAATGCTGCTACATCTATGAAGGCATCTATAACATGATTACTATACTATGATATGCGAAAAATGTCCAGAAGTTATTTTACTTCCACTGTCCAGCCATATTTATCCGGGATTCTTCCCCACTGGATGCCGGTTAAGGTATCATATAATTTCTGTGTCAGTTCTCCAATCTCAAAGTTGTTGACTGTCACAACATCATCTTTGTAACGGAGTTCTCCAACCGGTGAGATAACGGCTGCTGTACCTGTACCAAATACCTCTTCCAATGTACCGTCATGTCCGGCTTTCATCAGATCATCTACGGAAAGTCTTGTCTCATTTACTTTGTAGCCCCAGTCACGAAGCAGATGGATCATGGAATCTCTTGTAACACCTGGAAGAACGGTTCCTTCGATTGGTGCTGTGTAGATTTCACCGGCAATCTTGAACATGATGTTCATGGTTCCAACTTCCTCTACATATTTACGATGCTCACCATCTAACCAGAGAACCTGTGCATAACCAAGTTTTTCTGCCTTCACCTGTCCTAAAATAGAACCTGCGTAGTTACCACCACATTTTGTAAAGCCTGTACCACCTTTTACAGCACGGACAAGTTCATCCTCAACCAGAATCTTAACCGGATTAAGACCTGCTGCATAGTAAGCACCTACCGGACAACAGATAATCATAAACTTGTATGCGTTTGCCATATGTACGCCGAGTGCTGCTTCTGTTGCAAACATAAATGGTCTGATATAAAGGGAAGTGTTTGGTTCAGATGGAACCCAGTCAGCTTCTACTTTTACAAGTGCTTCCACTGCTTCGACAAACATATCAACCGGGAATTCCGGCATGCAAAGTCTTGCGTTGGAATTGATCATTCTCTTTGCGTTCATCTCCGGACGGAACAGCTGGATTTTTCCTTCTGCTGTACGGTATGCTTTCATACCTTCAAATGTTTCCTGTGCATAGTGAAGTGTCACACATGCCGGATCCATTGTGATGGGTCCTTCCGGAACGATTCTTGCATCTTTCCATCCGTCTTCTTTTGTCCAATCCATGACAAACATGTAATCTGTCATATACTTACCAAAACCGAGATTCTTCTGGTCTGGTTTCTCCTTTAATACTGGTCTTTTCTCAAATCTGATATCCATAATATCCTCCTTGTTTGCGAAGCAAATGCGACTGTCCTTACAGGAGCAGAGGATTTGGCCTCCTTTTCCCATTGCACTTTTAGGAAATTAACTTTGACAACCATTATGATACTTTCTTTTTTTCATGTCAAGATTATTCCGAAGCCTTATGTTATGTATAACTATTAGTTATTGTCTGTTTTATTTTCTATAACCTGATTTTATTTTCTTTTTCAAGTGACTTTTCCACTCTCCTGTAATATAATAAAACTACCTAAAAAATTTTGAGAGGTGATCCCTATGCATACATTTCAGCCAATTCCAGTTGACATGCTGGACATGAATCCATTTACAAAAATCGGCAAAGAATGGGCGCTGCTCACAGCCGGAAATAAACAGGAATCCAATACAATGACCATTAGCTGGGGCGGTGTTGGTGTTTTATGGGGCAAAAATGTTGTCTATGTTTTTGTCCGTGATTCCAGATATACAAAAAAACTGATCGATGCAGGAGACTTTTTCTCCCTTACATTTGTAAGCGACCAGTACCGCAATGCCTTGAATTACTGTGGCTCCCATTCCGGCCGGAACGAGGATAAGATTGCAAATGCAGGGCTTTCCGTGGATTACCGGCATGGAATCCCATACATTGATGAGGGAAATCTTGTTTTAGTCTGTGAAAAAATGTCTGCTACCAGAATCACGGATGATTCCTTCCTCGATTCCGAGATTGCTGACAAATGGTACAAAGACGGCGACATGCACACCATGTACGTTGGACAGATCATTGATGTGCTCGCAAGATAATCATTTCTGATAAACTCTGATTTTTTGCAAAACACTACATTCATAATTCACAAAAAGCCTCCCGGCAAAAATGATCCGGATTGCCTTTCATTGCAATTCCCACATTTTTATCGGGAGACTTTTTTTACTCATGAAGCAGATAACCACTTCTTATTCGACAAAAAAATTTATTTTATTTCAATGGATATTTCTCTGTCAAAGATTTCACGATTGCCTTTGCCTTGTCGGCTGCCGGCTCACCCTCTTTGATCATCACTGCGATCGCCTCTGCGATCTGATCCATATCATCCGTGTTTAATCCGCGGGAAGTTACCGCCGGAGTTCCAAGACGTACACCACTTGTCACAAATGGAGATTTCGGATCGTTTGGAATGGTATTCTTATTACAGGTAATGTTTACAGAGTCCAGAAGTTTCTCAACTGCTTTTCCGGTAAGATCATAATTGGTCAGATCTACAAGCATGAGGTGATTGTCTGTTCCACCGGATACGATCCTGATTCCACGATCCATCAGTCCCTTGCAGAGTGCCTGCGCATTGTCAATAATGTTCTGCTGATAAACCTTAAATTCCGGCTGCAATGCCTCCTTGAAGCAGACTGCCTTGGCTGCGATCACATGCATCAGTGGTCCGCCCTGAGTGCCCGGAAAGATTGCCTTGTTAAAGTTATACTTATCCGCAATCTCCTGACTGCTCAAAATCATTCCGCCTCTCGGTCCGCGCAGTGTCTTGTGTGTTGTGGTCGTCACAACGTGTGCATATGGAATTGGGCTTGGATGAAGTCCTGCTGCCACAAGTCCTGCAATATGCGCCATATCGACCATGAGCACTGCACCACATGCGTCTGCGATTTCACGGAATCTCTTGAAATCAATGGTTCTCGCATAAGCAGATGCCCCTGCAATGATCATTTTTGGTTTACATTCCATTGCAAGTTCTTCCACTTTATCATAATCAATAAATCCCTCGTCATTGACACCATATGGCACTACATGAAAATAACTTCCGGAAAAATTGACCGGAGAACCATGTGTCAGATGTCCACCATGGTCTAAGTTCATTCCCATAATCGTATCACCCGGTTTTAAAATTGCAAACTGTACCGCCATATTTGCCTGCGCACCGGAATGTGGCTGCACATTGACATACTCACACCCAAATAATTCTTTTGCGCGCTCTCTTGCCAGTTCTTCCACAACGTCCACGCACTCGCAGCCACCGTAATATCTCTTTCCCGGATAACCTTCCGCATATTTATTCGTCAGGACACTTCCCATTGCAGACATAACCGCCGGGCTTACCCAGTTTTCGGATGCGATCAGCTCAATATGACTGTTCTGTCTGTCAAGTTCATCGGTAATTGCCTGTGCGACTTCCATATCCACTGCCTGAATATCTTCTAATGTGTACATAAAATCCTCCTTGTCTTCCGCCAGATTTTAAACTTCATTATAAAGGACTTTCTGAAAATATTCAATTGCTAATTTATTTTTCTATTTCTTATAAAACATCGCAAACCATGCATTGATCACATACCAAATCCATGCATATTCCCGATCAATGCCGCGATGCATATCTGCAAGATCAGGATAAGCGGCATTCCTACCACAAAATACCAGTGCTTTGTCTTATGATGAAACAGATACATGCCGGCCCACGTTCCGACACTGCCGCCTAAAATACTCACAAGGAAAAGTGTTTTCTCCGGTATCCGCCATGCATGATGTCTCGCCTTGCTTTTGTCCATTGCCATCACTGCAAGTCCAATGAGATTCATAACGATCAGATAGATCAAAAGTCCTTTTTGCATTCTCCTGTCTCCCTTCGTTTTTTCTGTAAATGTGAAATGCAAAAACGGCCGCCAGAAGGCAGCCGTTTTCCTATTTCACAACTATTTTGTTGCTTTATTTTTTCCAAAATGTACTTTCATGACATACCACAGCTCTGTTGCGATGCAGATAGAAGAATAAGCACCACATACAAGACCTGCCATAAGTGGAAGTGAGAAGTCACGGATACTTGCCACACCTAAAATGTAGAGCATCACAACCATGATAAAGGTTGTGATAGAAGTATTAATACTTCTGGACAATGTCTGTGTCAGACTCTTATTTGCAACTTCACGCAATTCCTCCGCAGTCTGTTTTCCAGTCTTTAATGCAAGATTCTCACGGATACGGTCAAAGATAACGATCGTATCATTGATAGAGTAACCTACGATGGTAAGAACACATGCAATAAAAGTACTTCCTACAGAAATACGCACAAGTGCATATACTGTGATCACAACAAGAACGTCATGAACCAATGCAAGGATCGCACTTGCTGCAAATCTGATATCTTTAAAACGGAACCAGATGTAAAGTAACATAAAGATACAGGACACGATAACCGCTTTCAATGCATCGGAACGCATCTCACCACTGATGGTAGAACTGATACTCTGGGAAGTGATGGTGGATGCATCCACATCACAATTTTCTGCCAGTGTATCTTCCAATTTCTGACGCTCATCAAGACTTAAGGTACGTGTCTTAATTGTAACCTGTGTTGTTCCTTCTACTTTTGTTGCCTGCACATCGGAATCCCCGGTTACTTTTTCCACATAAGGAACAATGTCATTCTCGATATCTTCGATGGTCATATCTTTGCCAAAATCAGCCGTTGTGGAAGTTCCACCCATAAAGTCAAGACCATAGTTCAATGCCTTGCCCTCTGTTGCGGAATGTACTCCCATACTGATCAGTCCGGCAGCGATAATGATACCGGAAATTGTAAAGAATACTGCTTTTTTTCCAATGAAATCAATGCTCTTTCTCTCTTTTGCACGACCGTAAAGTTTTTCACTCTTCAGTCCCAATGCATACAGAGAATACAGAATGTATCTGGTCACAACCATCGCTGTAAAAAGGGAAAGGATGATACCGATCATTAATGTATAGGCAAAGCCTTTTACGGTACCGGAACCTAACGCCATAAGCACAACAGATGCGATCAGGGTTGTAATGTTACCATCTAAGATAGCTGACATCGCTTTCTGGAAACCGATCTTCATAGATGTCTGGACCGATTTTCCGGTTGCGATCTCCTCACGGATACGTGCAAATACGATAACGTTCGCATCCACCGCCATACCGATACCAAGGATAATACCTGCGATACCCGGAAGCGTCAGTGTGATTTCGAATAAATATAAGGTTGCGATCACTAAAGTTGTATAAATTGCAAGTGCTAAGGATGCTGCAATACCCGGTACTGCGTACATAATGATCATAAATACCATAACGATTGCAAGACCGATCGCACCGGCTTTTAAACTGGAAGAGATTGCCTGGCTTCCCAACTGTGCTCCTACAACAGAGGACTCTAACTCGGAAAGCTGTAAAGAAAGAGAACCGATACGGATCTGCGTTGCAAGTGTCTCAGCCTCTTCGAAGTCTGCCATACCTGTGATCTGTGCCTCACCGCCTGTGATAGCTGTCTGTACACGTGGATAACTGATGGTCTCTCCATCGTATACGATAGGAAGGTTTTTACCAATGTTTTCAGAAGTTACTTCTCCGAAAATCTTTGCACCCTCATCGGTCAGTTTTAAGGCAACCACATACTCTTTGTTGCCATACGTGTCTGTCTGGGTTGCAGCCTGTGCGTCTGCGACCATATCACCGGTCATAAATACCGTTCCATCCGGCATCTGGAACTCCAGGGAACCCGGATTACCAAGATCCTCTAAAATCTGGTTTGCATCCTGCACACCAGGGATCTCAACCGTAATTCTGTCGTCTCCAACCTGATATACGGAAGCTTCTGTACTGTAACTGTCTACACGTTTCTGAAGTTTATAAATGGTATCACTCATATCTTCAGCACTTGGATTCTCGTCCACTACCTGATAAGTAATGGAAACACCACCGGAGAGATCCAGTCCCAGAGGAATTGACATATCTTCGCCGATTCCGGTGGATGAAAGAATAATTGATGCATAATAAGCAAGTCCCACAAACGCTGCAAGGATCACTGCCAATATGACTGCTGCTTTACTCTTTTTCATTGTTTTACCCTTCCTTTATTCTTCGTCTGCCTCGGCAGCCTTAATCATGATTGCGCATTCAATACGCTTTTTCTGAAGTGCACATCCGATGTCGTATGCATTGTGGATATCTCCATGGAAATTGTAGGAGTTTGCTGCACATCCGCCACTGCAATAGAATTTTGCAAAACAGTTACGGCATTTTTCTTTCGCATAAACATTGCAGCACTTAAATTCATCACAGATATCCTGACGTTTGATACCCTCGTCCACATTTCCAAGCAGGAAATCCTCATTTCCAACAAACTGATGACAAGGATAAAGGTCACCCCAAGGTGTCACTGCCAGATACTCTGTTCCTGAACCACAGCCGGAAAGACGTTTTGCCACGCACGGTCCACCCTCCAGATCTATCATAAAATGGAAGAAGTTGAAATCATTTCCATTTTTATGTCTCTTTACCATCTCAGCAGCCAGCTTGTCATATTCCTCATAAAGCTGTGGAAGGTCTTCCTCACGGATTGCATAATCCTCGGTTGGCTGTGCCACTACAGGCTCTACTGAGATCTGTTTGAATCCAAGATCTGCCAGATGCAGCACATCATTGGAGAAATCAAGGTTATTGTGTGTGAAAGTACCTCTCACATAATACTTGTCCTGATTGCGGCTCTCTGCAAATTTCTGGAACTTCGGCACGATCAGGTCATAGCTTCCTGCTCCCTTGCGGAATGGTCTCATATGATCATGGACTTCTTTTCTTCCGTCAATGCTTAAGACCACATTGCCCATTTCTTTGTTGGCAAATTCCATGATCTCATCATTTAATAAAACGCCGTTTGTAGTAAGTGTAAAACGGAAGTTCTTGTTGTGGATCTTCTCCTGCTCTCTTCCGTAGGCTACGAGGTCTTTTACAACCTGCCAGTTCATAAGAGGTTCTCCACCAAAGAAGTCCACCTCTAAGTTTCTTCTGTTACCGGAATTTGCGATCAGGAAATCCAATGCTTTTTTACCGGTGTCAAAGGACATCAATGCCCTTCTTCCATGATACTCGCCCTCTTCTGCAAAGCAGTAACGACAGGCAAGATTGCAGTCATGTGCGATATGTAAACAAAGGGCTTTTACAACGGTCGGACGCTTTTTGAAATCCATCATATAGTTTTCATAGGTGTCCTTTGTGAAAAGTTCCTCATTTTTGATCAATGTCTGAACTTCGTCAATCGCTTCTTCTACTTCTTCTTTTCCATATTTGCCGGATAATGCAGTTACAATCTCTTCCGCAGAGGTATCTGCTGTGTTCTCACGTGCAGCATACATCTCAATGACATCATATGTCACATCGTCAACTACGTGGATTGCACCGCTGTTTACATCCAGAACAATATCATAGCCGTTGTTCTTATACTGATGAACCACTATAATATTTCCTCACTTTCTATCATCTTTTCCTCATAATATGTGCAATCATTACACATATCTATAACGTACAAATGACCGCACGCTGCGCGAACGGTCGTTTGTGAGTGTCATTATTCACTTTTGAGTTAAAACTTATTTGTTCTCGCAAGTCTGGTTTCCTACTGTGCAGGATGTCTTACAAGCAGACTGGCAGGATGTCTGACATTCGCCGCATCCACCTTTTTTTACTGTGTTCTGTAATTTTCTAGTATTTAATGTTTTAACGTGTTTCATGATTATTTCTCCTTTAAAAATCTTTTTTCGCTGTTTTATAGTATAACACATAGTTTTTCATAAGAAAAGCATTTTTTTAACTGATCATGCCGCCGGCAGTTCCCGCACACGCACAGAGCACCCAGGTTGTGATCATTTTCACCGGTTCAATGCCTGCTCCCCCCTTTATGATCAGTGAGACGGCAAACAAAATTCCAAAATAAACCGTTCCTGCCACAAATCCCCAGAGGAACTTTTTATCCCTGATCTTTTTTCCCATCAGAATGCCTCCAGTCAGCCCCGTTATGATATAAATAACGATCACTGCCACTTTGACAACTGCCTCCGAGAGCTCAAGCCGGTATAAAAGCAATGCCAGAAGCAATAACAATAACGCACTTATGATAAACATGATAAAAAGAACCATTGCCAGCACTTTTGCCGGGTTTTCCTTTGCATCTCTCGCCCTTAATCTCAATCCTGTTCCCAATCCGCCACCGCCAGACTTTCACTTCTGTCTATATATATGATGCAATCCGGCTGCTTATGCGGATTTTTTTCAAAGCCCGCTTATGTTATTCCGGGATAGATGAAATCTTTCTCCCTTTTTACAGGTAACGGATGCTGTAAGAAGCCTCAAATGTCTGCTTTGGCTCCACTGCATTCTCGTATGCCCGTTCCTCTAATGTGCCCTCAAAATCATCCGCATCACATCTTCCATACCACGGTTCAATGCAGACAAACGGTGCGTCTTTTCCTTCCGGTGACCAGATCGCAAATAAAGGTGCGTCAAAATCCATGGTCACATAAGGCTTTCCATCCGGTGTGACCAGTGAAACTTCCCCGGTCTGTTTTCCTTCCACCATATAAGTGCAGCGGTCAAAAAATCCCGGTGTAAAGTATACTTTCTCATCCTCCAACGGGATCACAATATCTTCACTCATTACTGCCAGTCCAGTATCCGGTGTATTTCCATGATGATGCAGTTCTTTTAATCCTGCAAATTGCAGACCATATCCAAGCTTGCTTTCTTCGTCATGAAACGGACATAAGAAAGCCGGATGTGCGCCGATGGAAAAATATAAGGTCTTTGTATCCGGATTTTCCACTTTCCACATAACTTTTAATTCATTGCCTGTCAAATTGTATCCAATTTTCAAAACAAACGCGAATGGATACTTTTCCATCGTTTCCTCATTGGAATGTAAGGAAAACCAGATGGTATCCTCTGTCTGGGATTCCATGGTATGTTCCATATCCCTTGCAAAGCCGTGCTGCCCTATTGCATACGTTTTTCCGCCATAGCGGTACTCTTTATTTCTGCAGTTCCCCACAAACGGAAACAACACAGGGGAGGTTCTTCCCCAATATTTTTTGTCCGCATACCACATGTACTCTTTATCGTCGGATTTTCTCTTTACGGATTTTAGTTCTGCCCCAAAAGAATCGATCTCCACACGCAATGTGTCATTTTCCAAAACATATCTCATACAATCCATCTCCTTGTCATCTAAATATCGTAGCAGGCAATTGTCTAAAAATATCGTAGATGACAAAAAACACAATTGTTTTCGCAATCACCTACGATATGAAATACAATTTTATAATTCGCAGTTATTTACCGTTCTTGGGAATGGGATAACGTCACGGATATTGGACATACCTGTCAGGTACATGACGCAGCGCTCAAATCCAAGTCCGAATCCTGCATGTCTTGCAGAACCGTATTTGCGGAGATCAAGATAGAAACCGTAATCTTCCTCTTTCAGTCCAAGTTCATTGATCCTTGCAAGTAATTTTTCGTAATCATCCTCTCTCTGGCTTCCTCCGATGATCTCACCGATGCCAGGAACCAGACAGTCTACTGCTGCAACTGTTTTTCCGTCCGGATTCAGCTTCATGTAGAAAGCTTTGATCTCCTTTGGATAATCAGTTACAAATACCGGGCGTTTGAATACCTGCTCAGTCAGATAACGCTCATGCTCGGTCTGAAGATCGCAGCCCCAGGATACTTTGTAATCAAATTTATCGTTGTTCTTCTCTAAAATCTCAACTGCTTCTGTATAAGTCACACGTGCGAAATCAGAGTTTGCAACATGCTGTAATCTCTCTAACAGCCCTTTATCGATAAAGCTGTTGAAGAATGCCATCTCTTCCGGCGCATTCTCTAACACATAGTTGATGACATATTTTAACATGCTCTCAGCTAAGATCATGTCATCCTCTAAATCTGCAAATGCGATCTCCGGCTCGATCATCCAGAACTCTGCTGCATGTCTTGTCGTGTTGGAGTTTTCTGCACGGAAAGTAGGTCCAAAGGTATAGATGTTCTTAAATGCCATCGCATAAGTCTCACCATTCAGCTGTCCACTTACAGTAAGATTAGTCGGTTTATTGAAGAAGTCTTTGCTGTAATCTACTTTTCCATCCTCTGTCATTGGAAGATCGTTCATGTCAAGTGTGGTTACCTGAAACATCTCGCCGGCGCCCTCACAATCGCTTCCGGTGATCAGTGGTGTGTGCACATACACGAAATCCCTCTCCTGGAAAAATTTATGGATTGCATAAGCGCAGAGGGAACGCACACGGAATACAGCCTCAAAAGTATTAGTTCTCGGTCTTAAATGAGAGATGGTTCTCAGATACTCAAAGCTGTGTTTTTTCTTCTGCAGTGGATAATCCGGTGTAGAAGGACCTTCTACTTCCACTTTTTCAGCCTGAATCTCAAATGGCTGTTTTGTACCCGGAGTTGCAACTAATTTACCGGTAACGATAATCGCTGCTCCGACATTTAATTTTTCTACCTCTTCAAAATTTTCCAGAACATCGGAATAAACAACCTGGACCGGCTCAAAAAAAGTTCCGTCGTTTACCACAATAAATCCAAAGTTTTTGGAGTTACGGATGTTTCTCACCCAGCCACCGATCGCGATGGTCTGATCCACATACTCATCCTGTCTGCGGAATAAATCTCTTACATTTACTAATTCCATTTTTCTACTCTCCCTTTCTCTCATCAACGTCTGTCGACTCTTTTATGATCTCATACCTCTGTTTCGGTATCGTTTTCTTATTCTTCTGTGCTGTCTGCGGATTCTGTACTTTCCACAGATTCTGTCGTTTCTTCTACTGCGTTCTCCGTAACCTCTGCTGTCTCTGCCAACTTATCTAAAACTAATCCTGCAAGATAAATCACACGGATCTGATTCTTTCCGTAAACAGAATCGCCATAACCATAGTTACTATATAACGTGTCAGCATCACCGTAACCGCCGCTGCTTACGATCGTGCTTACATAATCTTCAAACTCCGTATCGTCAATCTGGATATCTTCTTTTTCTGCAATGGCTTTTACGATCAGTTCTAACTTGATACTGCTCTCCACACTGTCAGACCATTCCTGCTCAATGCTCTCTTCTGTATAGCCGTAAGAGCTGAGTACCGTTTCCATCTGGCTCTCATCCCCGGAGCAATAGCGGTCAATGAAATTGGCACGGATTGCTTCGATCACATCAGATCTGTAATCTGCCGGCATATCAACGGTACAATTTTCTAACAGATAATCCTCCAAAGCGGAGTAAATATCATTTTTATGAGTGCTCTCTGCGCTTGACTCCAGATACTGGCGTACCTGCTCGTACACTCCATCCACGGAATCCACGCCAAACTGTTCCAATGCGAATTCATCATCCATCGTATCCATGGTCACTTCCTTCTGGATAGAATTGACCGTAAATGTAAATACAACTTCTTTTCCGGCAAGATCCGGGTTATTCGGGTACTCATCCGGGAACGTCACATTGGAATCGATCACATCGCCTACTGATGCACCGATCAGTCCGTCTGTAAATCCATCAATGTAACCGGAACCGCTTGCGGAAGAATTGTTGGACACATCAATATTCTGATCCTCTGCTGTTCCGCCGCTGAACGCCTCACCGTCTAATTTTCCGACATAGTCTACGTTTACAATGTCGCCCTCTTCCACTGTTGTCTTGTCCGGATCAGCCGTATAAAAAGGTCCGCCCTGTGTAAAAATCTTTTCCACATAATCAAGCACATCCTGATCTGTGACGTCATAATCTCCTGAAATCGTAACCGGGATTGCACTGTAGTCACACAATGTCACATAATCCGATCCCTTCAGATCATATTGTGCAAGCGGAACTGCCGGCACCTCTTCTGTGCTTTCGGTGTTCTCTACTGCTTCCGTTGCCTCAACTGATTCACCTTTGCTGCCGCATCCTGTCATGCTGATCGCTGTGGATACACACAATAAAAGTGCTAACACTCTCTTTTTCATTTAATCTTACCTTTCTTTTCCTCATTTCCTTTTCCGGCTTTTCTGCCGGAAATCCAAAAGACGGAGTCTGCCGTCTAACTTTTATAACATATCACAATTTTCCCTAAAATAAAAGGTATTTCCCCAAAATCACATTGCTTTTTCCAAAAATCAATGCTACAATAAAACACGAATTTGAAATTAGGGAGGATTTTCGTTGTGAGTCCAGTAACAATTGTATTATTAGTTATTTTAGCAGTGCTTATTGCTGCAACAATTGCTTTAATTTTCCTCGGAAAGAAAGCTCAGAAGAGAAAAGACGAGCAGGATGCACAGCTTGCTGCAACTGCACAGACTGTTACCATGTTGATTATTGATAAGAAGAGGATGCGTCTGAACCAGTCCGGTCTGCCACAGGCAGTCATTGACCAGACACCAAAGCTTATGCGCCGTTCCAAGCTTCCGATCGTAAAGGCTAAGGTCGGACCAAAGGTTATGACTCTGATCGCTGATGATGCATGTTTTGATATGATCCCTGTGAAAAAAGAAGTCAAAGCTACAGTAAGTGGTATTTATATCACGAAAGTTACCGGTGTCCGCGGTCCATTAGAGAAACCGGAAGGCAAAGTAAGCTGGAGAACCAAGTTAAAGAGAAAAGCTGAGAGCGCCAACAAAGAACTTCAGAAAGAGAAAAAATCCATGAATGAAGAAAAGGCCGCTAAGAAATCTAAGACAAAATAAGAATGGACAGGTAAGGCTTCCAGCCCGGAGGGGTTGGAAGCCTTTTTTCACTTCTTCCTTATTTCTTCAATACAAATGAAGCTTTATTATCTGTCAAACTATCTTTTCCGATAAATATTTCGAATTCTCCTGCTTCGCTCTCATAGATTCCATTCTCCGTCAAAAAAAGAAGCTGTTGTTCTGTTATGGTAAAAACTACCTTCTTTTCCTCTCCCGGACGAAGCGTAACCTTCTTAAAATCTTTCAATTCTCTGACCGGACGTACTACAGAAGCCGCAATATCATGGATATAAAGCTGCAGGGTTTCTGTTCCCGTGCAGTTTCCTGTATTTTTTACAGTTACCTCCGCTTCGATCTGTCCCGATGTATCCATCCATGTCTGATTTAACTGAATATCTGAAACCTCAAACGTTGTGTAACTCAGACCATATCCAAATGGATACAATGGCTCATTTGGAATATCCAGATATTTCGAGCGGAATCTGTCTTTATCTTTTCCTTCTACATGTGGGCGTCCTGTTGAATATTCATTATAATGTACCGGTACCTGTCCTACACAGTACGGAAAACTCATCGGCAGTTTTCCACTTGGATTATATTTTCCAAATAAAGTGTCCGCAATTGCCCTCGCTCCTTCTGTTCCAGGCAGCCACACCTGAAGGATGGCTTTTGCCTTTTTGTTTATTTCACGTATGTCTAACGGGCGTCCTGAAAATAAAACCACTACAATATTTTGATTGACTTCCGCAATTCTATCAAGCAATGCTTCCTGTACCTCAGGGATTCTGATATTTGCGTTACTGGTTGCTTCACCCGACTGTAAACGGTCTTCTCCTATTGCAAGTACTACGATATCTGCCTCTTCTGCTGCCTGTACCGCCTCTTGCAGCATATGTTCCTCCTGCTCCTTAGTATAGGATTGCTGCTGTTGTTCTCCAAATCCTTCCAGACATACATCCGCCCCTAACATTGGTGATCCCTGGCAAAATGTACTGTTTTCTGAAACGTACTGTTCCTGTACTGCCTCATGCAGCGTCATAACATCTTTTTCATCTGCGATAAACGACCATGCTCCAAGCAGGTTTCTGTTATCTACATACGGACCAATAAAGGCAATCTTTTTCTGTTGCTCTAAAGGCAGGATATGTTCCTCATTTTTCAACAAAACAAAAGATTTCTTTGCAGCTTCTCTCGCCAGATTCCGGTGCTCCTCACATAAAATATATTCCTTTTCTTTTTTCTGATCTGCATCTTTATATGGATTCTCAAAGAGTCCCAGATTATTTTTAAGCCGCAGAATACGAAGACATGCCTCATCTATAAGTTCTTCTCTTATTTTTCCATCCCTGACCATCTGACACAGATTTTCACTGTAAATTCCTGTCATCATGTCAATATCTACGCCTGCTTCCACTGCACGCACTGCTGCTTCTTCTCTGTCTGCACAATATCCGTGATAAATGGTCTCCTCGATGGCTGCCCAGTCTGATATAAGTACACCATCGAACTTCATCTGCTCTCTTAAAATGTCCCGCATCAACTTTTTATTTCCGGTTGCCGGGATTCCATTGACTGTATTAAAAGATGTCATAACCAGAGCTGCACCTGCATCTATTCCCGCCTGATACGATGGCAGATAGAACTCTCTGAATGTATGTTCTGAAAGTTCTACCGTATTATAATCCCGCCCTGCTGTCGGTGCACCATATCCTGCAAAATGTTTGACACATGCTGCAATTGCATAGTTATCTTTCAGGCTGTTTCCCTGAAATCCACGCACCATTGCTGTACAGAATAGACTGTTCAGGTAAGGATCTTCTCCCGTCGATTCCATGACACGTCCCCACCTTGCATCTCTTACCAGATCTGTCATAGGTGCAAATGTCACATGAAGACCGCTGACCGAAGCCTCCTTTGCTGCCACAGATGCACACTGTTCTGACAATTCCGGTTCAAAGGAAGCTCCCTGCGCAAGCGGAATTGGAAACACCGTCTTATAACCATTTATGACATCTAGCATAAACAGTAATGGTATATGGTGCGGATGCTTTTCCATATAGTTTTTTTGTATACTTTTCAGGGTTTCAGCGCCCATGGATCCGATGACTGATCCTGCAAGATTTACATTGTCTTCTGTAAATCCCTTATCCGCCATAGGACCTGTGACAACGATTTCACCATTAAAAAATCCTCCTGTCACCTGACTCATCTGATTTACTTTTTCTTCCAGAGACATATCTCTCAAAAGTTCTGTTAATTTCTGTTCTGTCATACGTGTGTTCCCTCTCCAAATTTCCTTCTATATTCCAGTGGCGTCAATCCTGTATTCTCCTTAAACATTTTTGTAAAATAGGAAAAATTACTATATCCAATATGTAATGAAACCGTATTGATTGGAAGACTGCTGCCACACAAAAGTTTTTTTGCTTCGTCTACCCTTTTCTGCAATATATAATTGCTTATAGATACTCCCTTTTCTTTTTTGAACATCCGAGACATATAGTCTGTATTCAAATAGACTAATTCTGCCAGTTCATCTCTGTGTATCTCTTCCCTGAAATGACTGTCAATATAGGTACATATCTGATCTGCGACAGAGTCTTCTTTTGTGATATATAATTTATATCCAACCGCTTTCCGCATCAGATTTTCTACATACTCCATCATTTCGTTAAATCCATTTACAGCACCGAGCATGGAATTCTCACTCTCTTTATCTGAAAAAAGTGCATTGGCATAAATCCCCATCTCTGACAGCCATACATACACCATCTGTGTAACGTCCGTCCTTAATGACAACAAAAACTGCCGTGTGATCATCTCATTCTTCCTGACTGTCTCCAGATAACTGCGTATGCTTGCTATGACTGCTTCCACTTCCTCCCCTGCCAAAAGGGTTTTCCATGTATCCAGCTCCGGATTTTTATAGACAGTTCCACTTGGCTGGAACTCATACAGATATATAACCTCATTCCATACCGACAGACTGCTTTCACGCATCTTCTGCAAATCGTCAGCCTGTGCGGTCACTTCAGAAAATCCACTCCAATTTCCCGCTCCACACCAAAAATAGGAATGTACATGATCTGTCATCCATTGCACAAAATGATTTAGCAGATCTTTTTCCCTTATTTTTTCTCCTTCTTCCGGCATTTTATCCGTTGACAGAACCACCCAGTATCGACATTCGTTTTCACAAAATATGGTGTCCACTCTGGCATAAAAGGAATTAAATAACTCCGTCAACACATTTTGCATGACAAATTCGATGGTCGAAGGTTCCCACTTTTGTGTCTCTTCCGCTTTATGATCCATATAAAAGCAGATCAGTTTAAAATATATCAATCCATCCTGATACAGATCCATCCTTTTTGCAGATTCGCAGAACTGGTTTTGTGTCATGTTACCGCTCAATAAATTTCTCCAGATATCCTTTTGCAGGATTGTCCGGTCTTTTTCCCACTGTTCACTCGCTTCTGTAAGTTTTTCGATATGTTTTTCCTGAAGCACTGCCTGTTCTGCTTTTTTTAATGCTTCTTCCAGTTTTTCAAAATCAATTGGTTTTAGCAGATATTCAACGCTTTCCAGCTGTATCGCACGTCTTGCATAGTCAAATTCCGCATAACTGGTCAAAAAAATAACCTGTATCCTGAAATTCTGCTCCCTCACCCATTGCACCAGATCAAATCCTGTTGCAGCAGGCATCACAATATCACTGATAATAATGTCCATTTTAACAGCTGTTATAATTTCCTGCGCCTGTTTCATTGTAAATGCTGTATAAATCTCAGTAATACCTGTCCGCTCCCAGCAGATATTTTTCTTTATACTTTCAATCACATAACGTTCATCATCCACCAGCAATAATTTCATTCCTGTGTATCGCTCCTTCCGATTTTATATGGAACATGAATATCCACAACGGCACCACCTAATGGACTATTGCTGAAATGGATCTCTCCCTGATCCCCATAATAATACTGAAACCGCCTCATACAGTTCCAAATACCGATATGTTTTCCATTGTCAGAAATGTTTTGTCCATTTTGTAGTTTACATAATATTTCGTCCGGAAATCCCTTTCCCGTATCCGAGATAAAAATATTAACGTATTTTTCATCGTCCCTGTCCTCAGGATATACCGTAACTGAGATCAGCATTTTTTCATCTGCCATCAATGCCTGTTTTGCAGCATTTTCAACATAAACCTGTATTAAGAATGGAAATATCTCCGCATCTGCCACTTCATCATGAACTTCAATATAATAGGTAAACTTATCCGGATACCTCAGCAGCAGGATTTTTAAATAATCTTCACAATGCTTTGATTCCGCTAAAACCGGAACTCTGTCCGTTGTATTCCGAAAAATATATGAAAGATAATCCGAAGTGATTTTTGTCATTGCCCTTGCGTGTTCATAATCGCCAAAGTCGATCATGCTGTAAATAAAGTTCAGGCAATTCAAATAAAAATGCGGCCGGATCTGCATTTTCAGATAATCCATCTCAATTTTCTGTTTCTCTAATTCCCGTTCATATAGCGTGATCTTCAATTTGCGGATCTGATGAATCATTGTACGGAATTTTCCATCAATCTGCTCTAATTCAAGCAGATTTCCTTCCGTCATGTTCAGCATATATCCACCCTCATCATATTGCTGAAGGTTTTGTGTGAACACTTTAAGCGGTTTCATAATATTGGAATACACATGAAAAAGCAATATCCCACTCATAATAAGAATCATAAAGATCAATACTGTCATCCCGAGCAGACTTCCCGCCATCAGGCTTAAGACACCGCCTAAAGAAATCCCGATCCTGATCTCAAAGGGTGCTCTGGATAATCCCTGACGGATCGTATAAGTATTTTTGGTATTCATACTTTGCGGCTCTGATATGATTCCGCTCTGGTCTAACATACCTATACAGACCTCATCCTGATCGACAAGGCTTACATATCCATGCTTTCCCAACGAAAGCTTTGAGAATGGTTCTAAGATACTTTTTACATTTACAATGCATCCTAATGCAATTCCATTTTTTTGTGCAATTTTACAGATATATACCTCATTATCGCACTCCAAAACATCCCACTTCCGCTTCACTGCATATGTCTTTTCATCTAATTTGTCTATCTGTTCACGGATAGATGCTGCAATATCAGATGACATTGTGTAATTTCCGTCCGAAGACAGGGAAAGCTGATATAATTTATCCGTATCATGTGTGTATAAAAAAATCCTGTATTCCGTTCCATATTCCCATGCCGAAGAAAAATATTCTTCTCTGAGTTTTCCGATCGCATACTCCGAATAATCCCCATTCTTCATCAGATTTACATTTCCCCAGAACGTGGAATTTGTCTCATTGGTATCCATGATCGTAGAAAAAAGATTCCGGCTGATCCTCAAAAAACGATTGTCAAGCTCCTGCGCATACAACTGTGCCATCTGGCTCATCTGTTCGTAAATCTGCCCACTTGTTTTGTTTAAAACATAAGTGCATCCTCCCAGAATAATTACCAGAATGACTGTCATTAAAATTAATATTTGCTTACTCTGTTGTGCTAAAGATTTCTTTTTTCGTCTTTTTAAATTCATCTTTTTTCCAAACGCCATGATATTCCTTTAACCTTTTACTGCCCCTAGCGTAATACCCTCTGCGAAATATTTCTGTAAAAACGGATAAATGATAAATAATGGAAGCATTGCTATAAAAGCAATTGCCATCCTTATGGACGTTGTCGGAAGTTTTGCAACTTCTGCCCCTATATTTCCGGCAACCTTACCGCTTGCAAGATACTGGATATCAGTGATCATCTGATTCAAAAGATTCTGGATACTATATAATTTCTGTCCCTGATTTCCTGATAAATAGTATAAACCATTTGTCCAGTCATTCCAATATGCCAGTGCCGAAAATAATCCCATGGTCACAAGGATAGGTTTACCAAGTGGAAACGTAATCTGAAAAAAGATTTTTGTATGTCCTGCGCCATCAATTTTTGCCGCTTCATACAATGCTTCCGGAATACTTGTCATAAAATAGCTCCGTATCATCAGCACATTGTTCGCACTCAGCAACAAATTAGGAATTATCAGTGCCCATATTGTATTTTTTATATGAAAATAATTTACATACATCAGATATGTAGGTACTAAACCGCCATTAAATAACATTGTAAAAAATACAAAAAAAGTAATCTGCCTTCTATAAGGCAATGTCTTCACAGACAGCGGATATGCCAGTAATGCTGAAAACATCAGATTAAAAAAGGTACCTACTACTGTAATAAGAATTGTAACGCCATACGCACGGAGTATTTTCTCTCCCTGTCTGATAATATACTGATATGCATAAAAGCTTATTTTTTCCGGGAAAAAGGAATATCCATTCCGGATCAACACTGTTTCATCCGTGATGGATGAAATAAATACCAGCAAAAATGGTAAAATAATAGTCAATGTCATCACTATCAGTATCAGATTGATCCAAAACTGGTATCTCTTTGTTTTTTTTGAATTTGTCATAATGGACTCTCCTCCTAAAACAATGCTCTGTCTTTATCTACACGTCTAACGATCCAGTTACTTAACATGACAATGACAAAACCTACTAATGACTGGTATACACCCGCTGCGGATGACATACTGATATTTCCCTGTTCGATCAACGCACGATATACATACGTATCAATTACGTTTGTTGTTGGGAACAACACACCGGAGTTCATCGGAACCTGATAAAATAATCCAAAATCAGAATAGAAGATTCTTCCAATGCTCAATAATAACAGCGTAATGATTGTCGGTACCAGGCATGGCAATGTGATTTTTGTGATTTCCTGCCACTTTGTAGCTCCATCCAGTCTTGCTGCCTCATAATAAGTCGGATCAATACCGATCAGAGATGCAATATAAATCAGACATCCGTATCCCACTCCTTTCCAGCAGTTTGCAATGATAAGAATCGCCGGCCAGTATTTTGGTTTCTGATACCACTGGATCGGATCTATATGCAGTAATGGCAGGATCGTATTGTTTACAAGACCATTTTCGGCACTTAAAAGTGCATACACAATATAGCTCAGAATGACCATCGACATCAAAAATGGCAATAATATAGCACTCTGGTATATTTTTTTCATTTTTGTGTTCTTAACTTCACAGATTAAAATTGCGATTGCAATTCCAACGACCATATTGACAAGAATAAACGCTATATTATATAGCAATGTATTTCTTGTAATAATCCAGGCATCTTTTGACGAGAACAAAAATTTAAAATTATCCAGTCCTGCCCACGGGCTTGCCAAAATTCCTTTTGAAAAATTCAACTTTTTGAAAGCAAGTATAATACCTGTCATCGGAAGATAATTATTGATCAGCAGATATAATAATCCCGGAAGCATCATCAGATAGAGCGGCAGATATTCCTTAACTTTGTTCTTTTTCTTCTTCATAAGTTTCTCCTTTTATGAAAAAGTCCCACGTTGTATCTGTGGGACTTTCCTTCTGAACCTGATTATTTTGCTGCAAGAAAAGCATCTAACTGTTCCTGTTTTGCCTGGATCACTTCATTGATTCCCGCATCATCTAATGCTTCTAACAATTCCGGAATAAGTTCATCCGGATCTCCGGAACCGCTGTAAAGTGCTCCGCTGTATTGTTTTACAATATTGGAAAGAGCTGCGATCTCACTTGAACAATTACTGCTGTCAAATAAAAATCCTACTGCTTTGGAGCTCTTTGCAGAACCGTTAAATTCTTCCATTTTTTCCCATAATTGCGGATCTGAACCAGTCCATTTATAAGCAATAAACTGATTTGGCAATTCCCATCCAAGGTTTAAGTTATAGCCTGCATTATCAGAAGTGATTCCTTCCGGGAAATTGATAATGCCATTATCAGCATCTTCTATCACATAGTCTTTATCCTGTTCACCCCAGTTTAAAAGATTCATGATCTCTGAACTTCCGTAGATATAATCCAGTACTTCCATTGTTTTCTCCGGATTTTCTGAATTCTGGGCAATTGAGAATGTAACACCATTATAGGATGAGCTATTTATGATCGGTTCATTATAAAATGGCACGATCTCAAAATCATAGCCGGTGGAGCTTTCAAATTCTACCGGTGTTCCAGGATGATAAGAAAAAAACAGTGAAAATAAATTTCCAGCCTTGCATACTGTTCTCCAGTTCTCTGTGTTGGTTCCTGCATCCTGGCTGATATATCCCTTCTGATACCAGTTATGCAGCATGGTAGTTGTATCTTTAAACCAGTCTGTCGCAAAGAAGTTTTCTACTTTTGTGCTGTTCGTCTGATCCATGAGTACACCAAGATAATTGTTATCTGACAGAGTATCTCCACGGAATAATCTTGTAGCCGGTGCATCATTCTCACTGCTCGAATATAACATTGTCATATCCGGCTCTCCCGCTTTTACTGTCTCAAAAACACTTTCCAGATCTTTTGGTTCTTTAATCTGTGTTGTATCAATATTGTACTTTTCCACCAGATCTTTTCTCATAAATATGGCAGGAATCCTTCCTCGTTCAATCTGATTTGGCACGCCATATACAAAGCCTTCGACCTGATTGATCTTAGCTATATCCTCTCCATAAATCTGTTTGATATTTGTTCCATATTTATCAATCAGTTCAGACATGTCTACAATCTGTCCTGCATTCATATACTGCACTGCATTGGTTGCCTGGGTATAAAAGACATCAATTTTTTCATCCCCTGATAACATAAGCTGTAACTGCTGGCTTGCACTTGCCCACGGCAGCACAACAATATCAAGATTCGCATTAAGTTCCGGTTCAAGAATCTCATTTATTTTTTGTTCGATTCTTTCTTCATCCGGCTGTGTGCTTCCATTCAGAACCATGGTAACTGTATATGGTTCATCCCCATTACCGTTATTTTTAGCTGAATCCTTTGATCCTCCTGCATCTGAATTTCCGCATGCTGTCATGGACACAACCATAGACAAAGTAAGCATAGCTGCTAGAATTCTTTTTTTCATACATTTTCTCCTCTCTGTGACAGTGTGATTTATGTCCACCTCTCTTCTGGTGTATCTTTATATTAATCATTTTCTTTCATCATCTCTATAACTGAACTGACTCGTCAATATCACTCTTTTGACTCTTTTAAATTACTGCCGGTGCGGAATAATACTCTTCTCCTGTGTCCAGACATATGGCGGCGAGTCTTCCACCCGGATAAAATGCCCCACAAACGATATATACCCATCTACACCATCCTTGTAAAACTCATTTATTCAAATTGATTTTGTTAAAATTGATTTGAATAAAAAATATGCACTGCGAACATTCTATTTTTATGAATAAGAGCCATCCGCTGTGGATGGCTCTTATAAACTCAAATTCTAAAATTCTTCGTATCCTTCGACATGATATTCATGGAAATGCTGCACTCTGCCAGATGTTCATAATTGACTTCCAGCTTATAATTTACCTTGATATCAATGCTATCTTCTGTCTCATCCATAAAGTGAATCCAATGTAAGCAGCAAAACATCCTCATCCGCCAATTCTGTCTTTTTCATAGAATTCTTTTAAGGATGCTAACTCTCTTTCTCTGCCAATAAACATAGAAATCACCTTTCTGCAAATTTAGTTTATTTTTATTCAAATTGATTTTGTTAAAATTGATTTGAATAAAATATAACCTATCATATGATATCTCGCAATCCTCTTTTAGTTTTCCCTGACAGCATGGTACAATAATTCAGCTTCGTCAAAAGAAGATGGACTATAATACACATCAATTCCATCACTAGCTTTTTCTAAAATGTAATACTCAAAAATAACCGTATCATCTTCATACACCTGTGCCGGGTATTCCAGATATACTTTGTTTTCCTCTTCATTTTTTACATTTGTTTCATTTGCCAGAAATCTATAGGTGTCCTCCGATTCATAATCAGAAATATCAATGCCATCCTCTGTCGCTTCAATCATTAATCGGCCTGTTCCATAATCGGAAGTATAATGATACGTTCCGATCATTGCTGATAATTCTTCAAATCCTGCATCAGATTCTGAATTTGTGCCCTTTAAATCATCTCCACGATCAAAATCAGACGGATACACATATTCATCAACATCCAAACTTTCATGATCAAATATATGATTGTCTGATTTGTTGCTGTCTGTGCAGGCTGCAACCAACATCATTACTGCAAACACCAAACCGATTGTGAATGCCATTTTACAATTTTTCATAATATACTACCTCAACTTCACAATTATCATATCATGTGCAAAAACGGCACATGATTGACATTCATCGTTCGCCGAATGCATAAATGTATTCTTCTCATTTGCACTCCTTATATCCTAAAATCCTTCGTATCCTTCGACATGATATTCATGGAAATGCTGCACTCTGCCAGATGTTCATAATTGACTTCCAGCTTATAATCGACCTTGATGTCAATGTTGTCTTCTGTCTCATTCACTTTCACGTCTGTGGCGTTGATTCCGACCAGCAGATTTCCAAACGGTGTGTTGTAGTATGACATATTTTTCTTGTTTTTCTCAAACATCATATGCACATTGGTCACACCCTTTTTAGTGACATCCAGAAAATCATCATTTACTTTGATAACGCTTTTCGTCACGCCGTCAAAGCCTTCCTGCACTTCATCATACAGAATATAGTGCTTTCCATTTTTCTTATAGTAATTTCCGGTTGTGATAATCTCCACCGGACCGCTATCCTGATCTTCTGCAAACTGTAAACCACTGATTTTCACAAGTACATCTTTTGTCATTTATGTAAACCTCTTTTCTATTTCGCGTCATTGTCTTTTCAAGCCATATATTAGCGTGTTTCTTATAATTTAGCAAGCGTAAGCTTTTTGAAACATTGTTTTCTTATAAGTGTGCTGCTTTATTTTAGTTTTCAGCCAGCTTCTCCAGATACAGATTCAGCCACGAAAAATATTTCATTCTGACCTGATAGTCTCCTTCTGCCAGCACCTTCTCATACTCTTCTGTGGTCAGTACTTCACGCAGCTTTTCTCCTGCTTCCTTATCGACCACCTCATACATGCTGTCTGAAAAACACATGTTAGGATACATCACACACCACCAGTTATGTCCGTTTCCTTCTCCGATCACAATACGGAGTGCCTCGTAATCTCCCGCCGGAAAGGTGTAGCTTCCATAATTTTTTACCGGAAACGAAGTGTGTTCCAGCTCCGCTGTCACATCATAGTCATAACCGTTTTCTGCGATTGTCTCTGCCGCGGCTTCCTCAATTTCACCGAGGCTCTGGCGCACAACCAGCTCACATTCTTCCAGATTTTCCACAGTTGCCAGTTTTTCCTGCATAAAACTTCCCACCGCATCACGCACTGCAAGTTTTAAGTTCTGGTCTGCCTCACTGTCGCTGTTCGCCAGCACATGAAACCGCAGTACTTTGTCCGAAATCGTCTGCTGCAGTCTCGCCTGTCTTGTATACAAAATACCGCATCCCAATGCAGCGCACATCAGACTTCCAACTCCTATGTATCCGATCCATTTTCTTACCATAATTCAAATCTCCTTTTCACTTGCCAAAAATCAGATAAATGTAGATAATATTCATATTTATCAGGCTATGTCGTTGCTTGCGAAACTCGCTCATAGAATATGTTATATTGCAAAAAATAAACAGAAATATAGTACCGCTGCGAGTGACACATAGCGGGAGCGTGTCTTGAATATTTTTGTTCATTTTTCGCAATCTTCATAACCTAAATTCGAGTTTCGCTCATCGACCTTCTATCCTCAATGATTCCCGAAAACTTTGCATTTATTCCGATTTCCAGTTTATTTCTACCAGATATTGGATTTTGATGTCTTTCTCATAAGCGGCAGGAGTGTTTTGATACTTAAAATACCATGTGCGGTTATCGGCGCCGAGATTCCGGTAGCTGTTTGTGATATCGATTTCTTTCTCAAGTGCATGTGTGGCGGCCGCATTCAGATAGTCCTCCATCCGGGTGTTGAGAAGCTGCTCTTTTTCACTTGCGGAAACTGTGCCGCTTAAGATTTCGCCTTCTCCGGTCACAGTCACTGTGACAATCTGCTCTGTCAGACCTCCGGCACCGATTTTTTCCGTTTCTTTGACTCGGCAGGAAGCTGCATCCACTTTCACATAAAGTTCCGGTGCAAGTTGTAAGGTGTAATCATCCGCAAAGTTCTGCGTGAAGAATGCTGCACGCGCGGTATCCGTATCGACAAGCCCCGCCGCCCTTCCACGTTTCCAGACTTCATAGGCTGTAATCTGCGGTTTCTCGGTATCATCCTCCACTGCCCCGGACTGCTCCCCCTCTATATCGACAAAAGGAATATACAGTGTCTCTAAGTGATTAGCACGCTCCTCATAGAGCATGCCAAGCGTCGGGTACGCTTTCTGATCAATGCCCGATGTGTTTTCCAGCAGTTCTTCCAGATAATTTCCAAGCAGCACATCAAGTTCTCCCTCTGTCTGCGCCAGACGGTCACAGCTTTCCGTCGTCATCACATAAGCGTTCCACGGAACCTCTTTTTCCTGCTCCAGCATGGATAGCATATCTTCCACTTCCGCCTCTTTTTCCAGAAAAGACCTCTCAATGAGCACCACTTTCAAATGGTTGTAATCCACCTCTTTGTTTCCTGCATACTCATGATTCAGCCACACATTTTGGAAATCGTCCTGATCTCTGATATTCAAAAGAACCGGGAATGCCTTATCCTCAAGTTCTGCGACATTACACCCCTGCAAAAAAAGACACCCAAACAAAAAACATACCAGCACCAGCACACGCACTTTTTTATTATTTTTTTTTCTCTCTCCGGTCAGACACAACAGTACCGGCACGCCAACGACAAAAGGCGTTCCAATCTTCCACAGCAGGAATGTCACGCAGTCCAAAAACTGCTGATTTCTGTAAAACAGCACTGTCACGCCATACACCAGAAGAAGCAGAATGAGATACGGCAGCATTCTTTTTTTCCCTTCCAGATAACCGCCGCAGTCACGGATCACTTTTGCAGCCAGATTTCCACTGTAAAAAACCATGCTGTTCAGCATCGCATACAGCGTAAAAAACCAGATGCTGAACATAAAAGCATCCGTCCTCTTCAAAAATCCGCCCGTCACCTGCACGCGGCTCATCATTGTGACTGCCGGAAATTTCATCTGTGCCAATGCGTCCACGCCGAACAGCCCAAGCAGGATCAGATATAACACTGCAAATACGCCACCGGAAAATCCGACCGCTTTTTCCGCCGCGCTGATATGTTTTTTGTCATCCGACACGTATTCTTTCAAAAAAAGTACGATTGACACCATGGAATAGCAGAAAAATACATAATAACTTCCGTTTAACATTTCTTTTCCATCCGCCACAAAAACCGGGCTCCAGTAGGCTGGCTTCACCTCCCTGCACGCCGCAAATAACATCAGAAACAGCGGTATCATCAGAAACCAGAACAGCATCTCGTACACTCTCGCCCTGCCCTCGATTCCGCCCGCCATTCCATAAAACGCGAGCAGCAATATCAACAACAGCACCAGATAAAAGCTGATGTTTTCCACAAGCCCACTCAACATCAGCGTGGAAAACAGATACGCCGTGTACGAAGCCATGAGGATAAAGTACAGAAAATATCCGCCCCAGAGTACATAACCGCATATTTTCCCACACTTCTGCTTCAAAAAATCAGGATAACTTGTTTTCATGATTTTTTGAAGCAGAAGTG
>OGMG01000139.1_pt1 | contig 31333 bp, 23 predicted proteins | sample 1573031 | NCBI WGS metagenome assembly OGMG01 (sample SAMEA2582002, study PRJEB24529) | metagenome | biome: Human gut stool | place: China | collected 2011
CGTTCATACCGTCGAAAATAACCATCGGCATGTAGCAGTATTCGTCATAGTAATCATTGAACAGCGACAGCTGCTGCGCCCCGTATGTGTTGGCATTTGTATCGTCAACGTCAAGAATAATCTTACGCGGAGCTTTGTCGAAGGATGAGATGTAGTCCTTGACAAACAGTTCTGCTATTTTCCATAAGGTCCTTTTGTCAATATGATTCTCAAGCCGTGTCATCGTCGGTTGTGAGCACAGGCCGGGATCCGATGCCTTGCGGCCCACGCTCATCTTAAGGGCACTGTCGTGGCGCAGGCGGTCGCAGTCGTTGGCATCCTCGTAGCCGCACATTATCTGTCCGACACGCTGGCAGACCATCTCTTCGTAGGAATGCTGTACGAAAAGTTGATTTCGATAATCCGGAATTAGGCGCGCTATCTTTCGCGCTATGCTGTCTTTCATTAGACCGACAAGCACCAGTCCTCCATTGGACGAGATGTCCGGGGCATTGAAATCGACCTGAATTTTCCTGTCAGGAAGCACGTCTTGAAAAGAAAAAAGATTTTTCTCTTGACTGACTCCGTTATTTGTTGTATCTTTGCACATGAGAACGCCGGTATTAAGTTTATTTTTAACACCTTAAAGTTAATGCTTTTCTTGCAAATATACAAGAAGGGCGTTCTCTTTTTTGTGGAGACTATGAATTATTCAGGCTATAACTATTCGGATGTGATGGAACGCGGTTTTCAATGGAAGTGGATGTTGCGGGAGAATGTGGGTTACTATCAGAATCAGGTTGTCCGCATCGATGATACAGACTTTGTACTGAGTACACTCTGGTCGCATATCAATCCGAATGATGAGTATTTTGTATGGAAAGGTATGAACGACTTCCGACAGATTAAGTTTGGAGGGAAGCTGCTGCAGGTGGAGGAGTTCAACCGGATGCACGAGATCAGTATTGACTTTATTCGGAAAAACATCGAAGAGAGCACAGCAAACCATATTGTGGTGGTCACACATCATTTGCCTACACTCCAAGTAGTAGCAGCGCACCATAGAGGATCTGTTCTGAACAGTGCATTTGCAAGTGAGTATGATAATTTAATCGCCAATAGTAGGATTGATGCATGGATATATGGACATTCGCATACCAATATTGATACGGAAATAGGAGGGACCAGGGTAATCTCTAACCAAATGGGATATATTTTTGCAAATGAGCATCTGATGAATGGATTTGAATCGGGCAAGTTTATTGAAATTAAATGAGTACAGCGATGAATGAAAGAGAAATCATAGATAGAAAATACCTTTGCGATTTAGCTAAGGAAGTTGGTCTGACTACATTAGATCTGGAAGCATTAGGCGAAAATCATCATTGGGAAATTGTTGTGGAAGGAAATTTACTGGAAAGGATGATTGAGATTCAGCGTCAGTTTGAGCGTCTTGCCGTGATTAGCGATGAAGAGTGTCGTGGGTTTTATATAGAGGTGCCTCGGCCAACACCAGAAGATTGGGGTAATGCAGAGGAACTGATTGCTTCGGGAGAATACAGCAGCATGGATGCATATCTGTCGGACTGGCTTGCGTTCAATCCGATGGAAACGCGCTGGTTCTATGTAACCTCAAGAAAACACGGGAATAACCGGTCGATTCATGTTACCGACCGAAAATTTACCCACTTTGTTATTTCTAACCGCTCCTCGTATAATGAAAAGGAGTTCGATGATGTTTGTTGCAAGGAGAACCTTACACGTTTTTTCGACTTTTTGAATCTTATGATTGGTGTTATTATAGCAGATTCCGACGGGTTTAATGAGTATGTAGCAAACAATCTGCCATACCAACAACGTACAGGTAGGATTTCCAGAAAGAACCTGGTTCGTATAGTTCCGAGTCTTAGGATTGATGTAGAGGACCGTGAAATGACAGTTAAGGCTTTAGAGGACTCAATACAAGGGTGTTCTTTGTCTCCTATAGAGACTATGACCATACGAAAGTATTGTAAATTTTATCGCATTGCTAACGAAGCTTATAAGGCTTATCATAAGAAACGGGGTATCGGTGGACTTATCAATGAGGATTCAAAAAGAGATCTCCAAAAAATCTCGGATGTGGCTTACTACAAGTATATGAAGTATGTGGATGTGGAGAACCTTTATAACGTCGACAGCCAGGAGGATTTCATACGGTTTGCAACGGATCATTACGGTGAACTTGGGCTTTCACGTTTGAATATCTTAGCTTCAAATGTTCAACATCAGGGATGGAAGATTGTTGTTTCCAACAGTTATTCATCCAATGTCGGATTGGCTATGGAGGTGGCTGTCTCCCTGTATAAGGCTGATGCTCCATTACATATTTACGATGCAAAGAAACTTCTGAGTATTCTGAAGGAAGAGGATTTTGTCCGACTGATTCCTGATTCATACCATAACTATATGGGATATCAGGAAGAAGGTACCGTCTATGAGCTTCCTTGGGAGTATGAATGTTCTGATGAGAAAAACTCTTTTCTTACTTTGGAGCAATATCATAATATTATTTCTCATACCGAATGGGAGTCTGAGAAATGTGTAGAGCCTATTTCTTAATGGAACGTCGTAATTAAAAGTTGGCTTATCTCCATGTTTATGCGTGGTTGATAAGCCATTTTTTTGCAATCAAAATTTCAAGAGGGAAATAGCGAAATTGGATATGGAACAAATACAAAATATAGGATTTATAATTAATCACTATGATTTGACGATAAGTTTTCTAAGAAAAATTAGTTTTATTCTTAGAAATTACATAGTTTTGTATTTATAATCTTCATAATAGTGAAGATTAATACTTAAAAGTATATGTAACTATCATTATAATGATATATAAATACGGTTTATATGGTAGATTTCTATGAATACTCCACGCCTGAGCTTGTAAGGCTGTTAGGTAACAGATTTAAGGAATATAGAATTCGTTGCAATCTCACTCAGAAAGATGTTTCTGAGCAATCCGGTATCGGACTTACAACCATCCACAAATTCGAGAATGGTACAGCTGGCAATATTTCATTGTCAACATTTATTGTGTTGTTGAAAGTGGTCGGTCAAATTAACACTATAGACAATCTTCTTCCGGAGTTGCCTGAATCTCCTTACCTGATGCGTAGGGATGATAAAAAGGTACAGCGTGTCAGACACTCTAAATAGCATAAATTATGGTACAGTCGTTAAAAGTAATCCTTTGGGGTGAGGAAATAGGTAGATTGGCATGGGATGCCAGACGCAGGTTGTCCTATTTTATGTATAATCCAGCCTTCTTGAAGAAAGGTCTTAACATTTCTCCATTAGCTGCACCGGTTGATGGAGCGAGAGGACTTACACCTGTATGGGGAGAAGAGGCCAAGATTTATCAAAAATTACCGGCATTTTTAGCAGATTCATTGCCTGATTCATGGGGTAATCAACTTTTTGAATTATGGCGTCAACAGAATCACTTGTCAAACGCAGATATTACTCCTCTTGACAAACTCTCATTTATAGGAAAGCGTGGAATGGGAGCTTTGGAATTTTTGCCTGAGGTTTCACGAGAGCGTAAGGCTGAAAAAATAGATATCAAATCATTGGCAAATTTAGCAGAGCGTATATTCTCAGAAAGAGAAAATGCCAAAATCCTACCCGAAGAGTCGGTAACGATGCAATCATTACTTACGGTTGGTACTTCAGCCGGTGGTCGTCAACCTAAAGCCATTGTTGCCATTAATCGAAAGAATAGTGAGGTCCGTAGTGGGCAGATTTCCGGATTAGAGGAATTTGATTACTATCTGGTCAAATTCGGAAATGCGCAATATAGTTCGGCTGAATTGGAGATGTCTTACTATGAACTTGCTACAATGGCAGGGATAAATATGATGCCTTCCAAACTCTATCAGGTGGACGGAAATAATCATTTTATGACAAAACGCTTTGACCGTAATAATGGGAAAAAGATTCATACACAAACTTTGGCCGCAATTAGCCCCGATGCGGACAGTTACGAACAATTGATTACAGTATGCCGGAAGCTCCATCTACCGGAAACAGACTGTTATGAGGTATTCCGCAGGATGGTCTTTAATGTATTGGCAAACAATACAGATGATCACAATAAGAATTTTTCATTCGTTATGAGTGAGGACGGTACTTGGCGTCTGTCTCCTGCATACGATGTAACTTATATATTTGACAATGGAGGATTCTTGCCAAATGAAGATCATTGCATGTATATTAGGGCAAAACTTAGGGATATAACACGGGATGATGTTATTCAATTTGCTAAAGATAATGGAATACGTAGGCCTGATGCAATAATACGTGATATAGTTAATGCCATAAAACAATTTCGTACGGTTGCCACTAAATATGGTGTTGCGGAACAGTGGATAGGACGTGTTGAAAATACTATAGTTGACTGTTTGAAATCATGGGGAGAGTTAGAGGAAATGGCTCCTGAAATATGCGAATTTGTCATAAACGGACATACTATAAAGAATATCCGTATGGAGCAGTCATATAAGGGAAATTTCCATTTGCTTGCTGAAATAGACGGTCATGAACGTAAGTTTATTATTGGTAAGAATAAAGAAGAGTTTTCACTAATTGAATCAATAGGCATAGCAAACCTGTCATCTAATCAGCTCAAGGATATGGTTGAAAAGTATTTTATTCATTAAATTAGTAGCCATCTTTTCAGTAATAATTCTTATAATACTTGAACTATGAATACCTTTAAATCTATTGATGAGCTTTTGCGTGTACTTGAAAGAGAGAAACTTTTGTTGAAACAGATGTTTCAGAAAAGAGCTTCAACTTCCTTGAAATATGATTATGCACTCGAACTTACTGAATATAAAGAAGAAAGAATAAAATATCTTATTGACTACGGAATAATAAGAGATAGCGGAAATTTCCTTGAAATGGAGGATGTATATCTTAAATTCTTCGAGGATGTTTTACAAGTCAATGAGAATATAAATGTTTCGTTTGTGGATGATTATCTGGGACGACTGAATGAGAATATTGATTATTATCTTAAAGAAGATAATGAGCAGCGGAAATATAATTATCATAAAGAAGTAAGAAGGTGTCTGAAAAATATTGCAATGATAACAGTGCGTAATGTAATAGACTTGAAACGCAACATTGACAATACTTACAAGAATGAACCAAACTATCGTGTAAAGCTCTCAAAATTGAAGAATCTTGATGAAAAACGTAAGAACATAGCACTTCTCATCAACAGGAGTGAAGATATAATAGACAACACTCAGCCTGTCTTTTTTAGAGTTGCCATGGACACTCAAATGCGTATAGCGGTGAATGACGTGAAGCTTCAGCTTAATGATTCCTATCATAATCTCATTGAGATAGAGAAGCAGATTATTCATTACCTGAATCTTATAGCTTATCAGAATAGGATTTTTGAGAAAGTCCGCCGTTTGAAATACCTCCGTGACCAGTTCCTTTTAGACGAAAAAACTGATATACGTCAGGTTGTCAGTATGAGAAATCCAGTGTGGATGGAGCCTCAGACTAATTACAGAATAAAACTTTCGGTAGATAATCTGCGTACTTCTGCAGTGGCGTTGGAGATAATAAGAAAAATCATATCAAAAAGGAAGAACCTGGCTAAAGGTCCGAAGAATATGGCCGATGCTATACCTCAGGAATATATGAAAACAGAAGGTGAAGTTCTTGACCAGATAAACTTACAGGAAATTTATAATGCTTTTTCGGCATCAAGCAGTCACCTGTTTAAGTTTGTAATGAGCTATAATTATCATAAGAAACTGAGCACTGACGACAAAATCCTGTTTTTCTGCCAGATAGCGTCGCAGTATGCCGAAGGACTGAATTTCACCGACAAGTATGAAACAAGCCATAACGTGGAATATCCTTTGATATATTCCAGATGACTCCAAATAATTACCGATACTTCCCAATAATTACATAATCAGAATAAGCATGAAATATACAGAAGAAATATTCAATATATTGAGTAAGGGCGGATTTATTTCTGCAAACAGCGTTTCTCCTGCAATAAAACGGTATTATGATGCCATAGAAGAGGATTTGACCGATTATTACGAATATTATAAAGGCATTGGTTTTTATCTCGAAGGTGGTGACGGATATTATATGTTCACCCGCCAGGAGGCGAAAGTCGACCTTGAACGCAAGCTTGAAGCAGTTATGAAGTGGATAGATTACCTAAGTTTCCTTAAAACATATGATGCTACATTCGGTCCCGGGTTTAAGTTCCGTCCGGCAGACATAGAAGTTCAGATAAGTTGCCAGATTGAGCTGAAGGATAAGGCTTCCAAACTGTTTCAGGATAAGAAGAAATATAATGAGGTTGTGGAGAAACTTGTTTCTGAACTTGAAAAGGCAGGAATGATAGAACTCGAGAACGAACATGATAACACTTATAAAGTATTAACGGCATTTCACTATATGGAGGATTTGGTGGACTGCATAACAATATCGGAGGAAATGAACGATGAGATATCTCAATAAGGTAATATTTCTGAACAGCGCACATGTGCCGTATGCCGAAGTCAAGTTGGATGGCAATGTACATTTTATTGGTACCCAGGGAGTAGGTAAAAGTACCCTTTTACGTGCTGTCTTGTTTTTCTATAATGCAGACAAACTCAGATTGGGCATACCGAAAGAAAAGAAGAATTTTGATTCTTTCTATCTCCCTTTTGCCAACTCATATATAGTTTATGAAGTAATGCGTGAGAACGGTGCTTATACAGTAGTTGTAACGAAGTCGATGGGTAGGGCCGCCTTCCGGTTTATTGATGCGCCATACAGTAAGGAGTGGTTTGTTGACGGTAAAAATGAGGTTTCGTCCGACTGGAGTGTGATTCGTACAAGAGTGTCGGAATCGGGTGCAAGCGTGTCATCACTGGTTACAGGCTATGATATGTTTCGTGATATAATATTCGGCAACAACAGAAAGCCGGATTTGCTTCAGTTCCGTAAGTATGCCATTGTAGAGAGTTCACGATATCAGAATATACCGCGTACAATCCAGAATGTATTCCTTAACTCAAAGCTTGATGCCGATTTTATAAAGGATACCATCATACAGTCAATGGATGATAATGAGTTTGTTGTCGACCTGAGTTATTACCGGAACCAGATAGAGACTTTCGAACAGGAATATTCTGATGTAATGTTGTGGATAAAGCAGGATAAGAATGGAGTGATACCTGTAAGAAAACAGGCCGATACGGTAATAAAGAATTACAGAATGCTTCTGTTTGCTGAAAAGCAGATTAAAAACGGAAGACAGCACCTCAATTATTCTGAAAGGGTGGCACGCCTGAAACTCCCAGAACTGGAAGAACAGCTCCTGCAACTTAAAGAGGAAGCCGAACGGTTTACACGTTTACTTGGGGAAGAAAAATCCAAGTTTGACAGTGAACGCGACAAACTTTTAAAGTTAAGCGGCAGTATAGAGTCTGACCTTAAGAAGATAAGGGAAAAACGTAAATATTATGAACAGGAACACATTGATGAGGTTATATCAAGAGTAAATAGAGAACCGGCACTGAAATACGAACTGGAGTCTCTGAATAAAGTGTATAATGAACTCACGAGTACATACCGGGATGTAATAAGCAAATACTCTTTGATGGAACAGAGTATTGATGCCGATCTTGCAAGATTTGAGAATGAAATCAACAAAAGGGTATTATGTCTTGAAAATGAACTTGGTAAAAGAATTGCCGAATTGACAAAGAAAACCAACGGTCAGACAGATGAAGTACGCTCTGTTTATGAAGAGAAACTTAAAACACTTGCCGACATCAAGGAGCAGCTGCTGGAAGAAATATCCAACCTGAAACAACAGAAAACAAGGGTTGAGTGTACAGCTCATTTCAAGGATGAGATACGTGACTGTGAGGAACGGTTGAGAAACATATCTTCCGAAGAAAAGGATACCGCCGTGAAAGTTGACCGTCTGAAATTGGAGTGCGACCGTCTCAGACAGAAGTCGGAAGCGGAAACTATGGCAGTTGAAAAAGAGTCTGACGCGAAAATAGATGAGGTTTTACGCTGCAGAAAACAGTTGGACGCAGAAATAGAATCATTGAATGTGCTGATAAACAGCAGCAAAGGCTCTTTCTGCGAATGGCTCGACAAGAACAAGCCAGGATGGCAGGAAAGTATAGGTAAGATAGCCGATGAAAAACTTATACTCTACAATCAGAATCTTTCTCCCGAACTCTCAACCGATGAGGGAAGCTCTTTATATGGTGTAAAAATTAATTTAGCTGAAGTACAGCGTGAGTTACGCTCACCGGAACAGCTTAAAGCTGAATTTAAGGCCAAATCTTCCGAAAGAGATGAATATACGAGAAAAATAAGCCTTCTGAATGAAGAAAAAACGAAGCGTACTGAAGAGATAAAGAATAAGTACAGAAAACAGATTTCATCCATATCGGCTGAAAGGCATCTTATTGAAATTCAATTACAGCAATATCCTCTTCAGATTAAGAATATAAAGGCGGAACAGGCTTCATGGGAACGTAAAGAATCTGAGTGGAAAAGAAACAGGCTCGATGAGATAGAAACACTTATAGGAGGCAAGGAAAAGGAAAGGCAAAAATGTTGCAATAATGAGGAACTTCTGAAACAGGAGAGAGAAAAGCGGATTCTTCAGATTTATGAGGAACAGAGAAAGGCGGAAAAGAAAGAACGCAGTGCTGTTGATATTGAGAAACATGCCGCACACAAGGAACTGTCCGACCGGCGTATGGATGCGGATAACAGGAAAAAAGAACTCCGCAAGTTGCAGAATGAGGAGTTAAACGGTAAGGGAGCTGACACATCGGTTATAAACTCCTATAAATCAAAAATTGATACAATAAAATCTGAGTTGGATTATATATCGCAAAAACAGTCGTTTGTGTGGAATTATGAAAAAGACAAGAGAGAACTGTTTGAGCATGAGCCGGAATTGCGCGATAAAAAGAAGAACAATGAAATGCATCTGGATGAGCTTGCAGAAAAATATGCGTTGCGGAAAAACAAGCTCACCGGTCAGTATGAAAATGTAAAAAACAGTATAAACGAAAAGTCGGCCGAACGTGATGCCATTAAGAACGATCTTTGCGTTCTTGAGAATTTCCGCAAAGATGAAGGCTTCTGTCCTCCGGAGTCGTACACTCCCGAAGAATTCCCTACCAATAAACCTTGCGGTAAGATAGTGGAAGAGCTGAAAAGTCTGATAGTTTCTCTTGGCAAGGATACTGAAAATTTTAAAAAATCGATAAATCTGTTTAACAGTAATTTTACTGAAAGAAATACTTTCAGCTTTCCTCAGTCATTGTCGTGTGATTCAGATTACATGGATTTCGCATCCAATTTATGTGAGTTTGTGGAAAACAATAAAATTACCGAATATCAGAACCGCATAAGTGAAAGATACGTAAACATAATAAGACGCATATCAAAGGAAACAGGAGAACTTACACAAAGCGAAAGCCTTATTAATAAGACCATTAAAGACATAAATGACGATTTCATTAAGCGTAATTTTGCAGGAGTTATCCGCAGTATTGAACTCAGACCATTGCAGAGTAACGACAAACTTATGCAGCTTCTTATAGAAATAAAGAATTTCAATGATGAGAATACCTTCAACATGGGTGAAATGGACCTATTCTCGCAGGATTCGCGTGAGAACGTTAATCTCAAGGCTGTAAAATATCTTAATGCATTCAGCAAACTGCTGAAGGATGAGCCTTCCAGGAAGAATCTTGTCGTTTCTGACACCTTTAACCTGCAGTTCCGTATTATCGAAAATGATAATGACACAGGCTGGGTAGAGAAAATAGCGAATGTAGGTTCCGACGGCACAGACATACTGGTTAAAGCAATGGTAAACATTATGCTTATCAATGTCTTCAAGGAAAAAGTATCAAGAAAATTCGGGGATTTCAAGGTGCATTGTATGATGGATGAAATCGGTAAGTTGCATCCCAATAATGTGAAAGGCATACTTGAATTTGCCAATTGCCGCAACATTTTACTTATCAACAGTTCGCCTACCACTTATAACGTTGAGGATTATAAATATACTTATCTGTTAAGCAAAGATGCGAAAAGCAATACACGGGTAGTGCCATTGCTTACACGAAAATAAAAATGACTTGTAACAATATGGAAATAAATAAAAAACGATTTACAATATCTGTAGCGAAAAAATTACTTTATATGCTTGAAGGAAAAACTCTTCCTTCAAGCTCACTTCCGCGGTGGATAGTTGATGAATTAAGGATAGAGGGCCTTATAACCGGAATAACTAATGGCAGCAGAGTTTCCTATCGCCTTACAGATACAGTGGCATTCGGCAGATATATTTCAGATAATTATACATCCGGCACATCTCTCGAAAGATGGATTGAAATCTTTTCCGGCGAAAACAAAGACCTGCAGCGCAGTATGCTTGTACAGGAAACCGGCGACTCCAAGACAGTAAAGCTTCGCACTTTCAGAGGTTTTCTTGTGAACTGTTACGAACCTGTTCATGCAAGAATAGGGAATAGTGAGTTTATTATATCCCCTCCTGAAGGAAGTGCTGTTTTCATACAAAAGCCAGATGAATTTCATATACCGTCAGACGTGACAGTAGTGGGAGTGGAGAATGGTGAGAATTTCTGTCGTATACGGAGTCAGAAGTATCTGTTTGGAGATAATAAAGTTCTGTTCGTTTCCCGATACCCCCAGTCGGCAGATTTACGGGAATGGCTTATTAAGATTCCTAATAGATATATACATTTTGGAGATTTTGATCTGGCAGGTATATGTATATATCAGTCAGAGTTTTATAAATTTCTGGGCGACAGAGCGAGTTTCCTTATTCCCGAAGATATTGAAGAAAGGTTGAAATCCGGAAATATGGGACTGTATGACACTCAATATCTTAGATATAAAAATCTGAAGATTATAGATTCACGTTTGAATGGGTTGGTTGAAATGATTCATCACTATTGTAGGGTGTATGAACAGGAAGGTTACATTGAAAATTGTACATACTAATTAAATTGCAAATCAATTTGGTTTCTAATAATTCTCTATATATTTCGCATCAATGATGCTGATTTTGTTCTGACTATATTGGGATCACATATCAGCCCGAATTACGAGTATTCTGTGTAGAAAGATATGAATGACTTCCGTTAGATTAAGTTTGCGGAGAGGTTTTTGCAGGTGCAGGAGTTCATCGGATATGCGAGACTTTTTGACTCTATCTGCAAAAATATCAAGAAAAGCATAGCAAACTCTATATCGTGGCGGTTACCTATCATTTACCTACAAGATGTGAGTTGTGTACCATTAGTAGGATTGATGCCTGTATATTTGGATATTCGCATACCAATATTAACGTGGGAATAGGGGTAACCAGAATATCTACTTATTATCAATCGCTCATGGTTGATTAGAGAATGATATAGTACATTATTCTGTTCAAAAAGTAGTGGATTGGATGCAAAATCATTATAGATCGTATAATCGCCGACTTCAATAGACAGGTCTTTTACAACAGTATTTAGATAAACAGTCTGTGTATCTCCTGTGCGAGGATATATTTTTTTTCATCACTATTCAAACGATTAATAGTTCTTGCATTTAAGATAGATAATGGAAAGCACTTCAAGCAATATCACATATAAATATTCTGCAGTCCAATATACAGACAGGGAGGAGCTTAAATTGCTTATCGTCCATAAATAAATCTGGTAGGCTATAATGGTTACAGTCTGAAAAATGAAGGTTGTACGTGTGGCACCTGTCCCTGTGACAGCATTCATATATACATAACCAGGTAAGGCAAAAGCATAATTCAACAAAGCTACTGTAAATGGTAGCTGTGCTATTTGCATCAGGCTCTCATTATCCGAGTAAATATTAAAAAGTGGATTGAAACAGATTATAGAAAAGATAATAAGTGGGAATCCCACGGCATATCCCAAACGGATAACCCGGTTACATAACGGGAAAATCTGATTCTTTTGTCCTGCTCCCAACAAATTACTTACCAACGATCCAGTAGTTGCTGCCAATGAATTGACAATAACAAAAAACAAGGTGGATATGCTGCGTATGACATTTGTCGCTGCCAGTTCCAACTCGCCCAAATGCTCAATGGCTACGAAGAAAGCAAACCATGAGGCTACACCAATAAACGGATTGAACATGCTCCAGATAGATACACGGCAGACATGATGGAATATGTTTTTATTAAACTGCCAGTTCAGACCATAAACCTTTCTGTCCATTTTTCGTAAAACATGGATAGACAATATTATCAATGAGCATAATTCAGCAAAAGATGACGCTATTGCAGCACCTGCTATTCCCATATCGAAATAAAATATGAGAAGCCAATTACAAGGTATATTCACCAATACAGCTGTAAAGGCAGCTTTGTTCAAGGGCTTTGTAAGTGTTATACCGATCAGGAAAGATCGTAACGCAAGAAATGGGAAAGAAAACATTAATCCCCAAATGCGCCAGTCCAGGTAAGCTATAACAGCAGAATATACTTTCTCGGATGCAATCAGATTGCTCAGAATCAAGGGAGATAATATTTTCGAAATAGCGCACAGTAGAACTGCTAACCCCGACAGAAAAAGCAATCCCTGAAAGAATGTCCTACCTGTTTCTGAATATTGCTGCTCGCCATTACGCCGTGCAATGACAACCTGTAAACCTATACTGAATCCGAAACCGAGCATATAAATGGCGAGATACCAGATCCCAGCGAGTGCGGATGCCCCTAATTCTATTTCACCAACATGACCTAAGAAGATAGCATCAGTTATATTAATAAGTTGTTCGATAAGGATGCTCATCATAACCGGAAAGTTGATGAGCCATATGTTTTTATATGTATAGTTCATTGTTCAACATGATAAAATACAACAAGTCCTGTCAACTGGTGACATAGCTTATTTGTAAAGTAATTATTTGATATAATGGCAAAATAAAGAAGCACAGACCTGTATTATAAGCCTGTATATTAACAATAGCTTGAATTGAGAATGCTATTCATTATGCGCAGCTATATGCACAATTGCCATTTCATAGGTTGAACAATCTTTGTTTTTAATATCCTAGGTACAAAGGTAATAAAAATAGAAATAGGTTAATGCTTTCCTGTATTTTTATAATCTTCCGTTGTCATTCCATTCTCCGTAAAGAAGTCCTTTTCGGGTATTTTCTATGAATTTGTTCAGGCGACTTTCAAAAAGTTCAGGCTGATTCTTTTTAATTGGAATCGTATCAATTCTGATTCGTTTATATAAATCAGGGAATTGGCAGAAGTTGTTCCACACTACTGGGTCAGATTGTAGTCTGTGTAATATATCCTTGTCTATGATAAAACCATTAGGTGACATATCAGGTAGAACGGCTCTTCCTGCATCTGTCATCAGTCCTAATCGTTCCATTCTGCGGCATCTTTCTTTATTGAGCTCGGACCAATTGCTTTTTGGCTTTCGTAGACAAAGTTTCTGGACTGTTACATCATCTGCTATTTTTTTAGTAGTACTGTCTATCCAACCGAAGCATCGATATACCAGAAAGTATTGTTATCCGTAGGTCTACCACGTTTTACCACTACCCAGCATTCTTTCTCAGTTTTGTGGTTCTGTATTAACCATTCACGCAGCTCGGTTCTTGATTTGACATCCAATAAATTATGAATTTCCATTGTCGGCCATTTTTGATTTGCATTTTGTAATTTTGTCCTTTCAGTAGAAGGTTATTGTCATAAATATCTTACTTTTTTCATAATGAATGCAAGACATAAAGAATGCTATGTCTATTCTTAATAATATGAATTTATATTACAACTTTTCGTGCGCAAATTCTCCATTAATCCAAAATGTAGCCTCTTTTCCTATGAAATGTAAAAGTACAAAATTAGGATCTGTATGGCCATACGGAAAGTGATTGATAAGCCAGTCTTGCCACATTTCTTTTCGATGCAACATGTAGATATAATTGATAATCAAAAACTTATATTTTAAACGGTAGAAAAGTATTTTTTAGACCATAATGGGTTGTTTTTGAACCTGAATTTACTGTTCCTACGTTTATTTTTCAACATAAAATTAGAACCATGGAAAATCTAAATTTTCTAACTGAAGTTCACCTGTTTTCTATCTATTTACAAAGGTACAAATAATACGTGAGTTTTTCGCCAAGTATGTCAACTAAATGCAAGAGAGTTTCGCGTATATTGTTTTACTGAACAAAGGGAAAAATTAAACTAATTCTTTTCCCTTTATTTGACTTTACTTTAATGAGCGTATATATTAGTACGTGGGTAAAGTAAAGTTAGCAAGCGAATAATTTGGTTTTATTTCATTATAAACGGAATAAATGTAGTTATTTTACAAAAACTGGCGGTATAATGTTGTGTTTTCTTGTTTTATTTGGTATTTTTGCAATCAAAGAAGAAATAGATTGATTATGATAGCAGAATTCACAGTAGAAAACTTCTACTCAATAAGGTCGACTCAAAAAATAAGCTTTGAACCTTCATCAGACAGTTTCATGTCGGATGAATATACTTATGAAGTTAAGGATGGTGTAAGATTACTTAAAGTAGGAATAATATATGGGGCAAATGCATCTGGTAAAAGCAATGTGCTGGGAGCTATAGAATTTTTCAAGATGCTGGTGTTAAGGGTGCCAAAAGGTCGTAATGATACAACTAGAGCAGTTCCCTTTTTATTAGACGAAACATCAAAGGCTAAAACGACAAAAATGTCTATGTCCTTTTATGTGAACCAATTGAAGTATATTCTTAGCTTTGAACTTGATAAAAAGCGTATATATTCCGAAACATTAACTGTATATGAATCCATACGTCCTACAAAACTATATAGCCGTAGCTATGATCCTGATACAGATTCTTCAGTTATAGAATTTGGAACAAACCTGAAAATGGCAAAGAAAAATCAGGATGCCATAGCAGGAAACACCATAAACAATTGCAGTGTGCTTGCTGCTTTTGGAAACAGTAATGTAGAGAAGACTAAGCTAAATGATGTCTATGACTATTTTGCAAAGCAGGTAAAAGATGTTCTTGCTCCTGGAATGCTTTTGTCGGGATATGTGAAACGTCATTTGGATAAGGACAAGGATGGAAATTTGAAAAAATTTATATTGAACTTTTTAAAAGCTTCGGATTTTAATATTGAAGACGTTACTCTGCATGAAGAAGAGGAACTTATCACGCCTGAACTGGAACAACTAATTCAGAAAGCTCCTATTGATGATGATGCAAAATCAGAAATGTTGAAAAAAGGTAAAATCACAAATACCGAATTGACTTTCACTCATAGGGCTGGGAATGGTTCGTATGAATTATCTGAAGAGTATGAATCAAACGGTACTATGAGATTTTTAGGAATGGCTGTAATACTGAATTTCCTTTTAAAAAAGAACCAGTTTGTACCAATAGATGAAGTTGAAACAAGCATTCATTATGAATTGCTATCTTATTTCATAAAAGTATTCTTGGCTAATAGTAATCAGACTTCACAAATGCTATTGACTACTCACGACATTAACCTATTAAATGAGGAGTTTATACGCCGCGATACAATATGGTTTACGGATAAAGATGAACAAGGAGAAACAAATGTGGTTCGTCTTTCAGCTTTAGGACTACATAAGAATCTCTCTCCTTATAATGCATATAAACAAGGTAAATTAGTGAAACTGCCATTCCTGGGTAGCCAGTATTTTGATTTAAATGATTGATGCAATGGGACGAACAGTAACAAAAAGTATTGCCATTATAGGAGAAGGAGAAACAGAATGGTTCTATTTTGATTCTTTGAGAATAGCTTGTCGCTATCCATTTAAAGTGGCTCCTGATTTTCCACAGCATAGTGATATACGCCATATATTGAAATTGATTGAATCCTATTTGAATAAGCAATATGATTATATAGTATGTTTATTCGATATGGATAGACTATTACAATTCCCTTCTGAAATGCAGCTTTATCAAAATGCTAAAAAGAAGTATTCTGCTAAAAAGTATGGAGGTAAAATAAGATTCATAGAGACTAATCCTTGTACAGAGTTTTGGTTTTTGCTGCATTTTTTACCTAATGTAGTTTGCCGTAAGTATGAAAGCTACGAGCAACTACTTCCCGAATTGCAGAAGTATATGCCTGGATATGAAAAAACAAAACGCTATTTCATTAAGACAAATCTCTATAAGTACTTGACAGAGAATGGTAACTTGGAAAGAGCTATGAAAAATTCGGAAAAATTGTGTCTTTTATGTCAAGAAACGCCTGAAGACTTAAAAGCTTATTCAGAAATTCATAAAGTAATAGAACTATTGAATCTTATGTGGAATAGAGGATAAAAAACTAATTAAAAATAGATTATTGAAGAATATAAAAATGATAGAAGAAAAAAAGGATCGTAAAACAACAAATTCAGCTATTGGGTCATGGTCTGGATACATATACCAAGGATTATGTGCTATATATGTCGTGTTGACATATATCTTTGATGAATTACAAGATAAGGCTAAAAAAGAGACATATAAGGATTACGTATTTTATCTTGATTCTTTTAATGATTTTTCTATTCATGGAAATAATAATGTTGCAGTAAGTTTGCATCAATGTAAAGTATATAAAAACAATACAGGTTTTTATGATGATCAAATTCAATTGTTGAAACAAAAAGAAGAACTACAAAAGATTTCAATATGTGATGAGAATACAAAACTTTATTTTCATGCAAATCAGAAAATAGATGAAGTTGAAGGTGTTATACAATATGAATTTGAGGATGGACAAGTAACTTACGGCCCCGTAGAAATAATGGATGGCATAAAAAAAATTGTAGGAGAACTTCTTGAAAAAACACAAACGGCAAATCCCAAAGACAGAGTATGCAATGCGTTATATAGTTTGATTGATTCACAAGTAGAGATTATACATCAAAATTATCTAGATGGAAATCAAAAATTATCAGACTTAACACGTGATAAACGATATGCAATACCATTTGAAACTATACGAAAGATATTATTTTCAGATGAGTTAGAATCTTGCCAGGAAAGTGAATTTTGGCTATTGGTAAAATATAACTTTGTGTCAACTATTCAAAAATTAATAGAAGAATGCCAAACACTAGAAGATTGGGAAGATAAGAATCCTGATTATGTCATAAAACTAGCTAATTCTATTTGTGTTATGAAGGAAAAAGAATTTTTGGATATAATAAAAAGAATTCTACCAGCAGAAGAGAAAAAAACTTCTACTTCAACTATGATGAATATTGTAAATAATTCAATTGTAAATGGAATGTTATCAGTAGTTGGTAAAAGTAAAAAAGAAATATCGGAGCATTTAGATTGGCATGAGTGTGGCAAATACGAATCACCAACAGCATTTAGTCAGACTACTATTCGCAGCATTTGTAAAGCTTTGTATAATCAGAGAAATAATTTAGATTGTCTTAGAGAATACGATTGGCTTGTACATCATCAAGATTTAGAAAAGGTTAATAATTGCTGGGATAAAATTTTAGATATTGTAAAAATTGACGAGTCAAATGACGATAATAGTATTTTTAAAGAAAAGAAAATAGGTATACTTAGTATTGAGGATTTTAACAATGGAAACTATGATTAACTATATTCACTCTATATTCAAGCAGTTTAATTATCAAAATATTGGTGAGGAACAGGATCTTATATTTATGAAACACAATTTGTTTCATGATTATTGGATTCTTCATACCACAACACAATTTGATCTGAATTCACAATTGACAATAGCCGATAAAGCCCAAAAAGCTTTTGAAGGAATAAAAGAAGCTGAAAAAAATACGACATTATTAATTTTATGGGAAGTTGATAAAAAAGACAATACAGTACTCAATAGAATTATAGAAGTTGAAAATGATCAGTTTTATTTTAAGAAATATGTACTTCTATACTCAAAAAATGATTGGGACAATTGTAAGGCAATGAATATAGATGATATACAAAAAATCTTAATGGATAAAAAAACTTTTGAGAAACTTAAAAATGAAATATGTGGTAATGATATAGGTAAATATCATTTATTGTATGCTATTGCTCATAAATTACCTTTTTTGATGATAGATGTTACTCATACTGATGATTCATTATATAGTAATAAATATATTCCAAGTAATGAACAAGAAAAAGAAATCTATGATTGGGCAATATCAATTAATATAGATGATATGGAGGATTATATAAATAAGGAGGTAGAATATAATGGATAAATTTAGAATATTGCAAATACATATATATAATTTCAAGGGGTTTAAAGAATTGTCCTTGGATTTATCATCCAATTCCTTTACTATTTTGGGAGGGAAAAATGGTTTTGGCAAAACTACATTATTCGATGCTATAGAACTTGTGTTATCAGGCTCTATAAAACGAATGTCACAGTATGTAACAAATGCAGATAAAAGGTATAATTATAATGGTAAGCCTCTTGTATACGACTGCTCTATTCAAACAGTGTATGTAGAAATTTTGGTTGAGCTAGAGAGTGGTATATATTGGTTAAAACGTGAAGCTATGGTAGAAGACATTAAAAATCCTATTGATTTTTCAATATTTTCTACATTATATATTAGACCAAATATTGATAAAGTAGAATATGCTATTACAAAGGATTCTGATATATTACCATCTTCTATCATAAAACAGTATAAATTCTTGCATTATTTGGATCAGGAAGAATGTACTGCTTTTTTAAAAAGCAATGAAAAGTCAAGGAATGAATTGGTAACCAAATTGTTCAGAACTCAAAATTTTGATAATGATTTGAGTAAAATGGTTGACTGTAAAGCTAAATTAGATTCAATTATTATAACAAATAAAGATAGACTGGAAAATATAGACAGAAAGCTGAATATTTTACGGAATGCTGGAACTTTAGAGGGTGATTTAGAAGAAATTGAATATATTCCATTAACAAAAACATTGCCAGAATGGGATAAAGAGAATCCTAAATTAAATATAAATCAATATCTTGAACTATTATCAGAAAATGGTTTGATTGATAATATTCGATATTTTGTAGATAATAATAATGAATATAACAAATATAAAATAGCGAAGTATTTGGCACCATATTTAGATGATGAAAATTCCCTTACTTTAGCGCAGTATGTTCACTATAAAAATAAGCGATATGAAATTATTTTATTTGAAGAGTATAAAGCTACGTTAGAAAGACTTTTTGATGACTTTGACATATATGAGATACGTCAATTTTCAATTGAAAGATATAAATCATTATCATATTTTGTATCAAATGAAGCTTTGACGTTATTGACAGAAAAAGTAAATGCTATAAAAGATTTTTATCCAACTTGTACGTCGGTCCAACAGGAATACACTCAGATGTTATCCAGAAGAGAATCTCTAATAAAAAGTTTTGATAGTATAAAATTAGATAATAAATCAAAATGTCCATTATGTGGACATGTATTTGCAAATGCTGAGATTTTAATAGCTGAAATTGCTAAACAGGGAGAATCCTTCAAACAGATTTCTGATACATTAACTCATAAGTTAATGTCTTTGTATGATGATCTTAAAAAATATTATAAAACAAACATTCTTGATCCAATTATATCAATAATTAAAAATGAGAATTTATCACAAGAAGTTGTGGACTCTGTAAAAAATGTGACAATAGAAAAGTTTGTAAAAGATGTTGAGATTAAATGGAATGTAAAATTTAATCCTCAAGCTAATATTGAGGAAACTCAGAATTATTGCAAGACTTTATTGACTTCATTGACTAAGTCTTATGATGCGACAATAGACTATGCTCGTTTAGATACTTTTTATGAGGAATACCGAGAAATAATTATTAAAGAAAATCTTACACATTCCAATATAACAAAAAAACGTGCTTATATTATATCAAAATGGAAAGAATATTCGTCAAAAGAAATACAAAACTTATCGAAAGAGCGCGAAAAACTTTTGCGTAAATACAGTTATTGTGAGAGTAAGTCTAAAACCATCAAGAAAATTGTAGATCAAATAAAAAAACAGAAAAGAGACTATATTGCTAAACTAATATCAGATATTGAGATATTATTTTATATTTATAGTGGTCGCATAATGCAAGATAATTATTATGGTAGGGGTATTTTTATGAAAAACGATTTGAAAAGGGTGTTATTTGTATCAGGAAGTTATGGAGATGATATAGATGTATTATATAATATGAGCAGTGGCCAATTAACATCAATAATTTTAGCATTTACATTAGCTTTAAATAAATTATATGCTGATGTTAAATATATCGCTATTGATGATCCAGTACAGACGATTGATGATATGAATTTATGGGGGTTTATTGAAACTTTACGCCATGAGTTTCGTGACTATAATGTTTTACTATCAACTCATGAAAATAATTATGCTGGCCTATTACGTTATAAAGCGAGTAAAATGGGAATAAAAGCGATATTTTATGATATGCAAAACTTTAGGGAAATGACTTTATAAATATTATATTTTTAGGTTTAATAAGGTTATAATTAAAAAGTACAGGAATGGGGCGAGTAAAAGAAATGATGTTAGACTGGGAAAACGGTCTTATGCATACTTTTGATGAAGATAGGAAAGTTTGTGCAGAACATTTTAGTGATCCATATTTGAAGGGGTATATTCGTAAGAACGGGTATAAAGGAAAATGTTCATATTGTGGCAAAACAAATACTTTAGTATTGGATATGAAGGGTTTTATGCAATATATTGAAGGACGACTGTCACAAAGATTATGTTCTTTGGATGATGCTAATTTGCCATTGGCTAGTTCATTCTACGATGATGACGAGGAAGAAATCCCTGGTTTTTGCCGTGCCGGGTCTTATATCCTGCCTGAGAAAGTAGAAAAATATGATGATGTACAAGATTTGATGGATAGCTATGGCCTTTGTACACAAGATGATGATCTTAATGAGGATATTGCTTCTTGTTTCAACGATAGCGAATGGACACAAACGGATGCTTTTGCAGAAGACCTTGATGAAGAATTGTCTTATGCATGGGATTATTTCTCCAAAATGGTTAAATACAAAAAGCGTTACACTTTTTTTCAGGATCCGCATTTCATAAGACAAGAGGAATGGAAAGATGATGTATTGACAGAGCTAAACCAACTTTGTGGAAATATTCTTATATCAAGACTTAATAAGGGAACCCTCATATTCAGAGGGCGTCCCAATGATACAGGTGTTCCACGTACTTCATTTAAGGATTTGACAGCACCTCCAACTGAGGCTGCCAAGGAAAATAGAATGAGTGCTGTAGGAATTTCTATGTTTTATGGCGCATTGGATAAGGAGACTCCGGTAAAGGAAATCAGAAATTATACTCCAGGTGCCGTAATAGATTTGGGAGAGTTTGAATTGAAAAGAGAACTTGTGGTTATCGACTTGTTCAAGATACCTGAACACCTGTCATTTTGGATGCCCCAATATTTCAGGGAATATAAGTTCCTAAAGAAGTTTCATTCGGAAATAACCCAACCTGTAGGTAAGAATCCGGGAATTGATTATGTGCCCACTCAAATTTTTACTGAATACATAAGGTTTATGAATAATTACCACATTGATGGTATTATATACCGAAGCTCGATGACTGGTAAAAAGAATATTGTACTTTTTTATGATAATAAAGATTCAGCAGATGTATTACAGTTGAATAAAGTCACGACATGTTAATATGATGAAATGGACAGTATAATATCTTGTGTATCTTATATATAATATTCAATAATTACCTGTTCTATAATATTCTATTAAAGCAAGCATTGATGATTTATAAAACAATAAACTCTTCTTGTCAACAAGTATAAAGTTGATGGGAAGAGTTTGTTATTTTATAGCATTACCATTGAATTTCTATTATATATTCGTTGAGCTGTTTTGTTTTTTAACATCCAGAAATTTGTAGTACAGAAGTTTGGTAATGATATTGTTACGCAATTCATTTTTATCATTATACTTTGCTGATGGAAAGGAATGAATAGGTGATCTTCTTTACAGTCTCATAATTCTTGAAAATAATGACCCCTCAATTAGGATAAGCATAATTGAGCTCTGTAATAAGATAGAAACTGATTACAAATAAACCTATAAGATTTATTTTATAGGTAATTTATATGTAATTTAGGATTTTATTTTGTAGATTTGTGTCCAAAAAATGACAATTCACAAATAGGAAACTTATAATGATGTCGCAAGAAAATATACCAATGAAAGTTGGACTTCTAGAACTTTTATATGGAAGCCAAGGAACACAATTCGTTATTCCAGCTTATCAGCGTAATTATACATGGACTGCTAATAATGAAGTTAAGCAATTATTAGATGATATAAATGTAGTACTTCGAGGAGAAAGGACTAAGCACTTTATTGGTATAATGATATATTTGGAAACAAGTATTTCTCCATTTCAGCGGGAACGTTCGGTTATCGATGGTCAGCAAAGATTAACTACCATTTTTCTAATATTGTATGCTATAAAGGAGCTTATGATAGAAAAAGGTATGAATGTTGATGCGGATAGACTTGAAAATATGTATCTTGTAAATCCATATAATGAAACCAATAAATTCAAACTGAAACCGTTGGTCTCTGACGATACCGTATACCAGCAAATAGTATCTCGCGATTTCAATAATATAGTTGATAAGAAATCTGCCGTTTATCAAAACTATTTTTATATAAAGGCTTCATTGATTGAATTGCTGAAAAGTTATACTATTAATGAAATATTAGAGGCTATGAACAAGTTATATATTGTTTGTGTGCCTATAGGAAAAGATGATTATCCACAAAAAATATTTGAAAGTATTAATGCTACTGGAGCAAAACTTACAGCGAGTGATCTCATTCGTAATTTTATTTTAATGCCGATTAATAGTGAATTGCAAGATAAATATTATGAGAAGTATTGGAAGCGCCTAGAGCAATTAATTGATAGTAATTCTAGGAAACTTGAAGCATTTTTCCGTTTTTTTATTACGGCAAGGCGTAAGGCATTAATTAATAAAAGTTCTGTATATCGTGCATTCACTGATTGGTATGAAGAGAATATTGTTAATTATGGCGAAGAAGGAATATTTAAAGAGATAGTGAATTATGCGAGTTATTATAATGCTTTATATAAAGCCCCCCTTGCTTCTCTTGATCCTGTAATACAGAAGCCAATAGAAGAGTTTAGATTTATATTGTCAGATATGCCAGCACCATTGCTGATTGAATTATATGCAATTTATAAACAAACAAAGATAACAGCTAAGCAGTTGGGAGAAATTATAACCATTTTAAATTCGTATCTAATGCGTCGTTCTCTTTGTGGCATGGATACAAGTGATATTACTCGTTTTTTTCCGACATTGTTAAAAGAAACGCTAACTGATTGTAATGAGGATTACACAAACATAGTTGATATATTCAAAAAAAATCTAGTAAACCGTAATAAGGGAAATTCACAAGAAATGCCTGATGATAATAGATTACGTGATAGAATACAAAATGCCAACATGTACAGTTTGCGAGCATGGCTTTTTATATTTTTTCGTAAGCTAGAATCAGAAAATAATCCGGCTCCTGTTGACTTTTCTCATTTAAGTATAGAGCATCTTATGCCTCAGACTGCAACACAGGATTGGTACAATGCTTTAGGAATAGACAAGGATGTCTATGATGAAAATGTTCATCGTTTGGGTAACCTAACTCTTGCTGCAAAGAGTGACAATAGTAAGATGGGAAATAATATTTGGGACTATAAAAATAGAATACTAACATCAACTAATCATCTTAAAATTAATCATGCATTACTCCAAAAGGAGCATTGGACTATAAATGATATTGAAATAAGAACACAAAATTTAATTACAGAAATAGCACGATTATACCCATATTATGAGGCTGAAAATGTAACTATAAGTAAGATTCCTATACGTATAGATTTTTCTGATGGTTACGCAAAAGGTTATTATTACCCGGATAATGGAAGTGTGGAAATACTTAAGGATTCTTCTCTTTACATGGATTTACCTAATCCCGGACTTTATCCGGATGTGGAACAATTACGTTCTGAATTAATCGAAACAGGAATTATTCGTGAACAAAATAATAGATTAGTGTTTGCTGCTAACTATTGTATTTATCCTAAACGAGTAAATGCAACTGCCTTATCAACAGCTGCATCTCTTATATTACACGGTTCTCGTAATGGATGGGAATATTGGGTGACAGAAGATGGAGAAATGATCAACCAAACAGCTGATATAAAAAAACAAGGAGTAAAATGAGTGATATTAAGATTTACACAACAGAAGAACAGAAAAGATTAGGGGCATTTTATACTCCTGAATTACTTGCAGATTTTTTATCATATAAAATTTTATCTCTTGTAAAGTTAGATAAGAGTAAACATTATACTGTTGTTGATCCTGCAACGGGTGATAGTGCATTGCTTAAAGCTTTCTTAAGACAATCTAAAGTAAAAGGAATTAATATTTCTCTCGTAGGAATAGATATCGATAAACAAGCGATTGATCATTCAAGAAAAGAATTCTTTGGGTTAGAAAACAATATTTCATTTATTCAAACGGATGGACTTTATCCTTATAATTCTTTAACCCCAAATGCCGGATGGGATGTGCTAAAAAGAAAATTTTTACCTAATGGTATAGATTTTATAGTTAGCAACCCGCCATGGGGAACAGATAAAAGTAATTATATTAATCTATCTAGAGACTTTTTAGTAGCAAAAGGACAGTATGATATTTATGATCTATTTTTGGAGACCATAATAAATAATTTAAACGAAAATGGTTGCTATGGTATTATAATACCAGACTCAATATATGCATTAGAACATAATCCTATACGTAAATTATTGTTCCAAAAAACAACCATCAAAAGTATAGTTAGACTTGGGGAAGGATTTTTTCAAGATGTTAATATAGCTGCTACTTTGGTATTTGGTATAAAAAAACATTCTACGAGATATAATATTTCTTGCGTTCATTTATCAAATGAAGATAGAAAATTGATTATATCAAATCAGAAAAGTTTATATGATATTTATAAACATAAAATAAGTAAAGTTTCCTCAAAGTTAATGATTGATGCAAATTATTCTTTTTTGACAAACATTCAACCTTTAGATTTTAGCATTGCAGAAATATTAAATAAATGTCCTACGGTTGGTGAGTTTGTAACCTCCCAAAGAGGCATAGAACTGTCAAAAAAAGGAAGAGTTGTTCAATGTAATCATTGTGGAAAATGGTTACCTGAACCAAAAGGAGATATTGATGCTATTATTAAATGCCCTCATTGTAAAACGAAATTATTAAAAAAAGAGTTGCAAAAAAAAATAATCATATCAAAAGAACAGCTTCCTAATAGTCTAAAACTTATTATTGGTGAATCAATATATAGATATAATACAGTATCTAAATTATATATAGTAAAAGATGTAGACGGGATAAATTATAAAGAAGAATCTCTTTATCAAGGAGATAAGATCCTCGTAAGGAAAACAGGTGTTGGAATTACAGCTGGTATGGACTATAATAATTGTGTAACAAATCAAGTTGTCTATGTATTAAAAAAGAAATCTTCAATAAGTGAATTAATTTCAAATGAAGTTGTTATTGCTGTATTAAATTCAAGGGTTATTACATATCATATTATAAAGAAATATGGTAATAATGGCTGGAAAACCCACCCTTATCTGTCACAATCAGATGTCTCATCTTTACCTTTTCCTACCATTGATATAGATAATCCTGATATTCAAAAATGTTTAAAAAAAATTACGCAACTTGTCCGAGATAATTCAAGAGGTAATAATGATGAATTTCCATGTGATGTAGATTTAGAAATTGAAAAGAATATTGCTAAGTTGTTCAATTTAAAAGAAGAACATTATGTAGTTATCATGAATACAATACGTAATGTAGAACCAATGGTTCCTTTTAAGAGACTTCTAAGTTTTAATGAAAAAATGATATTTAAAAATGGGATATAGATATATTGGGTCAAAAGATAAATTGTCCGAAATATTAATTCAAGAAATAAAAAAAACTTGTCCGCAAGCTCAAACAGTAATAGATCTAATGGCTGGTACTGGATTGTTTTCCTTGGCGTTACGTGAGCAAGGATATCGTGTCCTAGCCTCAGATGTTATGACTTATTCATATCATCATTTAATTGTAAACTTGAAATTGAATGATTCTCCATCCTTTTCAGGATTGAAAAATGTTATAGGAACTCATTGTACTTATGAAGGTGTTATAAATTATTTAAATAATATAGAACCTCAAAATGGCTTTTTTACTAGAGAATTTTCTCCTGGAGGAATGCCTAAGGCAGGTTGTCGTCCCAGGATGTATTTTACCAAAGAAAATGCGTCAAAAATAGATGCTGTAAGAGCAACAATAAAAAAATGGTATAAAGCTAATTTTATTACAGAAATTGAACATTCATTACTTTTACATGATTTAATTATGGCCGTAAATGATATTGCAAATATTGCAGGTACATATGGTCATTATCTTTCTCATTTCGTACAGCGTTCATTAGATCCGATTTATATACGTACAAGTATTTTTGATAAAAAAAGTAATATTGAAGGACATGAAATAAGAAGAGGATATGCAGAAGATATTGCAGGAGAATTATATGCAGATGTATGTTATATAGATCCTCCATATATAAAAAGACAATATGCAGCTAATTACCATATATTAGAAACCTTAGCTAGGGAAGATGAACCCGAAGCTATTGGAGAGAGTGGTCTTAGACCTTGGCGTGACCAATATTCTAATTTTTGTTCTAAAATAAAGATTCGTAGTTCATTTGATACAATTATACGAAATATTCATTGTGATAATATTTTTATAAGTTATAGTGAAGATGGATTACTTCAAATTAATGATTTGATAACTTTCCTAGAGACCTATGGTACTGTAAATGTACATGAAATTCGTTATAAACGTTTTCGTAGTAATAATAGTAAAAAAGGACTTGAACTTACAGAATATTTAATTCATTTAAAGAAAGGAGATTAGATATGAATGCAGAGTGCTTAATATTTAGGAAATTGACCTTAAATGAGTTTAAGGCTATAACTAATACAATTAATTCTGAAGGAGGGGGAAGTCAAACTTATATTGACTTTCCTAAAGGATGCATCAGTGATGAAGAGTTTAAAGATTTTTTTCAAAATGAAGGAACCCCTAATAGAAATGGTTATGAATGGATATTTTATGTAAATAGTTTGTCTATTGGACGAACTCGACAAAAAGAAATCATATCAGCTAGAAGGGACTCGTCAAATTCATTGCGAGAGCAAAATAATCATAATCGAATTGAAATTTGGAAATCTGATAGGAGTGGATTTCCAATTGATGTGTATGATGACAAAAATAACCCCATTATAGTCTTTATTTTGCGTAGTGATGATAAGGAATATTGGGCTGGTTGGTTTTACAGAAATCAATGCGATGATTCATGGGCAATGACAAAAGGGCTGTCTTCAATGCTTTGGAAAGATTGTGCATATGTAAAATTTGACAGTCCTATCCCATTTGATACGAAAGACTTTAAATGGCCATTTCTCAAAAATAATAAAAGCATTATAGACATTAAATTAATAGATTTTCCTCTTCAACAAATATACTATGGTGCTCCTGGTACTGGAAAGTCACATGAAACGAATAAAGTAGCAAAAATTTATCCAAATACTATTCGCACAACATTTCATCCTGACAGTGATTATTCTACATTTGTAGGCACCTATAAACCAACCACCACAACTAATTATAAATATGGATTAGATAGTGTCGGTAAAACTGTCCCTATTGGTTTAAGTAAAGATGAGAATGGTAAAACTATTCCTTTCGATGAAAAGAAAGTTGAATATAAATTTGTAAAACAGTCTTTTTTGAAAGCGTATATTAAGGCTTGGAAGTCTTTCAAAGATACTTGTGTGGACGGAGGTGAAATAGCACCTCAGTTTTTAATAATTGAAGAAATAAATCGTGGTAATTGTGCCCAAATATTTGGTGATTTATTTCAACTTTTAGATCGTAATAAAGAAGGATTCTCTGAATATCCAATTGAGACTGATGAAGACATAGTGAAGGCTCTATTAGAAGATAAACCTGAAGATAATTTAAGTTTTGGAAAGGAAGGGTTAAAGTTACTTCCTGAACAAATTAATTATATTAATAGTGCATTTAATAATGAAATTGGATTGGAGTTAAATGTTGCTGAAAGAATATGTAAAGGAGAAGTTTTGGTCTTGCCATGCAACTTTTATATTTGGGCAACAATGAATACTAGTGATCAGAGTTTGTTTCCTATAGATTCTGCTTTTAAGCGTCGATGGGACTGGAAATATATGAAAATTAGGGAAGGTAAAAATGAAAAAGGAGAAGTACTTGATTGGAAAATAATCGTAAGGGATAGGGATAAGAATAATGTCAATATATTAGGTAAAGAATATCTTTCTTGGTGGGCTTTTATTCAAAAAATAAATGAAATAATAGCTTCTATGACATTAAGTGCAGATAAGCAATTAGGATACTTTTTCTGTAAAGCTAAAGAAGGAGTAATAGATGAAAGAATACTAGTAGGTAAAGTTATTTTCTATCTTTGGAATGATGTATTTAAAGACTATGGTTTTGAAGATTCTTTTTTATTCCGCTATATAACGAATATAGATGGAAATGACGTAGAGAAAGATTTAACTTTCCCTGATTTTTATGATGAAGACGGTGAAAATATAGATTCAGAGCGTCTCGTTGATTTTATTGAAAAAGTAATGAACTGGAAAAAAACAAATCAAGAAAACGACTAATGTATATCCTTTTTGAAGAACATCAGTATGAAAGCCATCTTGTAGAGAAGATTTTAAAAGATATCTATGTACTTCAAGATATCAACAAGAAGGTCAATGTACAGTTTGTGGGTTATTTTTATAATCCGCATTTATGCGATTGTGTTTTTATCTTGCCCAAGGTTTTACTTAGGGATGATTCTAAAACGAAGAAAGAGGTACTGGCTGGTGTCAAACTTCCTACAGGAGAAAATGTTTATCCAGAACAGATATTAACTCCTAAGGGACAAAAAATATTGAGTAAAGAATATAGAAAATTTATATATGAGTTTTCTGTATGGATATATCGTGCTTTAAAGGTTTTTTATCAAGCAAACAAAACAAGTAAAGCTATTTTGTACAAACATTTGCCACAGACTGGTAGAGGGAAACGTCAGTGTGCTAATACTTATCTTGATATAGTTCTGTCTCTAATAAAATTTAATCAGGAGAACTATAATTATATGCTTTTTACAATCAAGAATTTGCATCGTGGTAATAATAAAATAAACTGGATACGTACTATTAGTCATTCTTCTGCCTTTGTGCAAGATGATGATTGTGTATACTTGAATCTTGTAAATAAAAAGCGAATTATAAATTATGAAGAGGAATTATTCATTATATTTTATAGCATATTAAATTATCTGAATCTAGCGTATGGTTTTCATACACCTATTAATGTTCAGTATGAATTGATTACTGGTAAACAGTTTCAACAATATTTGAATGGAACTGGTAAAATGCGCTTAATGCAGATAAAATATAAATATTTTTCTGATAAATCCTTGCAACTTTGGGATTTATGTTACGCATTTTTTGATAATTCGCATAAAATTGCAATAAATGCTAATGCTCAGGAATATATGTTAGCCAAAAACTTTAATATTATTTTTGAGGCTATGATAGATGAACTTATTGGGACTTCTCATAATAGTATTCCTAAAGGGTTGGCAGATCAGAAAGATGGTAAACGTGTAGACCATATTTATACAGATCTAGCTTTAACATCTATCGATTCACAAGTGAATCGTGAGGTATATTACATTGGTGACAGTAAGTACTATAAAAATGGACATCTTGTGACTTCTGAGTCAATATATAAACAGTATACCTATGCTCGTAACGTGATTCAATGGAATGTTAATCTGTTTTTATCAGATGATACTGCTTATGATGAAGAAGATAGACAAAGTAGAAAGGAAGATAGAGAACGATTTAAGAATATTCATTTACAAGACTCCAATGTAACTGAAGGTTATGATGTTATTCCTAATTTCTTTATTAGTGCTTTCGTTTATGATGATCATAAATATAATGCAACGGAAAATATCCGTAAACATATTAATGGAAAAGGAGAACATTGTACAAAAGTATCTTATCAGTTTCCGGATAGGCTTTTTGATCGTGATACACTCTTTTTGTCACAATATGATGTTAATTTTTTATATGTCATTTATTTGTATGCAAGAAATAAAGCTAATGAGAAGGCTGTATGGAAAAAGCATGTACGAGAGATTTTTCGTAATGAAATTCGAGAGGTAATCCAGAGCGAATATAAAATATATGCTATGCGTGCTAGGCTTGGCGTTGATGGTGTATTATATTTTCAACAGCATTTTTATGAGTTAAACGGCAGGGTTTTTCAACCATATGGAGAAAATCGTGAAATGTATTTTGCTTATGCAAGACCCAAAAGAAAATTAGCTGAAACTGAAAAGCAATTTGAAGAACTTAATAAAGTCTTTTTTATAGAAGAATGTAATATGGGAAAGGATCCTAAGGCAGTTTTACAAGCTGCTATAGATAAGGGTCTTCAACAACCAGTACAAATATCTCCATGGCTTACACTGCATTATCTGGAGCGAGATTTAACTCGGGGGATTCTTGTTGGATATTACAAATCAAAAGAACAGCTACAGTGGATTTTAGGTAATAATGATAAAGGGTCTTTAATTTATAATGTTCGATTACAAGTCAAGGGAGATGAATTAAGAGATGGCTCTCATACGGCTGGATTCTATGATAGTAAAAAAGTACAATTTGTTATTCTTTATACAGATGATGTAGAAGAAACAGGAGAATATCATGTTTTTCACGTCAAAGATACGGCAAAAAAGGTAACAGAAGAAAGAATGCGTGGTACTTGGTACCCTTCTGAAGTAAAAGGCAATTACTATTTTTATCGCTTTGATGAGGAGGTTACGATAGGTAGATTAAAAATTACAGAATTACTTAGAAATCTTAAAGTAAAACATTTAGAGCAATTTGGTAGCTATACTGAAGGTGAGCCAATGTTTACCACAGCTGAAGTCGTGTTGAAATATAGAGTGAATTAACTTGAAGTGT
>OGMG01000147.1_pt1 | contig 31033 bp, 23 predicted proteins | sample 1573031 | NCBI WGS metagenome assembly OGMG01 (sample SAMEA2582002, study PRJEB24529) | metagenome | biome: Human gut stool | place: China | collected 2011
CCCTCGAACCGCTCGTCGCCGGCATCGCCGCCGAGCGCGACCGTCAGGCCGACCGCCTCGGGCGCCGCGTGCCGATCACGATCAAGATCGGTCCCGATCTCGCGGACGAAACCTTGAAGCGCGTGGCGGACCTCTTCGTGCGCTACGAAATGGACGCCGTGACGGCGACCAATACCACGGTGTCTCGCAAGGGCGTCGAACACCTCGAAAAGAGCCAAAACCCGGGCGGCCTCTCCGGCAAGCCCCTCTTTGAGCGCTCGACCGAAGTGGTCCGCATTCTGGCCGACCATCTCAAGGGCGAACTCCCCATCATCGCCGTGGGCGGCGTCATGACGGCCGAAGACGCCGTCGCGAAGATGGAGGCGGGCGCCTCGCTCGTGCAGCTCTACACGGGCTTCATTTATTCGGGCCCCGCGCTCATCGCCGCCTGCGCCGAAGCGATCGGTCGCCGCGGCTGAGCCACGGGCGATTTTCCCGATACGACGGGCCGCATGCCTTCGGGCGGCGGCCCGTTTTTGCATCGGGGGAGACACGGGCGGGCACTTCGTGGCTACAATGTCAAATTCTTTGTAACCATCACTTTGGCTTTTACCTTCCCATGGTCTCCAATCAGTACGAGACCCTGATGCGCTATGTATACGAGCACGGGGTCGACAAGGCCGACCGCACGGGCACGGGCACCCGCTCCGTCTTCGGCTATCAAATGCGCTTCAATCTGGCGGAAGGTTTTCCGCTCGTCACGACGAAGAAGCTTCATCTTCGCTCGATCATTCACGAACTCCTCTGGTTCCTGAAGGGCGACTCCAACATCGCCTACCTCAAGGAAAACGGCGTTCGCATCTGGGACGAATGGGCCGACGAGAACGGCGACCTCGGTCCCGTCTACGGCGTGCAGTGGCGCAGCTGGCGCGGCGCCGACGGGGAGACGGTCGATCAGATCGCCAACCTCATCGACGAAATCAAGCGCAATCCCGATTCGCGCCGCCTGATTGTCTCGGCCTGGAACGTAGCCGAGGTGCCGAAGATGGCGCTCCCTCCCTGCCACCTCCTCATGCAGTTCTACGTGGCGGGCGGACGTCTTTCCTGCCAGCTCTATCAGCGAAGCTGCGACATTTTCCTCGGCGTTCCCTTCAACATCGCCTCCTATTCGCTTTTGACGCACATGGTCGCGCAGCAGTGCGACCTGGAGCCGGGTGACTTCGTCTGGACGGGCGGGGACTGCCACATCTACAAGAACCACTTCGAGCAGGTCGAGCTGCAGCTCTCGCGCGAGCCGCGCCCCTATCCGAAGCTCGTCATTCACCGCCGACCCGAGTCGATCTTCGACTACCGATACGAAGATTTCGAGATCGTCGGCTACGATCCGCACCCGCACATCAAGGGGGTCGTTTCGGTATGACGCAGTCGGTGGAACTCATCGTCGCCGTCGCGCGAAACGGCGTGATCGGCGGGCAAAACAAAATGCTCTGGCACGTGCCGGAAGACTTCCGTCACTTCAAGACCGTGACGATGGGCTTGCCCGTCGTGATGGGACGAAAGACTTTCGAATCGATCGGGCGCCCCCTGCCGGGGCGGCGCAACGTGGTGCTGACGCGCCGCACGGACTGGCGTCACGAGGGCGTCGAGGTCGTGCACGATTGGGAAGAGGCGAAGGCGCTTCTTGCCGACGCGCCCCGACTCATGGTGATCGGCGGGGGAGAGCTCTACCGTCAGACGCTCTCCGAAGCCGACGTCCTGTGGCTTACCGAAATGGACCGGGACTTTGAAGGGGACACGAGCTTTCCCGACTTCGATCGTTCGGACTGGACGGAGGAGCTCCTCTCGGAACTCCCGCCCGACGAAAAACGGGACTTCTCCGTGCGCTTCAAGAAGTTCACGCGCAACCCCGCCGGCTGAACGACGGACGGTGGAAAACATCGAAAAGGCCGCGCCCTCGGTGGATAACCGAAGCGCGGCCTTTTGCTGTCGGCAACCCGCCCTCCGAGAAGGGGTTTGGAGCGGGGCGACAAAGTTGTCCACAGGCGGGGAGGGCGGGTTGTCCGCCGATTTATCCACAGAATTTGTGGGTAAGATAAACATCTTAGCTTCGGCGCTCGGCAAATCCCCTCTCGCACCAAGGAAAACCCGAATTGATGCAAAAATGTGCAAATTGAAGATTTCGAGAAAAATCTTCGCGAAAATCTGTGGATAACTTCGCTAAGGGAAGGGGGAGAAGAGAAAGGAAAGAATTCTCCGGGCAACAAAAAAAGCCCGATCTCTTTCGAGACGAGCTTCCTTCCTGTGGAAAAGTGGCGCGGCTGGCAGGATTCGAACCCACGACCCTCTGGTTCGTAGCCAGATACTCTATCCAACTGAGCTACAGCCGCGTTCTGAAGTGCAGGACGTGAACTATACCGAAACTTGAGAAGTTTGTCAAGGGTCCGTGAAAAGAAATTTTCGTTTTTTCCCCGATTCGGTGCCTCGACGGCGGGTCGAACGCCCCGAGATCCTCCCGATGGGCTAACATGTTGGGAATTTCGGGTGCCGTCCGGGCATCCCTTTCGGTTTGTGTTTTCCACGGGGAGTCGTTTCGAGTGATCGATACGCTTTTCTTTTTTGCGGCGGTGCTCGTTTTGCTCCTTCGTCTACTCTATGAACTGTGGCGTGCCTGAGGCCTCTACGGTGACGCTCTATGCTCGACACGCTCGAACTCTTCACGCTTTTTCTCATCGCACTCGCGATCGTCGCGAGACCCCTGGGGCTCTGGTTTCTTCCGCTCGCCCAGGGGCGCGCGCCCGCCTGCGTCGCAACGGCTGACCGCTGGCTCCTGAAGGTTTTCGGCCTCAAGCCCGACGCGCAGGAAAACTGGCGCGACTACGCGTTCTCGGTCCTTCTCTTTCACGTCCTCGCCTACGTCTTTCTCGTGGCGGTTCAGCTCGCGCAGGGCTGTCTTCCCGGCAATCCCGCGGGATTGCCCGGCGTCCCCTTCGTGACGGCGCTTCACACCGCGGCCTCCTTCATTTCGGGAACCGCCTGGCAGGCCTATTCCCCCGAGACGACGCTTTCGCTTTTATCGCAGGCGCTCGGAATCGGCGTCGCGCAGTTCGTCTCCACGGCAAGCGGCATCGCGGTCGCCTTCGTCGTCATGCGCGGCTTCGCTCTCTCCGCGACGAACGTTCTCGGAAACTTCTGGGTGGACCTCCTTCGCATTCTCGTCTGGGTCCTCTTTCCGCTCTGCACGCTCTACGCGCTCTTTCTCCTTCTGATGGGCGTACCGCAGGCCTGGATCGGCCCCGTCGAGGTCGTCAACGCCGTCGGGCGCGAAACCTCGCAGCTCATCGGTCCCGTCGCCTCGAGCGAAGCCGTCAAGACGATCGGCACGATCGGCGCGGGCCTCTTCGGCGCGAATTCGGCGCATCCCCTCGCAAATCCTTCGGCGGGCGTCAACTTCGCCGCCTCGGTCGGGATGTTCGCGATTCCCGTGGCGCTCACGCACACCTTCGCGAAGCTCACGGGCGATCCGAAGGAAGGCCGGAGCCTTCGCTGGGCGATGTGGCTCGTCTTCGTGCTCGCGCTCTTTTCCTTCGTGCACGACGAAATTTCGGCCGGGAACTTCCTCTCCCAATACGGCATCGACGCCCGAGGCTTCATGACGGAAGGCAAGGACTCGCGCTTCGGACTCGCTCAGACCGCGCTCTTTACGGTGACCTCGATCGCAAGCGGCACGGGCGCCGTCAACAATCTTCTTGATACGCTCGCGCCGGGCGCGGGGATGGTGCTCCTTCTTCTCATGCTTACGGGCGGCGTCTTCGGCTCGGCGGGCGGGGGTTTCTGTTCGCTTGCCGTCTACATCGTGCTCGCCGTCTTCGTGGCGGGTCTCATGATCGGACGTGCGCCGGAATATCTGGGAAAACGCATTGGCGTTTCCACGATCAAACTCGCCGCTTCGGCGATGCTCGTCGTTCCGGTGGTCGCGTTGACGGGGCTCATCGTGACGCTTCTCATGCCGATCGCGCAGGAGGCGGTCGCCAACCCCGGCGCGCACGGCTACACGGAAATCCTCTATGCCTGGGCCTCGGTTGCAAGCAACAACGGCTCCGCCATGGCGGGGCTCGACACGAGTTCGCCCTTCTTTGAAATCGGGCTGGGGCTTGCCATGCTCGCGGGCCGCGCGGGGCTTTTGGGCTTCCTTCTCGCTCTTGCGGGCGACGTGGGGCTTGAGCGCCGCTCGCCCCACACGAAGGGGGCGCTCGTGACGAGCGGACCGCTCTTTGCGGTCTTCCTCGCCTTCGTGATCCTGCTCTTCGGGGCGCTCACGTATCTCCCCTTGATGGCGCTCGGCTCCGCCGCCGAGCAGCTTGAGTACTTCGTTCTCTGAAGGAGCCCGCGATGAAGTTTCCCCGTTTCACCGCCCGGCTCTACGAGCAGCTCGTCAAGGACGCGCTCAAGCAGAGTTTCGTGAAGCTCGATCCGCGAGTGCTGTGGGCGAACCCCGTGATGTTCCTCGTCTGGTTGGGGGCGCTCTTCACGTTCGCCGTGGGCGTCGCAAGCCTTCTCGGCCTTTCGAAGGAGCCCGCGGGCCTCGCCTTCGCGGTTTCGGGCTGGCTCTGGTTCACGGTCCTCTTTGCGAACTTCGCCGAGGCCCTTGCCGAAGGGCGGGCGCATTCGCAGGCGGCTTCGCTTCGCAATCTTCGAAAGAGCACGCCCGCGCGCATCGTGAACGCCTCCGACAAGTTCGGGCCCGACATGCCGCATCAGGTGGTCGATTCGATGACGCTTCTCGGCAACGACCTCGTTCTCGTCCTCCCGGGCGATGTCATTCCCTGCGACGGCGAAGTGGTGGCGGGCGTCGCCTCGGTCGACGAGTCGGCCGTCACGGGCGAGTCCGCGCCGGTCATCCGCGAGGGGGGCGGCGACTTCGCCAACGTCACGAGCGGCACGACGGTCCTCTCCGACTGGCTCGTCGTGCGTCCGAGCATCGCAAGCGGCGGGGGCTTCGTCGAGCGCATGATCCGCATGGTCGAAGGGGCCGAGCGAAAGGCGACGCCGAACGAAACGTCGCTCTCCGTCCTTCTCATCGCGCTCACCGTCGTGTATCTCCTTCTCACGGCGTCGCTCCTTCCCGTGTCGATCTTTACGGTCTCGCGCTCGGGCGTGGGCTCGCCCCTGAGCTTCACCTTCCTCACGGCGCTTTTCATCAGCTTCATTCCCTCGACGATCGGGGGGCTCCTGAGCCCGATCGGCATCGCCGGGATGACGCGTCTTCTCGCCGCGAACGTCCTCGCGCGCTCGGGGCGCGCCGTCGAAGCGGCGGGCGACGTCGACATTCTGCTTCTCGACAAGACGGGGACGATCACCTTCGGCAACCGACGCGCGACGCGTCTCTACACGGTCTCGGGCGTGAGCCGCCGAACGCTCCTTGAAGCCTGTCTTCTCACGTCCTACGCGGACGACACCCCCGAAGGACGCTCGGTGATGGAACTCGCCGCGCGAGAACTCGGGCTCGATCCCGATGCGCTCGAGCCTCCGGAAGAGGGCGTCTTCGTGCCCTTCAGCGCGCAGACCCGCATGTCGGGGATCAATCTCGAGGACGGCCGGCAACTCCGCAAGGGCTCGCCCGAAGCGATCAAGGCGCGCGTCGCGCGGCTCTCCGGGTACTTCCCGTATTCGCTTCAGGGCCAGGTCGACGCCATCGCCTCGCGCGGCTCCACCCCGCTCGTCATCGCGGTCGACGAAAAGGTCCTCGGGATCATCGAATTGAAGGACGTCGTGAAGCCCGACATCGCAGCGCGCTTTGCGAAGCTTCGCCGCATGGGCGTGCAAACCGTGATGATCACGGGCGACAACCGCCTCACTGCCGCCGCCATCGCTTCGGAAGCCGGCGTCGACGACTTCATCGCCGAATCGACGCCCGAGTCGAAGCTCGCCGCCATCCGGGCCTTCCAGAAGGCGGGTCACTTGGTCGCCATGACCGGGGACGGCGCCAACGACGCCCCCGCGCTCGCGCAGGCCGACGTGGCGCTCGCCATGCACGGCGGCACGAACGCCGCCAAGGAAGCGGCGAACATGGTCGACCTCGACTCGAATCCGACGAAGCTCATGGAAGTGATCCGCACGGGCAAAGAAATGATGATCACCCGAGGGGCGCTCACGACCTTCTCGCTCATGAACGACCTCGCGAAGTACGTCGTGGTCGTCCCGGCGGTCCTGAGTACGACCGACCCGGTTCTCGCGAGCTGGAACGTTCTCGGGCTCGCCTCGCCCGAGTCGGCGCTTCTTTCGACCGTCATCTTCAACGCCATCGTGATTCCGCTTCTCATGCCGTTTGCTCTGAAGGGCGTGGAGCCCCGCGCCGTGGGCGCGTCGGAACTGCTGATGCGAAACCTCCTCGTCTGGGGCGTAAGCGGCATCGTCGCGCCCTTCGTCGGGATCGCGCTCATCGATCAACTGCTCCGCCTGACGGGCTTTTTCTAAAGGGAGGCGCCGTGGATTTTCTCGTTCGATTGCTCCGGGCCCTGGGCGTTCTCGTCTTTTCCGTGCTGCTCCTCGGGGTCGTCTATCCGATGATCGTGACGGGGGCGGCCGAAATTCTTCCGGGCGCCAAAAACGCCGACGCCTTCGCGACGCCGGAACTCGCTTCGCAGAACGTGCGCATCGGCGTCGACTGGCGCGACACGGGGCTCTTTGAAGGGCGGCCTTTGCCTGAAGCGCGAAAGGGTGCGTCGACGGGGTCGAATCTCGCGCTCACGAATCCCGCCTTCGCCGAGGACGTGCAAAAGCGCGCCGCGCTCTGGCGCGCCCGCGTAGGGGGCGACGAACCCGTCCCCGTAGCGCTCGTGACGGCCTCGGCTTCGGGGATAGACCCGGACCTCCCGATGCGCGCCGCGATTTATCAGATTCCCTACGTCGCCCGTCAAACGGGGCTCTCCCCCCAACGGCTCGACGAACTCGTCCACGGCGTGATGCGCCGCGAGATGATCCGCTTCGGCTTCGAGCGCCTCGTGAACGTTTCGGACTTGAACGCGCTCGTGCTCGCCGAAATGAAAAAGGAAGGCAAAACCTTGCCGAAAGGCCGCAACACTGAGGAGAAGCCGTCATGAGTCAAGAAGACCTGCGCCCCGATCCGGAGGCGATGCTCGCCGAGACGCGGGAAAAAACGCTGGGCAAACTGCGCATCTTCCTCGGCATGGCGCCGGGGGTGGGGAAGACCTACGCGATGCTCGCCGAAGCCCATCAGCGCAAAAACGCCGGGCTCGACATCCTCATCGGCTGGGTCGACACGCACAAGCGCAAGGACACCGAGGCGCTCACGCGGGGACTCGAGATTCTCCCGAGAAAGCGCATCGAGTACAACGGGATTTCCGTCGACACGCTCGACATCGACGAAATCCTGCGCCGTCACCCGTCGGTCGTCGTGATCGACGAAATGCCCCACAGCAATCCCCCGGGGTCGCGCCACGCGAAGCGCTGGCAGGACATCGAAGAGATTCTCGACATGGGGATCGACGTCTGGACGGCCCTCAACATTCAGCACCTGGAGAGTCTCAACGGCGTCGTCGCGCGCGTGACGGGCGTGAGCGTCACGGAAACGGTCCCAGACCGCATGTTCGACCGCGCTTCCGAAGTGCGGCTGATCGACCTCCCGCCCGACGACCTCCTCGCGCGTCTCGCCGCGGGGAAGATTTATCTCCCGAAGGTGGTCGAGCGCGCCAAGGACGCCTACTTCAAAAAGAGCAACCTCATTGCGCTTCGCGAATTGGCGCTGCGCGCCATGGCGAGCCGCATGGAGACGCAGATCCGCTCCGAGCGCCTGCGCTCGACGCGAAGCAGCGTCGAAGACACCCACTACGGTCTCCTGCTCGTCCTTGAGTCCGTCTCGGAAGAGTCGGTGCGAGAGGTCGCCCGCATGGCGCGAGCGCTTTCCTCTCCCTGGCACGTCGTCTGGATGGACGGCATGGGAAACGAGCGCTCCGACAGCGAGGCGGTGACGAAGTTCTTCGACTACGTCGAGGAATTGGGCGGCCGAAGCGACGTGCTCGCCGGGCGATACGGCGAGACGGTCGCGCGCTATGCGCGCGAGCACAATCTCTCGCTCGTCGCGATCGTCGGCACGAGCGAGCGCGCGGTCAATCAGCGGCGCCGGGACCTTCGACGCGCGGCCCCCGAATTGAACGTCCTCGTTCTCGCCGACACGGAGGAAGGGAAGAAGTCCCGCTCGGGCTGGAAGCGCTGGCTCTCCGAGTTCGACTTCGGACGTCCCGGCGTCTGGCAGGCGATGCTCACCGTTCTCGCGGGCGCTCTGGTGCTCACGCCCTTCTGGGACGTGATGGAGCCCACGAACCAGGCGATGGTCTACCTTCTCTGCGTGCTCTTTTGCGGGGTGCGCTTCGGGAGCGTCTCCGCGGCCCTCGCCGCGGTCTTCTCGGTCCTCATCTTCAACTTGACGGCGATCGAGCCCCGCTGGTCCTTTGCCGTGACGGACGCGCAGTACATCGTGACCTTTGCGGTGATGCTCGTCGTGGGGCTCGTCGCGGGACAGTTGGTCGCACACCGCGAAGACATGGCCAAGGCCGCCAACGAGCGCGAACATCAGACGCGCATGCTCTTTGACGCTTCGCGCGAACTCTCGCAGGTCTTGGTCGAAGAGGACGCCTACAAGGTGATCTCGGGCACGCTTCGTCATCACCTCGAAGTCGAAGCCGAATTCTGGGTCCCCGAAACCGAGGAGGACGACGAAACGCTGCGGCTCGAGCGCTTGGAGATGGTCCTCAAAAACGTCGACCCGGGGATCGTGCGCTGGTGCTTCGACCATCGGCAGCCGGCGGGGGCGGGCACGCACACGCTTGCGTCCTCTCCCTACTGGTACCTCCCGATGATGGCGGGCGGCAAGGTCCTCGCGGTCCTCGTTCTCGCGCCCCGCGAAGGCGAGTCGCTCGATTTGACGCAGCGGCGTCTGATCGGCACCTTGGCGGGCCTCGGCGCTCAGGCGCTTCTTCGCATCGGCTTTGCTTCGGAAGCCCGCCAGACGCTCGTCTCGATGGAGTCCGAACGTCTGCGCCACGGTCTCATTCAGTCGCTCTCGAACGACCTTCGCACGCCGATCACGCTTCTCAAGAAGGCGAGCGAAGGCTTTTTGGAAAAGGTCGAACGTTCGGGCGCGCCCGCGGACCTTGTGGCCGACGCCGAGAAGCTCTTTGACGGCGCGAGCCGCATGGAGCACCTCGCCATCAATCTGCAGGACATGGCGAAGCTTCAGTCTTCCGACTTCGAGCTCCACCGCGCCCCCGTGGGCGTTCGCGCGCTCTTCGAGTCGGCGATCGCGGAAATGGGGGCCGAACTCGAAGGCTACAAGATCGAGTGGAATCTCGAAGAGAACCTCCCGCCGCTCGACGGCGACGAGGAACTCCTTCGCCGCGTGATCGTGAATCTTCTCGACAACGCCGTGAAGTACTGTCCCGAGGGCTCGCGCATCATTTTGGGCGCGAAGCTTCGCGGCGACCGCATCGCCGTGACGGTTTCGGACAACGGGCCGGGCCTTCCCGAAGGGAATCCCCAGCGGCTCTTCGATCCCTTCCGGCGCGGACAGGCCGCCTCGGGCGCGGGGATCGGTCTGGGGCTCTCGGTGTGCCGGACGATCGCGCGCGCGCACGATGCGGAAATCTTTGCAATGCCTTCGCGCTTCGGCGGGGCCGCCTTCACGCTCACGCTTCCCTATTGGGAGGAGCCCGAAGCCGAGGAGAGCGAAGAGAAGAGTCTGCCGGACAAGGACGAGAAATCCGAGAAGATTGAAAAGTCCTCGGAAGCGCCTTCGAACGAGACCGCTGCGAAATCCCACGTCGGGAAGAACGACTGACGGGCGTTGCGTTGAAGAGATGAGGGGCGGGCCTTTTCGCCCGCAAAAGAAGACCCCGAGGGCCGAGGGGCCGTCGGGGTCCGAAAGATAGTCAAGGAGGAAACCTCGGATCGGGGAGCCTGCGCTCCCCGACGGCAGAGGACGATCAGAACTGATCGAAGTACTTCTGAATTTCCTTCCAGTCGGTCGTCTTCGTGAGGGCGAGCTGCAGGAGGACGCGGGCCTTCTGCGGGTTGAGGTCGCCTGACGACACCCAGCCGTACTTCTTGTCGTCGATTTCGGCGTCCTTCGTCGTCGCGCCCGTCGGGACGCGGCTCGAACGAACCACGGCGATGCCGTCCTTCGCGGCCTTTTCAAGGATCGGGAAGATGGACTTGTGGATGTTGCCGTTGCCCACACCGGCGCTCACGATGCCCTTGTAGCCGGCCTTGACGAGCGCTTCGGCCTGAACGCCTTCAACGCCCGCGTGGTTGTAGACGATGCCGACCTTCGGGAGGCTCTTGAGGTTCGTCACGTCAAAGGGCGTCTTGTGGTCGACGCGCAGGGGCTTCACTTCATAGCGGACCTTGCCGTTGAAGATCGTGCCGAGACGGCCGTAGTTGCCGCCCTGGAAGGTTTCGGGCTGCACCGTGTTGGTCTTGATGACGTCGCGGGCGCCGACGATGGTGTTGTTCATCGCGACGACGACGCCGAAGTCGGCCGATTCCTTCGTGGCGGCCGTCAGAACGGCGTTGTAGAGGTTGCGCGGACCGTCGGCGGAGAGACCCGTCGAGGGAAGCATGGCGCCCACCATGACGACCGGCTTCGAGCACTTCTTCGTGAGCTGCAGGAAGTAGGCCGTTTCTTCCATCGTGTCGGTGCCGTGCGTGATGACGAAGCCGTCATACTTGCCGCAGTCCTGGTTGATCGTCTTGGCGAGCGTGAGCCAGACTTCGTCGGACATGTCCTGCGAACCGATCTGGGCGACCTGAACGGGCGTGACGTTCGCGATTTCGGCGAGCTGCGGCACGGCGGCGACGAGGTGATTCACCGAGACCTTGCCGGCCGTGTAGGCCGAACCCGTAGCGGACGTGCCGGCGCCGGCGATCGTACCGCCCGTGGCGAGCACGGCGACGTTCGGAAGCGAAGCGGCGCAGGCCACGCCCGAGATGGCGGTGACGGCGGCGGCGACGAGCGTCTTGGAAATCTTCATGGTCATTTCTCCTCGAAAAGGGCCCGAAGGCCCGAAATGTGACAGGATCGCGGAGGTTGCGTCCGCGAGCAGGAACACTATAGCGGGGGATCTAAGCAATTTCTCTAGGGATTTTTACGGGCGGTCAAGAAGCTTTTTGTCCGAAAGCAGGGCGGGGCGGGGGATCCCCGTTTCGAATGGGCGCCGAGGAACGGCCCAAATGTCGACAATTGCGGGGATTGGTTGGCAAGTGCGGGAAGCTCTCTAGGGGATTCATAGGAGAGGGGTTGCGTTTGTCGGGGGAAGATCGAAAAAGCGCCGGCGGCCCCGAAAGCGGGGCGACGCCTTGGGGATAATCCTCTCTAACAACTCCCTCATTCAGGTCCCTCACTTTTACGGAAGAAGTCACCTATGTCTCAGACGATTTTGCAGAGTGTTCCGGTTGGCGAAAAGGTCGGCATCGCCTTCTCCGGCGGTTTGGATACGAGCGCTGCGCTTCGCTGGATGAAGAACAAGGGCGCGCTCCCCTATGCCTACACGGCCAACCTCGGCCAGCCCGACGAAACGGACTACGAGGCCATTCCGCGCCGCGCGATGGAATACGGCGCCGTCAAGGCCCGCCTCGTCGACTGCCGCTCGCAGCTCGTCCATGAAGGCTTCGCCGCCATTCAGGCGGGCGCCTTCCACATTTCGACCGCGGGTTCGCTCTACTTCAACACGACGCCGCTCGGCCGCGCCGTGACGGGCACGATGCTCGTCGCAGCCATGCGCGAAGACGGCGTCCACATCTGGGGCGACGGCTCGACCTACAAGGGCAACGACATCGAACGCTTCTACCGCTACGGCCTCCTGGCGAACCCGAACCTTCGCATCTACAAGCCCTGGCTCGACGTGCAGTTCATCACCGAACTCGGCGGCCGCGCCGAAATGTCGGCCTTCCTGCAGGCCGAAGGCTTCGAATACCGCATGAAGGCGGAAAAGGCCTATTCGACCGACTCCAACATGCTGGGCGCCACGCACGAAGCGAAGGACCTCGAAGAGCTCTCCACGAGCATGAAGATCGTCGAACCGATCATGGGCGTCGCCCACTGGCTCGATTCCGTTGAAGTCAAGCCCGAAGTCGTCAAGGTCGAATTCAAGGAAGGCGTTCCCGTCGCCCTGAACGGCAAGACCTTCGGCGACCCCGTCGCCCTCATGGAGGAAGCCAACCGCATCGGCGGTCGTCACGGCCTCGGCATGACCGACCAGATCGAAAACCGCATCATCGAAGCCAAGAGCCGCGGCGTCTACGAAGCCCCGGGCATGGCGCTTCTCTTCCTCGCCTACGAACGTCTCGTCACGGGCATCCACAACGAAGACACGATCGAGCAGTACCGCATCAACGGCATCAAGCTCGGCCGTCTCCTCTATCAGGGCCGTTGGTTCGACAGCCAGGCGATCATGCTTCGCGAAAGCGCCCAGCGCTGGGTCGCGCGCGCCATCACGGGCGAAGTCACGATCGAACTGCGCCGCGGCAACGACTACACGATTCTCAATACGGTTTCGCCCAACCTCACCTACGAACCGTCGCGCCTCACGATGGAAAAGGGCGATTCGATGTTCACGGCCGTCGACCGCATCGGTCAGCTGACGATGCGCAACCTCGACATCACCGACACGCGCCAGAAGCTCGGCATCTACTCGAAGGCGGGCCTCATCGGCACGGCCGACGGCGTGGCGCCGATGCTTTCGAAGTAAGAAGCGTTCTTTTTTACGCCTAGAAATGAGAGGGATTCGCAAGTGTTGCGGTCCCTCTTTTTATTTGTTTTTTCGCCTCCGTGTCCGTAGAATGTAGGGTTCGAAATTTTCTTTTCCTCCCCGCATCGTCATGGCAGAAACCACCACTCCCGCCCCTCATGAGCACGACCGCTTCGCGAGTCACGGAAAGGGCGACAGCGCCTACGTTCACGTCGCCGACAAGGTGAAGACGAGCGTCCTCGGTTTCGCCGTGGCGCTCACGCTCGGGTTCTCCTTTCTGGAACTCGTGGGCGGCCTCTGGGCCAATTCGCTCGCGCTGATCGGCGACGCCGGGCACATGGTGACGGACTCGGCGAGTCTCCTTTTCGCGCTTCTCGCGAACATGGTGGCGCGCCACGGGGCGGACGACAACCACTCCTTCGGACACGGCCGCGTCGAGGTGCTCGCCGCCTTCATCAACGGACTCGTGATGCTCGTCGTCGTGGGCTGGCTCTTTTACGAGGCCGCGGGCCGTATCGCCGAACCCGAGGCCGTGGGCGGCTGGTCCGTGATGGGGATCGCCTTTGCGGGCCTTCTCGTCAACGTCGGCGTCGCCTGGTCGCTTTCGCGCGACAAGAAGAACGTCAACACCCGCGCGGCGCTCCTTCACGTCATGGGGGACCTCCTCGGGTCGGTCGCCGCCATCGCGGCGGGCCTCATCATCGCCTTGGGCGGCCCCTCGATCGTCGACCCGATCCTCTCGATGATCGTCGGCTGTCTCCTCCTGCACGCCACCTACGAAATCCTGCGCGATTCCGTGCGGGTGCTCCTGGACAGCGTGCCCGAGGGCGTCGACTACGAGGCCGTGGGGCGCTTTGTCGAAACGATTCCGGGCGTCGTGCGCGTGCACGACCTGCACGTCTGGACGATGAGTCCCGGACACGGGGCCATTCAGTGTCACGTCGCGATCGAATCGCACGAGTGCTGGCCCAAGATTCTCGACGCGCTGCGCACGGGACTCTCGCGCGAATTCGGGATCGATCACGTGACGGTGCAGCCCGAATGGATCTTTTCCGGAAACGACGCGGCCTGCGCCGTCTGCGCGCAGGGACTCTGCAAAGAGGATTTCTCGGGCGACCTCCGCGAGGCTCCTGCGCCGGAACTCGATCTCTCGGGAAAGATCTGAAAAAATTCTTCGGGTTCCCGCTTTTCTTCGGCGCAAACCCTGATAGAATGACATCCCGACCAAACGGCCCGGTCCGCATTTATTGCGTTCCGGGCTTTTTCGTTTTGTACCTTTTCCACGGGACGAAGGCGCTCCGGCGCTTCGGCCCGACGAACGGATTTCCGAGCGCCCCGAAGGACTTTGCTCCGAAGGGCTTTGCTCGTATAATCCCCCTGTTTTCAAGCTGTTCCTGCATTACGAGGCTTCTCATGACCAAGTATGTATTTGTCACCGGCGGCGTTGTCTCCTCTCTCGGTAAAGGCATCGCCGCCGCTTCTTTGGCGGCCATTCTCGAGTCCCGCGGCCTGTCGGTCACGATGATCAAGCTCGACCCGTACATCAACGTGGACCCGGGCACGATGTCGCCCTTCCAGCACGGCGAAGTGTTCGTGACGGAAGACGGCGCCGAGACCGACCTGGACCTTGGTCACTACGAACGCTTCATCTCCTCGAAGATGCACAAGACGAACAACTTCACTTCGGGGCAGATCTACGAAAGCGTCCTGCGCAAGGAACGCCGCGGCGAATACCTCGGCAAGACCGTGCAGGTGATTCCGCACATCACCAATGAAATCCAGGAATACATCGTCCGCGGCGCCAAGGCGGCGGGCGATCCCGACGTCGCGGTCGTGGAAATCGGCGGCACGGTGGGCGACATCGAATCGCTCCCCTTCGTCGAAGCCGTCCGTCAGATGTCCTTCCGCGTGGGCCGCAACAACGCCTGCTTCATTCACCTCACGCTCTGCCCGTGGATTCCCTCGGCGGGCGAATTGAAGACGAAGCCCACGCAGCACTCCGTGCAGAAGCTCCGTGAAGAAGGCGTCTATCCCGACCTTCTTCTCTGCCGCGCCGAACGCATGATTCCCGAAGGCGAACGCGCGAAGATCTCGCTCTTCTCGAACGTTCCGATGGACTGCGTCATCAGCGTCGCCGACGCTTCGACGATCTACGAAGTGCCCCTCATGCTCCACGCCCAGGGCCTCGACGACATCGTCTGCCGCAAGCTCGGTCTTGAAACGAAGCCCGCCGACCTCTCGGCCTGGGAAAACATCGTCTATCGCCTCAAGCACCCGAAGCGCCAGGTGACGGTGGGCATGGTCGGCAAGTACGTCGACTACGCCGACAGCTACAAGTCCCTCAACGAAGCGCTCACGCACGCCGGCATCCACACCGAAACGAAGGTCGTCACCAAGTTCATCGACGCGAGCGAAATCGAAGAAAAGGGCACCGGCGTCCTCGAAGGCCTCGACGCCATCCTGGTTCCGGGCGGTTTCGGCAAGCGCGGCACCGAAGGCATGATCAAGGCGATCGAATACGCCCGCATGAACAACATTCCGTTCCTCGGGATTTGTCTCGGCATGCAGATGGCCGTGATCGAATTCGCCCGCCACGTCTGCGGCTTGGGCGGCGCCAACTCGACCGAACTCGAGCCCGACACCGCGCACCCCGTGGTCGCCCTCATCACCGAGTGGAAGGACCGCACGGGCTCCGTGCAGAAGCGCGACGAATCGTCCGATCTCGGCGGCACGATGCGTCTGGGCCGTCAGGAAGTCCCCGTCAAGCCCGGCACCCTCGCTCACAAGATCTACGGCGACGTCGTGGCCGAACGCCATCGTCACCGCTACGAAGTGAACAACGCCTACGTGCAGCAGTTCGAAGACAAGGGGCTCGTCTTCTCGGCGCGCACCCCGTCGGAAAACCTGCCCGAAATGATGGAACTCCCGGGTCATCCCTTCTTCTTCGCCGTGCAGTTCCATCCGGAATTCACGTCGAATCCGCGTTTCGGCCATCCGCTCTTCAAGGCCTACATCGAGGCCGCGATTGCGCACGCCGAAGCCAATAAGAAGGCGTAATTTTTCGTTGCGAACCCGAGGCCGCCTGCAGAAGCTTTCTGCGGGCGGTTTTCCTACAATTCGGTATCGAAATTTTTTTTTGGAAGGATGACCCATCGTGCAACTCTGCGGATTTGAAGTCGGTCTCTACCGCCCCTTCTTTTTGATCGCCGGCCCCTGCGTGCTCGAAGGCGAGCAAATGGCCCTCGACATCGCGGGCACCCTCAAGGAAGTGACCGACGAACTCGGCATTCCCTACATCTTCAAGGCGAGCTACGACAAGGCCAACCGCACGTCGGGCGCGTCCTTCCGCGGCCCCGGCATGGAAGAGGGCCTGTGCATCCTCGAGAGCGTCCGTGAAAAGATCGGCGTCCCCGTCCTCACGGACGTGCACACGGCCGAAGAAGTCCCCGTCGTCGCCAAGTCGGTCGACGTCCTGCAGACGCCCGCCTTCCTTTGCCGTCAGACGGACTTCATCCGCGCCTGCGCCGTCTCGGGCCGTCCCGTCAACATCAAGAAGGGACAGTTCCTCGCTCCGGGCGACATGAAGAACGTCATCGAAAAGGCCCGCGCCGCGGCGCGCGAAGCCGGTCTCTCCGAAGACCGCTTCATGGCCTGCGAACGCGGGGCGAGCTTCGGCTACGGCAATCTCGTCGCCGACATGCGTAGCCTCGCCATCATGCGCGAGGCGAACGTCCCCGTCGTGATGGACGCGACCCACGCCGTGCAGCTCCCAGGCGGCAACGGCGTCAGTTCGGGCGGCCAGCGCCAGTTCGTTCCGGTCCTCGCCCGTGCGGCGGCGGCCGTGGGCGTGGCGGGCTTTTTCATGGAAACGCATCCGACACCCTCGACCGCGAAGTCGGACGGCCCCAACCTCGTGCCGCTCTCCGAAATGAAGACGCTCCTTTCGACGCTCGTGGAAATCGACCGCGTCGTCAAGGCCCGTCCCTTCCTCGAAAACACCATTTGCGACGCCGCGCGCTGACGTGCGGCCTGAACCTTTTTCCTCTCAGTCTCAACAGGAAACATCATGAGTGCGATTATTGACATCATCGGCCGTGAAGTGCTCGACAGCCGCGGCAATCCCACCGTTGAAGCCGAAGTCTGGCTCGAATCGGGCGCCGTCGGCCGCGCCGCCGTTCCCTCGGGCGCCTCGACGGGCGTCCGCGAAGCGATCGAACTGCGCGACAAGGATCCGAAGCGCTACTGCGGCAAGGGCGTGCTGAACGCCGTCGCCAACGTTTCGGGCGAAATCGCCGATGCGCTCCTCGGTCTCGAATCGACCGATCAGGCCTACATCGACCGCACGATGATCAACCTCGACGGGACGGACAACAAGGGCCGTCTCGGCGCCAACGCCATCCTCGCCGTCTCCATGGCCGTGGCCCGCGCCTCCGCCGAAGAGGCCGGGATGCCGCTCTACCGCTACTTCGGCGGCATGGGCGCCCTGCAGATGCCCGTCCCGATGATGAACGTCATCAACGGCGGCGCGCACGCGAACAACAACCTCGACCTGCAGGAATTCATGATCATTCCCGTGGGCGCTCCGACCTTCCGCGAAGCCCTTCGCTACGGCGCCGAAACCTTCCACGCTCTGAAGAAGATCATCAACGGCCGCGGCATGTCGACGGCCGTGGGCGACGAAGGCGGCTTCGCTCCGAAGTGCGAAAGCCACGAAGAAGCGATCGAACTCATTCTCGAAGCCATCCGCGCCGCGGGCTACGAACCGGGCAAGGACATCGCGATCGGTCTCGACTGCGCCTCCTCCGAATTCTTCGAAGAAGGCCGTTACGTCATGAAGAAGTCCTCGGGCGCTTCCCTCACCGCCGAAGAATGGATTGACGTCCTCAAGGGCTGGTGCGACAAGTACCCGATCATCTCGATCGAAGACGGCATGGCCGAAGGCGACTGGGAAGGCTGGGCCAAGCTCACGAAGGCGCTCGGCGAACGCGTGCAGCTCGTCGGCGACGACCTCTTCGTCACGAACCCCGCGATCCTCAAGGAAGGCATTGAAAAGGGCGTCGCGAACTCGATTCTCATCAAGGTCAACCAGATCGGCACCCTCACGGAAACCTTCGAAGCCATCGAAATGGCCAAGCGCGCGGGCTACACCGCCGTCATTTCGCACCGCTCGGGCGAAACCGAAGACAGCACGATCGCCGACATCGCCGTCGGCCTCAACGCCGGTCAGATCAAGACGGGTTCGATGAGCCGCTCGGACCGCATGGCCAAGTACAACCAGCTCCTTCGCATCGAGGAACACCTCGCCGAAGTGGCGGTCTACCCGGGCCTCGACGCCTTCTATTCGATCCGTCGCTGATAGGGCATGCGCTCCTGGTTCTTTCTCGCGTTTTTCGCCTCGGGCCTCGCGATCGTCTCCTGGCAGCTCTTCGGTGAGGAGGGCAGCCACGCGCGGCTTGCGATGCTCGAGACGGCGCTCGCCGAGCAAAACCGGGTGAACGAGTCGCTTCGTCTTCGCAACGAAGAGCTCGCCGCCGAAGTGTTTTCGCTCGAAAACCGCGAGGAGGCGATCGAGGAGCAGGCAAGGCGCCACCTCTACATGATCCGCCCCAACGAGGTCCTCTTTCGCTACGAAGGGGGACCGAACGCCAAGGGCGATCTCTCGATCGTGGACCTCTATCCCTCGCCCAAGCTCGAGAGCGGGGCAAAGCCCACCTTCGAGCCCAAGCGATCGGACCTCTACCGGGTTCCCGAGCGCCTGCGCGCCCCCAAGGCGAGAAACCGCCGCGACTGATGTCGATTGCAGCCCCGACCGAAGCGATTCGGCCGGGGTTTTCCTTCTGAAAGTGGGGAAAAGGACACGAAAATTTTCGTTGGAAAAATTCTGATGATCGTTTGCGCCGCAAGAGAATGCGGGCTTAACTGCTGCAGGGCGCGGGAAAAATTTTGCACCAGAGGCGAATTTTTGCCCGTTTCGGCTTGCCCTCACAAATTTTTCACCCTATGATTCGCGTGTCGAAGGGCGGACGCGTCCCTTGACCACCGTACGAGCGGAGACAACCGCTACGACAAAAAAACGCAAGGCGGACCGTTTGGACGACGGCCGTCTTTCACAAACAAGTTGCGATTGTCGGACTAGCTTCGAAGCGAGATCACTCGTCGAAGACAAGATCCTGAGTCCTTGGGTAAACAGCCTGTACCCTCGGCGCTAGAACGCAAACGCAGCACTTTTGGGAAAGGCGAAGTCAATGAATTCCCAAAATGTTACGGCGAACAACGAGTCCCAATTTCAGCGCTCGATGCGGTTGCGCCACTTGATCATGTTGAGTCTCGGCGGTGTAATCGGCAGCGGACTCTTTTTCGGAACGGGGCACGTCATCGCGAACGTGGGTGCCTTCGGCACGATCGTCGCGTATCTGATCGGCGCCTTTATGGTGTACCTGATCATGCTGAGCCTCGGAGAGCTCTCCGTGGCGCATCCAGAACCCGGTTCCTTCCATCTCTACGCGAGCAAGTACATCTCTCCCGCCGCGGGCTTTTCGGTGGCGTGGCTCTACTGGCTCAACTGGACGGTCACGCTCGGCACGGCCTTCACGGCCGTGGGCTTTGCCATGCAGTACTGGTTCCCGCAGGTGCCGGTATGGGTGTGGTGCGTCGTCTTCGGCACGGTCATCTACCTTCTGAACGTCATCGACACGAAGTTCTTCGCGGAGAGCGAATTCGCGCTCTCGATCGTGAAGGTCGTGACGATTCAGATCTTCATCGTGCTCGGCGCCTGCGCCTTCTTCGACGTGATTCCGTTCGGCGAATCGGGCTCTCCCGGCCTCACGCACCTCATGGGGGACGGCGACCTTCTCCCCAACGGCTTTGCGCCCTTGCTCTTCACGATGGTGACGGTGTGCTTTGCCTATTCGGGGACCGAGCTCATCGGCGTCGCCGCGGGTGAAACGGACGCGCCCGAACGCGTGATTCCGATCGCCGTTCGCGCCTCGCTTCTGCGCCTCGTCGTCTTCTTCGTGGGGACGGTCCTCATCGTCGCGACGCTCGTCGCGCCCGAAGAGGTGACGGTCTCGAAGAGCCCCTTCATCACGGTCTTTGAGAACCTCGGCATTCCGTACGCGGCGGACGTCTTCAACTTCGTCATCATCACGGCGATCCTCTCCTCGGCCAACACGGGCCTCTACGCCTCGGGCCGCATGGTCTGGGCGCTCGGGAAGGACGGCATGATGCCCAAGAGCCTCGCCAAGCTCAACAAGCGCGGCGTTCCCGTGAACGCGCTCGCCTTCAGCATGATCGGCGGGCTCCTCGCTCTCGGTTCGAGCGTCATGGCCGCCGACACGGTCTTCGTGATCCTCACCTCGATCGTGGGCTTCTCGACGGTCGCCGTGTGGCTGAGCATTTCGATTGCGCACTACCGCTTCCGCAAGCAGTTCCTTGCCGAAGGGCATGATCTCTCCGAGCTCAAGTACAAGAGCCCCTGGTTCCCCTTCGTGCCCGTCATGGGGGCGATCCTCTGCATCGCCGTCATGGTCGGCATGGGCTTCGATCCGGATCAGCGCATCGCGCTATACTGCGGCATTCCGTTTACGGTGCTCTGCTTCGTCGTCTATCACCTGACGCAGCGCGTTCGCAAAAGCCGCGCCGAGCGCGCCGAACGTACGGCGCCGCTTGACACCGCCGCGCCCCTCGAAGCGCTCGCGGGAAGCTGATCGCCCGCACATCCCGTCCCCGCGACGGGGGCCGTAACGATTTCCCCGGCCGGACACGCCTCCGACCGGGGATTTTTCGTGCCGAAGTTTTCGGCCGATCAGAAGGTTTTTCTCTCGTTGTCATTAGAGCGTCAATGGATAACGAGGATCGAACAACTATCGGCTTTCGTCGGTAACTTTGTCCTCGGTGGTTGCATCTGCGCAGGCCCTTGCGATTCCAACCGGGGTTGTGTGTCCGGAGTTTTCCGCCAAATGGAAGATTTTTCTCTCGATATCGCAAGGGCCGCAATGGATAACGAGCGTTGGTCAACTATCCGCTTTTGTCGGTAACACTTCCCTCGGCAGCATAAGCCGCGGTTGGGGGTGTCTCTTGGAGACCGTTGCGACTCCGACCGGGTTTGTGCGTCGGGAGTTTTCCGCCAAATGGAAGATTTTTCTCTCGATATCGCAAGGGCTGCAATGGATAACAAGCGTTGACCAACTATCCGCTTTTGTCGGTAACGTTTTCCTCGGCAGCATCATCCGTGGTTGGGTTGGATCTTGGAGACCGCTACGACTCCGACCGGGTGTGCGTCCGGAGTTTTCCGCCAAATGGAAGATCCTTCTCTTGATATCGAAAGAGCTCCAACGGATAACGAACGTTTATCAACTATCCGCTTTCGTCGGTAACTCTTTCGTCGGTAGGGTTATCTGGTGGAGATCGTTTCGACTGCGTCGAGAGGTCCACCTGTCGCACGCACGAAGGATTTTGTCGGGGAAGGTCGCTAGGCGTGACGAGGGCGCAAAAAAGTCCCTCCGCCTCGGAAGAGGTGAAGGGACTCATTGGGGATGCGAAAGCTGTCGGGCGATTACTCTTCGCCGGGTTCGCCGTAGAGGTCCTTGTCGACCATCTTGGCCACGCAGCTGTCCGACCAGACGTTTTCGGCCGTTTCCAGCATGTCGAGCACCGCGTAGAAGGGGAGAATGACGCCCATGAGAAGAATCGGGACGTTCATGCTCGCCAAGAGGCTCGCCGCAAGGAAGAAGCAGCCCATCGGAACGCCCGCGTTCCCGACGGCGGCGACGGTCGCGATGAGAATCCAGCTCGCAAGCGTGCCGATCGTGATCTCGGCCCCGGCGTTCTGCATGAGATAGACGCAGGTGATGAGGATGAAGGCGGCGCAGGCGTTCATATTGATCGTCGTGCAGATCGGAAGGACGAAGCCCGAGACGCTCTTGCGAACGCGCATGTTCTCTTCGGCACAGCGCATCGTGACGGGAAGCGTTCCGGCGGAAGACTTCGAGAAGAAGGCGACGGTCAAGGCCGGCAGCATCGCGCGGAAGGTCTTCACGGGGGAGATCCCCTTTACGAGGAGGATCGCCGGCAGGATCACGAAGATCTGCAGGAGGTTCGCCGTGATGATCGCCGCGAAGTAGGTCCCGAGACCGCCCAGGGAAACGCCCGCCTGCAGGTCGCGGCAGAGCACCGTGACGAAGCCGAAGATCCCGAGGGGAAGGATTTTGATGAGCCAGGAAACGAGGATGAAGAGGATCTGCTGCGCCCCCGTGAAGAAGGCCGTGAGAACTTCCTTCGGGCGCGAATCCTTTTCAAGATGCGAGAGAGCGAGACCGATGGCACCCGAGACCAGAAGGACAGAAATCACGTTGGCCGACAGGAAGGGCGAGAGGAAGTTGTCGGGAATTACCGACTGCACGTACTCAAAGTAGGAGTGCTCGACCACCTTGGGGACGTTTCCCGCCTCCGTCGGAAGCGACACGTTGGCGGGCGCGTAGAGAAGGAAGAGCGCGGCCGCCACGGTCGCGGCGATGATCGTCGTAAAGAGCGTGTAGAAGATCGTGCGCCGGAAGATCTGGCCCGACTCGCGGCTTTCGCCCAATTGCGCGAGGGTCGAGATGAGCGAGACCGCGATGATGGGGATGCTGATGAACTTGAAGAGTCGGATGAAGACGGACGAGAGGAAGTCGCCCGCCTGGATGGTGAGGTCGGTTCCGTAGAAGCCGTTCAGTACGCCGAGCGCGATCGCCGCGGCATAGAAGAGCAGAATGCGCAGCGTCGCGTTGGAGCCGGCGGGGTTGGATGCGGAGGCCATGAGGGTCACCTTCGAATTTGTTCTCGGAAAAAAGAAAAGTCCTTATTTCCGATTGATTTGCTCAGGAATATGGACTCCATTCTAGGGAACTTTTCTTTTCTTCGGCAAGCGACGGGCGGGAAAAGTTGCCTTCGCCCGCCCGATTTTTGCTTTTTGCGAGAGGTTGAGACCTCAGCGCGGCGTTTCGCTTCGCACGAGTCGTTCGGGATAGGTGTAGACCGTCCCGCGTCCGGGACGGCAAAAGGCCGAGAGCGTGAGGCCCGAGCGTTTGGCAAGATCCACGGCGAGCGCCGTCGGGGCCGACACGGCGAAAAGAATTTCGACGCCGCACATCGCGGCCTTCTGCACCATTTCGTAGGAGGCGCGCGAACTCACGAAAAGGGCGCCCTCCTTCCAGCCGTTGAGCGCCCGAAGCCCCAGAAGCTTGTCGAGCGCCACGTGACGGCCCACGTCTTCGATGCCGCCCGCGAGCGTGCCGTCGGGATTCACCCAGACGGCCGCGTGCGTGCAGCCCGTCAGTTCACCGAGCGCTTCAACGTCATCGAGGTAGCCGAGCCCCTGCTCGTAGTGGCAGAGATCAAAGGTCTGCGTCACGGGAAGGCTCGGCGCCGGGCGGATCGCCGATTCGAGGTTCTCCGTTCCGCAGAGGCCGCAGCCCGTGCGGCCCGTCATCGCGCGGCGGCGGTCCTTGAGCTTCCAGAAGGCTTCGGAGGAAATCGTGATCGCCGCCTCCTTGCCGCGACAGGCGTCGCGGATCTCGACGTCGAAGATTTCGTCGACCGACTGGCAGATTCCTTCGGCAAGCGTGAAGCCCACCGCAAAGGCTTCAAGATCGAAGGGAGTCGTCATCATGACGGCGTGCGAAATCCCGTTGTAGACGAGCGCCACGGGCACCTCTTCGGCCACGCAGTCTTGATCGGCGCGGTCAAGGCGCGAAAGCGACCGCGTCTCCACCGTACGGAAGCCTTCCGAGAGGGGCGAAAGACCCGAGCCGAGCCCCAAGGCGGAAACAGGAAAAAGGTTCTGAACGGTCGTCTTCATGATGACTCCTCAAAGATTCGACGGTGTGCAACCTTATTGGGCGCGGCTCTCTTCGTAGGCGGCTTCGAGCCCCGTGAGGCGAAGGCGCTCGACTTCGGGCGAGAAGGATTCGGCGTCGCCCGAAGCGAAGAACGTGGGCGTCGCCGCACCGCAGGCCTTGCAGACGTGAAGGCGTCGGGCGGGATCGGCTTCGTCGTGCACGTAGGAGAGATCCGAGACGGCGCTCGTGCCGCAGGCGGCGCAGCGAATGCGCTCGAACTTCCAGTGCGCGCCGCAGGTGCCGCAGTGAAGGTGCTTGACGTTGCCGTTCTTGGGCGTCGCATGCACCGACGCGAAGTCGGGAAGCCCGCCGCAGACGGGGCAGACGAGCGGACGGTCGTGGTCCGTCACGTCGTCGGTACGATCGATCGCGGCCGAGGCCTGCGCGGCGAATCGGTCGAGATGGGCGCGAAGCGCAAAGCCGAGAACGGGGAGGATGTAGTAGGAGAGAAGGTCGTCGCCTTCGGCCGCTTCTTCCACGCGGTCGAAATAGTCGGACGGGCGCGTACGGGCGACCTCGACGAGGTCGGGCGTCGTAAAGCGCGTCCAGTCGACCGCCTTCATCGCGTCCGAGAGACTCCCTTCGGCGTGCGCGGCGTCGTGGAGCACGACGGCGAATTCCCGAACGACCTCTTCGAATTCCGCCGGATCGATCGCGACGGGGCCGTCGGCGAGGAGCGTGCGGTCGGGGCGGATGAGCGCCTCTTCGATGCGCGCCTGCTCGGGCAGTTCGGCCGTCGGAAGGCGACGGGCGACTTCGCAGACCTTGAGGAGCGCCGGGCCGAAGTAGGCGAGGCGGTCGGCCACGACCGGGTCGTCGACGGAGGCGTTCTGAAGAGCCGCTTCAAGCGTACGTTTCTGCATGGTGTTTCCTTTTGCGGTGGGTTACCGAAGGAAAGCGTCGCGCACGGCGCTTTCCTTCGGGCGGTCCGCCCGATCGGGACGGACCGCTTCGATTGGAGCCCGTTTACTTCACGGGATCCTTTTCAACGGTGACGTTCTTGCCGAGCGCCAATTCTTCATTGGCCCAATACCCCCAGTGGTAGGCGGCATCGGATTCGCTCACCTTCCCGTCGCCGAACATGATGCGGGCGGTGCCGCGGTACGGCTGGAAGATGCCCGCACCGAGATAGATGTGGGCGATCCCGACGAAGACCGTGAGGAAGAAGAAGACGTCGTGCACGAGACGCGCGACGAGGAGCGTCTCGGGGCTGAAGGTCACCTTCCAGCTGCCGTCGGGGAGAAGACCCGTGTTGAGCCACAGGATCATCCCGGAGACCGCGAGGAAGACGCAGAAGAAGATCAGCGCGCCGTCGGCGAGACGCTGCGCCGACTTCACGTGATGCTGCGGCGGCATGTGAACCTTGCCCGGGGCGAAGAGGTAGAGCGGGAACTTCATCGCCCAGGCGAAGTCGTCCTTGTCCCACTTCCCGAAGACATCGTCACGCATGAGGTGTACGAAACCCTTGGGGCTCTTCAGAATCGCAAAGAGCGGCACGAGGACGAACGGAATCGCGAGGACGCGGTGCAGCATGCGCATGGCATGCGTGAAGTCGCCTCCCATGATGCCGCCTCCGAGGCTCGGCACGAAGACGAAGAGTCCCGTGACGGCCAGGAGAATGCACGCGATGGCGGCCACGCCGTGGGTGACGCGCGTGAGCAGCGAATGACGTTGAATGTAGCGGGTCATGTCGTAATTCCTCCTTATTCGGCCGACTCGCGGCGAAGGGCTTCGGCGACCTCGCGGTCGGCCTTGGCGCGCTGTTCGGGGGTCCATCCGGCCTTGGCCTCTTCAATCGAGACCTTCTTGCGGCGGTACCCGGCGGCGGCGAGGAAGCTCACGGCGAGACCGGCGACCACGGCGGCGGTGCCGACGGCCGTGACGGGCTTCATGGCCTGGATCGCGGCGAGCGTCGTGTCGGGCTTCGGATCGGTCGGAAGACCGTAGGCTTCGTGACCGTACTTGCAGACCTGCAGGATGTGCAGACCGCCCATTTCGTGTTCGCCGTAGAGCTCGGCCTTCTCAAAGCCCTTCTTCTTGAGAAACTCGACGCGCTGCTTGCCAAGGGCGATCATTTCCTCGCGCGGCCCGAACTTGAGCGCTTCGGGCTGACAGGTCTTGACGCAGGCCGGGATCTCGCCTTCCTCGAGACGGTCGAGACACAAGGTGCACTTGTCGATGCGGCCGTCCGTCGGACGGAAGCGCGGCACGTCGAAGGGGCAGGCGGCCTGGCAGAAGGTGCAGCCGTTGCACTTTTCCGTGTCGAACGCGACGACGCCCTGTTCCGTCTTGTAGAGGGCGCCCGACGAGCAGGCCTGAACGCAGCCCGCGTCCGTGCAGTGGAAGCACGAACGTCGGCCGATCGCCCAGTTGACCGGTCGGAATTTGTCGCCCGAAGGCTTTTCGTCGAAGGTCATCACAAGACGCGTGTCGCCGTTCAGATTCGGCGGATTCTGATACGACCCGTGAAAAACGTTTTCGTTGAGCCCCATGGGCGAGGGCAGCATGTTCCACTGCTTGCACGCCACTTGACATCCCTTGCAGCCCGTGCAGCGGGACGAATCAAAGAGCATGGCGATTTCTTTTTGTGCCATTTACATTTCTCCTTCGCCTCAGGCGGCTTTTTCAAGGTTGACAAGGAAGGCCTTGTATTCCGGAATGAACGACATCGGGTCGCCGACGTTGGGCGTGAGGTCGTTGACGTTGTCGCCCGTGGCGAGCTTCGTGGCCCAGGAGAAGTGGTGCGGCATGCCGACGACGTGCGTGAGCTTGCCGTTCACCTTCATGGGCTGCATGCGGATCGTCACGACGGCCTGGACCTTGACGCTGCCGCGCTTGTTCCAGACGCGGACCCAGTCGCCGCTCTTGATGCCCTTTTCACGCGCGAGCTCCTCGGAAATTTCGATGAAGTTCGCAGGCATGATTTCGTTCAACCACGGGATGTTGCGCGTCTGCGTGCCCGACTGCCAGTGTTCGACCACGGAGTAGGTCGTCACGGCGTACGGGAACTCTTCGGCGCTCGCGCGCTGCACGGAAGGATCGTCCGTGTAGAGCGTCATCGGGGCGTTGTTGCGGCCGTTCAAGACGTTCTTCGTGGGCGATTCCCAGGGCTCGAAGTGTTCGGGCAGAGGACCGTCGCCCATCGAGTACGCAAAGAGGCGCGCATGCTGTTCCCACGTCATGAAGAAGGCGTTCGTGTCGGGCGGAAGCGCGGTCACGAAGTCGCCCACGTCGTTTTGCAGCCACTTCCGGCCGTCCCATTCGACGAGGACGCGCTTGGGATTCCAGGGCTTCCCTTGGGCGTCGGCCGAGGCGCGGTTGTAGAGAATGCGGCGGTTCGCGGGCCACGCAAAGGACCACCCTGGATAGAGGCCGAGCCCCGTCGGGTCTTCCTTGGAGCGGCGCGTCATCGGCTGCTTCATGGGATCGAGCTTTTCCGCCTCGTTGTTGTAGTAGCCCGAGAAGATCCAGATGCCGCAGGCGGTCGAACCGTCGGCCTTGAGGTCGGCGTAGCCCTTGAGGAGCTTGCCGGTCTTGACGTCGAAGCCGTTGAGAGCCCAGCAGAGGGCGCGGATGTCGTACTTGCCGTCGATCTGGTAGCTCATCTGCGCCTTGAGGATCGGATCCGGGCAGGCGCCGCCTTCCTTTTCGTAGAGGGCGCGGATGCGCTCGAAAAGGAGTTCCATGATCTCAAAGTCGGACTTGCACTCTCCCGGAGGCTCGATCGCCTTCTCTCGCCACTGAATCCAGCGACCGGAATTATTAATCGAGCCCGTTTTTTCATAGATGAGGGCGGCCGGCAGGAAATAGACTTCCGTGCCGATCTCTTCGGGATTCATGTCGGGCGCTTCCCAGAAGGTGGCCGTTTCGGTGAGGAACCAGTCCGCGACGACGAGCCAGTCGAGCTTCGCCATCGCCTTGCGGGCGTGCTTGGCGTTGGGCGTCGAGTGCGCGGGATTCATGCCCCAGCAGAAGTAGCCCTTCGTCTTGTTGTCGCGCATGGCGTTGAAGGTCGTGATCGTCGCATAGTCGCCGTACGACTTCTTCGGGCTGATCTTCGGGAGAAGGTCGTAGCAGTAGTCGTTTTCGACGGTCGCGTTGTCGCCGAACCATTCCCGAAGGGCGGACACCCAGAACTTCGGCTTGTTGGCATAGTAGCCGGCCGCATAGGTTTCCTTTTCGAGGTAGTCGCGAAGGGTCGGGTGCTTCTTGCCCGTGGGCCAGGAAAGATAGCCCGGCGCCTGATGGCACGAAGCGCCGACGTCGGTCGAACCCTGAACGTTCGGTTCACCTCGAAGTGCGTTGATGCCGCCCCCGGCGATGCCGACGTTGCCGAGCAGCAGCTGCACGATGCACATGGCTCGGCAGTTCTGGCTGCCGTAGGAGTGCTGCGTTTGACCGAGCGCGTAGAGGATCGAGCCCGCCTTGTCGGGGCGGCCCGTCGACGCGTAGACGTCCCAGATCTTCAGCATGACGTCCTTGTCCATGCCGGTCACTTCCGCCACGACGTCGGGCGTGTAGCGGGCGTAGTGGCGGGCCATGACGTTGAGGACGCACATCGGATCCGCGAGCGTTTCGTCTCGCTTCATCACCTTGAGGTCGGGCGTCGTGAAGTCGGGCGTTCCCTCGTCGTTGACCCATGCGAAGCTCGAGCCTTCGGACGTGTCCCACTTTTCTTTGTGGTCGACGTCGTAGCCCCAGGTTTCGTCGGAATAAGTCTTCGTTTCCGGATCCCAGCCCGAGAAGAGCCCCGTGTTCGGATCGAACTCGTAGTCCTTGCGAAGGAGGCAGGCGGCGTTCGTGAAGGCCACGACGTAGTCGCGGTGGTAGAGCTTCTTCGTGAGGATGTAGTTGATGAGGCCGCCGTAGAAAGCAAGGTCGCTCCCCGGACGGATGCGTCCGTAAATGTCGGCCTGAGCGGCCGAACGCGTAAAGCGCGGGTCGACCACGATCCAGGTGGCGCCGCGCTCCTGCGCACGCTCCACCCAACGCGAGGAGAGCGGGTGGTTTTCAACGTTGTTCGAGCCGATCGACAGGATGACGTCGGCGTTCTGGAAGTCGCACCAGTGCGACGTCATCGAACCGCGGCCGAAACTCGGCGCGAGACCCGCGACGGTCGAGCTGTGGCACACGCGCGTCTGGTTGTCGATCGCGACGACGCCGAGGGTGCGCATGAATTTCTGCACCAGCCAGCCTTCTTCATTGTTGAGCTGCGCGGCGCCGAGCGACGCGATGCCGTCGCAGCGGTTGACGGTGACGCCGTCTTCCTTTTCCACAAAGCTTGCGTCGCGCGTCGTCTTGACGCGGCGGGCGATGCCTTCCAGAGCTTCTTCCCAGGAAATGCGCTCCCACTCCTTCTTTCCGGGACGGCGAACGAGCGGATAGAGCACGCGGTCCGGATGCAGCTTGGCCTTGCGGTCCTTCGTCACCACGTTGCGAAGGCCCCACATGGCGGCGCCCTTCGGGCAGAGACCGCCGAGGTTGACCGGGTGATCCGGGTCTCCCTCGAGATTGATCAGCTCGCCGTCGCGAGTCGAGCAGATGGTGCCGCAGCCCCCGCTGCAGTAGCAGCAGATATTGGTGGACTCTTGGACATTGGCAAGTTTGTAGACCTTTTTCTGCTTCGGAGCGGCGAATGCGCCGCCGGAGAGGGAAGAGGCGAGACCGCCGCCGCCCAAGAGAAAGCCTCGCTTTAGGAATCCTCTGCGGGAGAGCTCCATGAAAATCCTCCTTGGGGAAAGTTGCCGTCGGCGGCTGGCACCGACGGAAGAGGGGTCCGGCATGGCCGGTTGTAGAGTCGACGGGAACAGCCGTTCTGAAAGAAAAAAGAAAAGCATGTTCGTCGCAGGCCATGAGTTTCTCCGTTTTTCCCATTCCTGCCCAGTCTTCGAAAGGAGGAGAAAAAGATCGTCAGGCCGAAGAGGAGGAGAGAGGAATCCGAAGGAGGTAGTGCTGTATCAGGGAAAACGATGAGTTATGAAAAATTCTCGCGAAACCCACTCTTGGTGTCCTATATACGATATTCATATTCGGAATAACGATATAATTCACGATTTCAATTTGAGAGTTGTTCTCAAATGAAAAGAAGGGAAGGGTTGCGGTGGTAGTAGAAGGGATGGGAACCGATCATCCGAGAGGCGTAGCTTGCTAAAAAGAAGTAGGTCGAAAGATTTTTTCGCCTCGCGAAGGTTTTGAGAGAGAAGGTACGGTCAATTGTTGGAGAACGCCGCGCCTTGCGTGAGGATGATCTTTCTGACCTCGCGTTCGGCGTTCCGTTCGGTGACGGCGTACGTCAACAACCTTGCGACAGAAATTTTCGCTTGAGGCGTTTTCATGTGGACGTAAGGCAACAAATTTTCCTTTCCTAAACAAGCTGTGCGGCAGGCAGTCATGGGGGCTCCATGACGAAGATCAATAGTCGACTTCAAGACAATGTGCTTTGAAAAAAAACGGAGTGAAAATTCTTTGGTATGCTTTTCCTTTGTCAGGCAGGTGTTTTTCCTGCCGATGAGAATCTCGGGCTTCGTCTTCCCTGCGTAAGCGGGGGTGTTTCCTGCTCGCCCGTCTGGAAGGTCACCTGCACCCCGTCTTCCCCGCGTAAGCGGGGGTGTTTCTTCAGCCTGAATATTTCACGCGCCCCTTCGGCTCTTCCCAAGGGGCGTTTTCTTTGGTGCACCTAGCAGCGCACGTGTGTTCATGTGGTGAAAGTCCACTGGTCTCCCGATTGGGGGAAGACCTAGCGACACGGCAGAGTCAGGAAGGTAACAACCTGATGAAGGAAGCCGATAGCAAACCGTCAGCCTGACGAACAGGAATCGGATGTGAGGCGGGACGACAGGGAAAGCTGGCATAGATCAGTCAACCCCGTACCGAAATGGAAAGTCGTCACGTAGATCCGACGGGTAGGACGGGAAGCGCATGTGTGATACCTGGGGAGATCCTCTGTCGAACCCGCAAGGCGTAGAGATGTCGCGCATCTGTTCTTCCAGCTTGTCTGCCGAATGTACGAATCCAAGACCATATTGGTAACGAGTAATCGTTCGTTGAGCGAATGAGGCATGGTTTTTGGAGACCCGACCGTCGCCACGGCGATTCTCGATCGCCTGCTTCACCACTGCACGCCCGTGACCATCATGGGCGACAGCTACCGAATTAGGGAAGCTAAAAAGAAAAAAGCATTGGCTGCGTAGAAGGACTCCAAGACCGGTACCTCCACAAACAGAACCGCGCGCTGTTGGATTTGCTTCAGGGTCTTCGGCCCCTCCGCCATCCAACAGCGCACATCACAGTTTTAATCCGTAACGCTTGGAGTTAGGTACTTCCTTTGTAAGCGGCAGCTTTTGGGTAAAAGGCTGTCTGAGTTAAGAAAACGAGGTTGCGCGCAACCTCGTTTTCTTATATAATAACACACCTAAT
>OGMG01000182.1_pt1 | contig 27395 bp, 19 predicted proteins | sample 1573031 | NCBI WGS metagenome assembly OGMG01 (sample SAMEA2582002, study PRJEB24529) | metagenome | biome: Human gut stool | place: China | collected 2011
TATAAGCGAGAGATGCACCGGGCAAAATGCAGGGGGGGAATCTGATCGAGCTTCTTGGCTTCGTTCTGGATGCGTTCGCGCACGACTTCGGGGAAGTCCTTTCCCTCTTCGTCGAGCTTCTTGAGGTATTCGTCGCTTTCGCGCTGTTCCTCTTCGTCGCGGTTGAGTTCGCGGCGCAGGGCCTTGATCTGCTCGTTGATGAAGTAGTCGCGCTGGTTGCCTTCGATCTGCTGCTTGACGCGCATCTGAATGCGGCTTTCAAGGTCGCGCAGTTCGTCGTTGACGCGAAGGGCCTCGTAGAAGAACTCGTAGCGCTCCGTGAGCGATTCGCGCGAAAGGAGCTCCATCTGGCGCTCGAGCGGAATCGTCGTCTGCGAGAGCATCGCGTAGAGGAGCGCCTCGCGGTCCGTCACGCTTACGGGCACGCTCGGTTCATGCAGAGGAGCCGCATGGCGGGCGCCGTTTTGGGACGTCGCGTGCGAATAGGCCTCCTCCACCTTCGCGACGAGTTCGTCGAAGACGGGACCGAGAAAATCGTCCTTTTCCGGTTCGAACACCTCGGCCGTGCAGGTGAAGCTCGTCGTCTCGAACTTCACGTCGCGGATGCGGGCGCGCTCGAGACCTTCGACGAGCACCTTGCGCGTGCCGTCGGGGAGTTCGATCACCTGCGAGACGACGCCGATCACGCCGAGGTCGTAGAGATCCTTGGGCTCGGGCGCCTCGATGTCGGAGTTGCGCTGCGGCACGAAGGCCACGAGCGGCTGCGAGCTCTCGTACGTGCGGTTGACGACCTCAAGCGACGTCTCGCGCGCCATGAACACGGCCGTGTGCGTCTTCGGATACGTGATGACGTCGCGCAGCGCGATGAGCGGCAACGTCATCGACTTGGCTTCATGAAAGGCCGAAAGCTGCTGAGAAATAGACGGTTTCAAATTGTTTTCCTTCAAACGGAGGGATATACCTGGTTCTTCCTATATGGGGGCGTTCTTCGGGAAAACAAGGAGGACGTCCGAAAGAAACGGCCCTCCGAGTTCTCTCATTCGCCGCCGCGCACGATTGTGACAGGCGCCTTTTCCGTGACGACCTTCTCGGTGACGATCACCTCGCTCACGTCCTTTTCGTTGGGGATCTCGAACATCGTGTCGAGAAGAATCCCTTCGACGATGGAGCGAAGGCCGCGGGCGCCGGTCTTGCGTTCGACTGCAAGCTTGGCGATCGCCTTGAGCGCCTCGGGTTCGAACGTGAGCTTGACGTCCTCCATCGAGAAGAGCGCCTGGAACTGACGCACGATCGCGTTCTTGGGTTCCGTCAGAATGGCGACGAGCGCCTTTTCGTCGAGCTCCTCGAGCGCCGCGATGACAGGGAGACGCCCCACGAGTTCCGGAATGAGACCGTACTTCACGAGGTCCGCGGGTTCGATCGAGGCGAACATTTCCGTGAGGCTGCGGTCGTCCTTCTTTTCCATCACGGCGCCGCCGAAGCCGATTTCGCTCTTTTCCGTGCGGCGTCGAATCACGCGGGCGATGCCGTCGAAGGCGCCGCCGCAGATGAAGAGGATCTGCGAGGTGTCGACATGGATCATGGGCTTGCCCGGGTTCTTGCGTCCGCCCTGCGCGGGCATCGAGGCGACCGTCCCTTCGATGAGCTTGAGCAGGGCCTGCTGCACGCCTTCGCCCGAGACGTCGCGCGTGATCGACGGGTTTTCGCTCTTGCGGGCGATCTTGTCGATTTCGTCGAGATAGATGATCCCTCGCTGGGCCTTCTCGATGTCGCCGTCGGCCGCCTGCACGAGCTTGGCGACGATGTTTTCGACGTCTTCGCCCACGTAGCCCGCTTCGGTAAGCGTCGTCGCGTCGGCGATCGCGAAGGGCACGTCAAGCGCCTTGGCGAGGGTCTGCGCGAGAAGGGTCTTGCCCGAACCCGTCGGACCGACAAGCAGAATGTTGGACTTCTGCAGTTCGACGTCGGTGAGCTTCTCGTCGCGCGAGCGAAGACGCTTGTAGTGGTTGTAAACCGCCACGGAGAGCGTGCGCTTGGCGAGCTCCTGACCGATCACGTACTGATCGAGGTGCTTGTAGAGTTCCCGCGGCGTCGCCAGCGGCTTGGGCGCGGCGGGCGCTTCCTCGGGTTTCTCTTCTTGAGCGGGAGGATCTTCGGCGAGTTCCTTCGTCAGGAAACCCACGCACTCGTCACAAATCGTCTCGCCGTGCAGACCCCCGAAAAGGGCCTTGCACTGGGAAGCGGGTCGACCGCAGAAAGAACAGGTTTTTTCCATGTTTCACCTTTCAGTCGTCCGCCCTTTCGGGCGGGCGGGAAACGGAGCCCAAGCTCGACGTTTCGTACACTTCGACAATAGCGCCGAACGGGGCGCTTCAATTGTCGAAAACTCTTGATCTATTCCGCATTCGAAGCGGATTCGCCCCTTCCTTCCCCCAAGGGGCGGAGAAAGGAAAAGGCGAGCCCGCACGCCGTCTCGGACGGCCCCCGTGCGGGCTCTCGAACGCGAACGCAGAAAGCTTAGCGAATCTCGCCGCGCTTTTCGTAAATCTTGTCGATCAGACCGTACTCGAGCGCTTCGGCGGCCGTCATGTAGTAGTCGCGTTCCGTGTCGCGGGCGACGACGTCGAAGGGCTTGCCGGTGTTTTCGGCCAGGATCGTGTTGAGGGTCTTCTTCGTGCGCAGGATTTCACGCGTCACGATTTCCATGTCGGTCGCCTGCCCCTGCACGCCGCCGAGCGGCTGATGAATCATGATGCGGCTGTGCGGCAGCGCATAGCGCTTCCCCTTTTCGCCCGCGGCGAGAAGGAAGGCGCCCATCGAGGCGGCGAGCCCCACGCAGATCGTGTTCACCTGCGGACGGATGAAGCGCATCGTGTCGAAAATCCCCATGCCCGCGTCGACGGAGCCGCCGGGACTGTTGATGTAGAGCTGAATGTCCTTGTTGGGATTTTCGCTTTCCAAAAAGAGGAGCTGAGCGATCACGAGGCTCGCGCTCACGTCGTTGACCTCGCCGGTCAGAAAAATGATGCGGTCGCGCAGAAGGCGCGAATAAAGGTCGAAGCTGCGTTCGCCGCGGCCGGAATCTTCAAGGACAACGGGTACGAGACTCACGGTAATTCTCCAATGAAAGCTGAACGGATTCGTCGGTTGACAACGTCATTGTCGCCCCCTCCTGCGACATATTGTGTCGCAATAGAGCGCATCCGGACGGATCCGCCGACAAACTGGCTTTGCAGACGAAAAAGAGGCTTCTTCCCCCGGACAGCCCGAGCGAAAAAACCTCTCCTTCATCGCGGAGACGCCGCCCCGAAAGACGGCGTCCCGATCTTTACTCAAAAGCGGGCAATCAGAAGTTGCCGGCCATGAGCTTGTCGAACTCGACGGCTTCTTCCGTCGTCTTGGCGTGTTCGAAGATCCAGTTCGTGGCGTTGTTTTCCACGATCTGAGCGCGAAGGTTGTTGAGGGAGTTCTTGTCGTTCATGATGTGAGCGACGACTTCCTCGGGCTTTTCATAGCTCGTGGCGATGCTTTCGGCGAGAGCGCGCACGTCGGCGTCATCGGCCTGGATGTTTTCCTGGGCGATGAGAGCCTGCATGAAGAGCGAGAGACGAACGCGACGCTGGGCCTGTTCGGTGAAGAGACCGGCCGGGAGCTTGTCGATGTTCATCTTGGAGGTGTCGAGACCGCGGGCGGCGAAGTCACGGATGGCCTGCTGGGCGAGGGCCTGTTCTTCGCTCTTGACGAAGGCCTGAGGAGCCGGGAAGGTGAGACGGTCGTAGACGGCCTGCATCACGCGGCCCTTGTTGGCGTTTTCAAGGCGGGCCTTGACTTCGATTTCAAGGTTCTTGCGGATGTCGGCGCGCATGGCTTCGACGCCGGCTTCGACGCCGAGGCGCTTGGCGAATTCGTCGTCCACTTCGGGAAGAACGGCTTCGGCGACTTCAACGGCTTCCACTTCGAATTCGACCGTGGCGCCCTTGAGGTTTTCGGCGTGGTAGTCGGCCGGGAAGGTGAGCGGGAAGGTCTTCTTTTCGCCCGCCTTCATGCCGGTGACGGCTTCTTCGAATTCGGGGAGCATGCGGCCCTGGCCGAGTTCAAAGACGAAGTCCTTGGCGGAACCGCCTTCGAATTCAACGCCGTCCTTCTTGCCCGTGAAGTTGACCTTCACGCGGTCGCCGGCCTGGGCCGGACGGTCTTCGCGGGCCTGGTATTCGGCGCGCTGACGACGCATGACTTCGATCGTCTTTTCGACTTCTTCGTCGCCGACCGTGCAGGTGTAGCGCTTGAGTTCGATTTCGCCGAAGTCGGGCATCGTGACTTCGGGAACGGTTTCGTAGGTGGCTTCAAAGAGCATCGTCGTTTCGTCGCCGCCTTCCTTCGGAGCGATCGTTTCGAGCGCGGCCACCTTGAGGTTTTCCTTCGTGGCGGTTTCGGCCCAAGCCTTGCCGAGGAGTTCGTTGACGGCGTCTTCAAAAGCGCGGGCGCCGTACATGGCGCGGATCTGCTTCATGGGAACGTGGCCCTTGCGGAAGCCGGGCATGCGGGCGTCCTTGGCGTAGGCCTTGAGGGCCTTTTCCGTGGCGGCAAGCGCGTCGGCCTGGGCAATGCGGAGTTCGATCGAGCGAAGCAGCGGATTGACGGGCGCTTCAGCGGTCGTTTCGACCTTTTCTTCCGTGGTTTCGACCTGTTCCGTCTGAACGTTTTCGTTTTCAGCCATTTTCAAATCTTTACTAAAAAATCGGCGCGGGAACCCCCGCCGCACCGGCGCTCGTCCGAGCCCGGACGAACTGGAAAATCGGGACGCCTTCCCTCGGGAAGGCCGGTCTTTTCCCCGAAAACAGCGTGTTTTCGAGAGGGGTTGTCCGAAACGAAAGAGTTCGTTTCGAAGAAAGTTTTGTATTATATCACGGTGTTTCCATCGGCTTCTTCACGCTATCCCTGCCATGCGGTCCCCCGTCGCTCTTCTCGCCCCCGTTCTCGCTCTGATACTTTCGGCCTGCGCGCCTCTGCCGCCGTCACAAGACGATCCGGCGGCTCTTGCTGCGGCCGAAGAGGCCCGGGCACGGGAAGCCGCCCGAACCGAGGCGCAGCTGGCCGTGAAGAAGCAAATCGACCTCGTCGCCCGGCACACGCGGGCGATCTGCGTCGCGCCCGAAAACCGCGCCTACTTCCGGCACACGCCCTGCCTGCCCGTTGAAGTGACGGATAAGCACCTCGCCGACAAAAAGCTTCCGACCGCCGCAGAACTTCGCATCGCCAAGCGCGTTTTCTCACGCATCGACGACATGAACCGCGACACGCTCGCCGTGATGCTGCAGACCGAAGATCCCTACTACAAGGAGCTCGCCGAAAAGATCCGGCTCTTCTACACGCCGAAGATCGAACGCCTGCAAAACGAATTTCTGACGGGGCGTATCACGTGGGCCGCCTACAACGCGCAGCGAAAGGCCATGAACGACGAGTTCAAGTCCTCGGAGGTTGCCGACGAATCGGCCGAAGAGGCGCTCTGATCTCTTTCCGCGTCGCCGATGCCGCCACACCATCGGCCGGTTATTCTGTACAATTCGTTTTCTCTTCGCGAGAGTGGCGAAATTGGTAGACGCACCAGGTTTAGGTCCTGACGCCGTAAAAGGCGTGCCGGTTCGAGTCCGGCCTCTCGCACCAATCCAATACTGCCACAGAAAATTCTGTCTAGCGTCCCTTAACGTCTTTCCCGAACAGAAACGCTGCCCCTGTTAGGGGACGTCAACAATGAAACGATCGGTCATGCAAATCTGAAAAATCGCTCCGAACGGACAGAATCTTTGAAACGCAAATGACGAGTAGCTGATGGCGGTCCTGGCGGGCGACGCTACGGAGCCAAAGGCGGAGTTGCCGGTCGCCCGCGCCTTTCGGACAATGAGAGAGAATTGCCCCCTCCGAATGCCTGGCAGGAGTGTGTTGAGCGCGGTAAGCCTGAGTGTGAAAATACGGCCGTGGGTTGACTCCAAAGTTCGCTGATCAGTGCGTAGCGGGAGCACGGCCCGGCTCTCAGAAAGCCGGGGCCGTGACTCCCGCGATCACGCGCTATTGGCGCTTACGGTTTAGCTGCCTCCGATGGTTTCGGCGTTGTCTGATCTTCAGCAACGGTTTGCGGAGCATCTTCGGCCGCATTGATGGTTGCCTCACGTCGCTTCCATTTGAGGCGACGATAGCTATCCCCCACAAATTGCAGGCTGATGGCATCCTCAATGAAGCGATCGATCGCAGAGCTCAGTAACGAGGCTCCCGGAAAGGTCTTTTCCAGGTCCGCCAAGCTCAAGTTGCTCGTGATGATCGTACTTTTCTTGTGGTGCCGTTCCGTCATGAGGCGTTGCATGATGAAGCCGAAGGTGCCGTCGTCGACATCCTTCATGGCGCCCAGGTCATCCAAAACCAACAGGTTCACTTGGATAAAGGGCTTCAGGGCCTTCTCCAACTGATCGTTGCGTTGAGCGTCCTGCATCTTTCGGAAGAAAGCCCCTGCTGACACGAAGCGTGTGCTGTATCCTTTGCAAATGGCTCGCCTTCCCAAAGCGATTGCGAGATGGGTCTTTCCCATACCCGGATTGCCATACAGATACAGATTGTTGTGTCGCTCAATCCAATCGCCTTTTTCTAGCTCACGAAATACTCGTCCAATTTTTTCGTTCACTCTAGAAAAGTCGAAAGATTCAATTGAGCAATTACTAGGGAAGCGAGCCAGTTGCAATTGCATCATGCAATAGTTTTGACGCTTGCGCTCAGTCAGTGCGTGCAGGAAGAAGGCAACGGCCTCCGATGAAGTGAGATTTTCCTCAAGCATGTCCCGCAGAATGTACTCGGCTTGCGGAATAAGGTTTTTCATGCTTAGCTTCTCCATCGATGTCCTTAGGATCATGTCGGAGCAGTCCTTGTCGAACGAATGATTCCGAAATTCTTTTTCAGTGAATGAGCTACGGATCGCTTCGTTCAACGCTGTCGAATCAAGAGTTTCGAATTTTGGCATATCTTTACCTCAACGACTCCCAATAAGAATCCAAATTCTCTAGATTTTCGTTGCCGTTCATTTCTGGAAAATCGGCATTATCCGAATGGTGACTTCCTTTTTCAAATTGCTTGTAAGCACTTAGATTTTCTTTTGGTATTACCCCGTCAACAATCTTTTTTTTTCCAAAAGAATTCGTGATTTGATAACTTCCTCCAGCAGTCATGTTCACGATCACTTCCACTTGTGCGTAGGATCGGGGCAAACGAATCCGCTGACCATGTAGCCACAGCGACGCCGTGTCGTCAGCCCTTGCCGTGCAGCTGGATACAGTCAGTCCCTCTGCACCACATTCGATGAACTGGAGGTATTCCTTCTCGATCTCGTACAGCTCGTCAACCGTCAGCACTTGCTTTGTGCCGCCTCGTCGGTATTTGTTGTTCTGATAGACACGAACCAACCATTCGTCCAATGCGTCCTGCAATTCAGCCGGAGTCGCAATCTTTAAATCCGGTCGTGACTGAATGTACGGAATGGCGTTCTCCTTGAGCGTGCGGCCGAACCGTTCCACAACGCCTTTGGTCTCCGGCCTGGCCGGTCGACAAGCTCTCGGTGAAATGCCGACCTCACGCAGTAGCCACACCAGCGAGTCGTTGAATTGAGCGGGACGATCGCGTCGTTTGGGTTGGGTTACAAGGCCGCGGTCGTTATCCATGAGAATTGTGCTCGGGCATCCGCATCGGGCAATGCAACCCAAAATGCTCCGGAACCAAGACACCTGCTTCATGTCTGGACACACGCGGACATAGGCTTTGTGGGACCACGGGAAAACCGCTTCGAAGAGAGGAACTTTGGTCAGAAAATCGTCTCCGGCAAATTGAAATTTCGTGAGGACGAAATCAATCTGAACCTGAGCGCCGGGTTCGTAATGAGCGTCTCCGATCGGAACCGGCTGAGATCGCTTGGCATATGCAGCAAAGTCGCTCCTAATGAAACGACGCACCGTACGTGCAGATACCGTAAACCCCTGCGGCAAACCGTATTCTTGTGGAAACTCGCAGAGCATACGGGCAACAACTTCACTGTTGCTGCGACTGCATAGAAGCAGTTGGAGAAAGGCATCACGATCAACGGATTGAAGCTTGCTGGCTCGTATAGGCTTGGCGCGCTCTGACGTTGCGCGCTTTGGATCGGAGGCGTAGCGGTAGGCCGTAGCCGGCGAACAACCGACACTTGCGGCAATCTGTCGGTAGGACTGATTTGCCTCTCGGTGCAGGCGCTGAATCTGCTTGGCCTGCGTACTTAGCAATGTCATGGGAAACTCCCAAAAGGTGTTTCAAAAAACCTGTCCGTCTTAGGACGGACATCTGTTTCAGAATGCACCTCACGGGCGAAACATGCGTAATGCGAAGTACTGCGTGTTTTGGTCTTCAATCAGGGAAAACCATAATATTTTTCGGTATCAGCAAGTACGTATCCGTTTCAATTTACTTGTCCGCGTTTCAGATTCGCCTGACCGAAATGTTTCTTTTTTGACGGCCCCAACAGCAAAGAGATCCAACTGAGAGGAAGGCTTGCGGTATACTCTGCAAATAATGGATTTTTCAGGTGGTTTTGAGTCGCAAAGTCAATTCTAACCTGTTGAATCCATTATTTTTTGTCCCTGCGCTGCATTTCCTCAATTTATAGATCTTCCCGAAAATACACTCGATCAGAAAGTGCCTACACCTGCAGGTCAATGTCGTCTATTAGTAATAAATCAATTTAGCTAGTTATATGTTTGAGCCATTCTACCAAATAATCCGATTTATTGGAAACGATCCAATCACCTTGGTTATATCAATTCTGATTTTCTCGGCATTAGGCTTTGGAATATATGCACACAGAATTAACAAATATGGCCCAATCCGACAATATATTCCAACCTTTATGACTTCCTTGGGGATTCTTGGAACATTTCTTGGAATTGTAATCGGTTTGATTGAATTTGACACTAACAACATTGATCATAGCATTCCATTCTTGCTAGAAGGTCTGAAGACTGCCTTTCTCACGAGTATTGTTGGGATGCTTGGAACAATTTTCTTTAAAGCGATCACACTTCCAAAGTCTGATCCTGTGGTTGAGGCAAAATTAGAGGAACAAGATCTTATCAACACACTTATTTTGAATATAAGTCAGCAACGGCAATCCTTGGATAAACTAAATTACATTATTGCTGGCCAGGAAGGTGATTCTTTGATTTCGATTATGAAAGACATGAGGTCCGACATAAGGGAGTCAAACAAAGAAACTCTATCAAAATTGAACACAATCGCTTTTGCTTTCCAAGAAGAGAAGGACTACAGCGTTCAAGGCCAAATTCGAGTATTGCGCGGAAAGGTTTACGAGATCCACGAGAAAGAGTCTGCCCAATTCACGCAATTTTCTGAGAAATTAAAATCACAGCTAGATGATTTCACAAAATCACTCTCAGGAGCAGCGACTAGCCAAATTATCGAAGCCTTGAAACAAGTCATTTCAGACTTCAATCACAATCTTACAGAACAATTTGGCGAAAACTTTAAAGAGTTAAACTCCGCGATTGCAAAACTTTTAGTATGGCAAGACAGATACAAAGAACATCTTGACGCCCTTGAATCTCATTTAAAACAAACCATTTCGTCTCTTGAAAAAACAAAAGATGCCGTAACTGTAATTGCAGATAAGAGTGACGCTATTCCTTCGTCAATGGCTAAGCTCGAATCTGTTATGGGTGTTCTTCAGGCACAGATCGATAAACTTCAGGAAGAGCTAAAAGTGCTTGGGGAAGTGAGAGAAAAAGCAGTTAATGCTATTCCTCAAATTGGCAAATCCATTGAAGCAATGACTGATTCAATGGACCAGGCCGTTAGCCACATTGCATCTAATTTAGATAAAGCTGCTAATGACTTTGGCGGATCAACATCCAAAATAACAAATTCGTTACAGGAGTGCGGCCAAGAAATTAGCAGATCCACTGAAACCACTCAAGAAGCGCTTAGCGCTTCAGCCAATCGAATTCAAGAACTAGCCGATGAATTTAAGTCCCATCTTAAAGGCATGACTAAACAAACCAAGCAAACTGTTTATTAAACACTCAGCACAACTCAGAGTGAAATTGAACAGATTGTCAAGGAAACAACGAAGAAAACCTCGGATAGTATCGACTACCAGATTAGAAAGCTCGACGATGCAATGACGAGCGAACTTAATCATGCATTGCAAGAACTTGGAAATGCTCTGGCAACCATTTCGCGCGCTGTAGTAGACCAGTACGAATCTAAGACTCGGAAAAATGCATCATGATCTTTAAGAGAACCACTTCTTCAAACAATCCAGATCATGAACATTGGATAAGTGTCTCTGATTTGATGTCAGGTCTGATGATGGTTTTTCTGTTCATCAGCATTGCTCTTATGCGACATGCCTTTGTGGAACGTGACAAAATAAAAGACGTCGCCAAGGCATACGAAACAACTCAGATTGCAATTTACGAGTCCCTCAAATCTGAGTTTGAGCCAGATCTTCAAAGATGGAGTGCCAAAATTAACAAAGATACTCTATCGGTGGAATTTGAAGACACTGAAGTTCTGTTCCAGATGGGATCAGCAACATTACAGCCTCGATTTGAGGAAATATTGAACGATTTCTTTCCACGTTACATTAAATCTTTGAAACCCTATCGCAATTCGATTACTGAAATTCGTATCGAAGGGCATGCCAGCTCTTACTGGAGCATAGATGCGACACCTGAGCGAGCCTACGCAAACAACATGGTTCTCTCACAAGCTCGGACACGATCTGTTCTTTTCTATATTCTCAATATGACTAGAACGAATGAGGAAAAAGACTGGCTTCGAAAACATATCGCAGCCATCGGATTTTCGTCTAGTCACTTGGTTATGAAGAATGGACGCGAAGACCCTCGTGCCTCACGTAGAGTTACTTTTCGCTTGTTGACTAATGCTGATCAGCAGATTCGTCGGATACTAGGAACCGAAAATGAAAATCAAAATTGATTTGCATGAATTATGGAATCAGGTTCATCGAGTATCGGATGACGTGGTTGACATCGGACTGAAAATTGAAACGGAATGGGTTCCTCCCGAAGTCCAAAAACTCAGAGAACGTCTGAAAACCACGGGCATCGATATTAAACTCAACGATATTACAACAACAGGCGGACTACTATCGTATCGCGGCCAACATGTTTTGCTCTATATTCCTGATCATGATATGCATATCGAGGATACCTTAAGAGAACCTATTCTCGGTAAGAAATTCCATTTGGCAGAATGCAGAACAATTCGCCATATGAGAGCCATAAACCGCTATGCTCGATATGTAGCAACAACAAATACATCAGGACTATTTAGAATAGTCGGCATCAACCAATACCAAAAGAAAATCGAGGGCGAAGCAAAACTACACGTTTGCAAAAATTGTTTGCGCCAACTCAACTACAAAGGAGCCCAGCATAGTCTCGGCCAAATAAACATAGCTGACTTCAATATTGAGGAATTTTTTGAACAGTATTCCTCGGTTTTTATCAATCCTCGCCCAGTATCAAAAATCACAACAGACATGACTGGGTATACAAGCGATTGGCCGGAATTATCGAGACGGGTTCGTGAAGCTGGAGGTTGGAAATGCTCGCATTGCGGGGTAACCTTGAAAGATCACAAGCATTTGCTTCACGTACATCATACTAACGGTGTAAAAAATGATAATTCTCTAGAGAATCTTGTTATTCTATGTGCAAGTTGCCATCGGCTTATGCCTCTGCATGAGAATAACCCAGTTCCATTAGATGATCTGAGATTGTTAAATGAAATTCGATTTAGCCAGAGTATCCTTGACGAGATGACTTGGTTAAACGTGTTTGACTTCGCAGATCCCGCGCTGAAATATGGACTTATGAAAGCCAAATCCGATCATTGGCCTATACCGGAAGTCTTTAAAAGACTCCGAAATGGTGAAATTCTCGACTTGGCTTGGCCAGATCTAAGAATTGGTGTATCGTTAACGGCAAAATCCTATAAATACGAAAACTGGGACATCTGGGACTTCAACGAGTTCTCGTCAAACATCTTAGGCATTTAGAAATAGAAAATGAGGGTGTCAGAAATTTCGTGTCTCATGGGATAATACGTGCCCCTGACGGGTTCACCTATCCATGATGACTACGACGAAAAACTCCAAACGTAAGAACCAGCCGAACGGCGTCGACATTAACCAGTTCCCGAAACTCGGGGCGGCGATTGATGAGGCTGTGGCCTCGGGCCTGCTCAACGGGGTGGAGGGCGCCAAGAGCCTCACCCATATGGTCATGAAGCGCTTCGTGGAAGCGGCCCTTCAAGGGGAGATGCAGGCTCATTTGGGCGGTATTCCGTCTCGTGCTACAGAAGGCGGCGACCAAGAGGCCGAAGAGGTTACCGGTACGCGTAGCCAAGACAACAAGCGCAACGGTGTCGGTCGCAAGACAATCAATACTGACGTCGGGCCTGTCGAAATCAACGTACCTCGCGATCGACAGGGCACTTTCTCTCCCATTCTGCTTCCCAAGCACGCCCGTCAATTTTCCGGATTCGATGACAAGATCATCGCCATGTACGCTCGCGGCATGTCGACCCGTGACATCAGCGCCTTCCTGGAAGAACAGTACGGCATTGGCGTCAGTGCAGAGTACGTGAGTACGGTTACGGACCGTGTGTTGGAAGACGTTGAAGCCTGGCAAAGCCGCCCTCTCAACTCCATGTATCCGGTCGTTTTCTTCGACGCCATGCGCGTCAAGATCCGCAGCGGCATGGTGGTCAAGCCCATAGCTGTTCACATCGCTCTCGGCATCGCCAGCGATGGAAGTCGCGACGTACTGGGCATGTGGATTGCGGAAAACGAAGGCGCCAGCTTCTGGGCGAGCGTGTTCAACAACCTGAAAACGCGTGGCGTAGAAGACATTCTGATCGCAGTGACCGATGGTCTCAAAGGCATGACGGAAGCACTGGAAGTCGTCTTTCCCCGGACCGAGCATCAGACCTGCATCGTGCACCTCATCCGCTCTTCCACGGCATTCATTTCGCATCGTGACCGCAAGGCCGTGTGCGATGGACTGAAGCCCGTTTACCAGGCTACGGACGCGGTTGAGGCCGAACGTGCCCTCGAAGTCTTTGCCAAGTCCCCTATGGGGAAGCGTTATCCCGCTGTGGCGGAGACTTGGCGCAGGGCCTGGGCACAAGTGATCCCGTTCTTTCGGTTCCCGCCGGCGATCCGTCGTCTCATCTACACGACCAACTCGATCGAAGGCTTGAACCGTGCGGTCCGCAAGGTAATCAAGACCCGCACCCTGTTTCCAAATGAAGAGGCGGCCAAAAAGCTGATTTACCTGGCAATCCGCAACTTTACGGAAGGCTGGAAACGCCCGACCATCCGCTGGTCGAATGCCATGCCGGAGTTCGCTCTGTTGTACGGAGAGCGCTTCACAGCCGCGGCCGAATGAGTTGCGGCACAACGACAAGAAGACTAATCAGAGGATTCTCCATGCTACCTTGTCAACCCAAGTGGAACGCTTGTACGGACTGCCATCCCCGCGACAGGGGCTCTGCCCCCGTCACCCCCGCGCTCGCCGCCGCGTGGCTCGGGGGACTGCACGCGGAACGCTTAGCATCCCCCAAGCCACAGGCTATCGGCAATCTCTCCGGTTGTGCAAGCACCTTTCGCGGCATTTGCTCAGGCCTGTCGGCTGACGCCTTGGGCCTTGCGCAATTCCACGAGTGCTTGACAACCCTCGCAATTGCCGAGAGCGAGCGACCTTTTTGCCCTGATTGAGGGTTACCGAGCCTCAAAAAAGAAGAGGGGCGAATTGCTCCGCCCCACCGATAAACTTGCCCTGGACACGAAAAATTACACACTCCCGTGCCACCTCGTAGACTTGACGACATTGCTCTCTCCCGTTACGCCTGTTATCTGATCGTACAGAACGGAGATCCCAGCAAGCCCGTCATCGCTCTTGGACAAACCTACTTCGCCGTCCAAACGCGACGCCAAGAGCTCTCCGATCAGAACGCGTTCAATCAACTGAATGACGACGAAAAGCGCCTTGAAGGAAACACGTCTGACAGGAAACTTCCTAAGAAATAACTCCTTCTTGTCGGCGAAAGCTTCTTCCACCTCTCCCGCTTCGGGCGCCTCATCTGTTGGGCTCACTCTTGCTACTTGAAGCCTCTACAGATCTGCATACAGGACGATAAATTTGCCCCATAACGAGAGACTGAGATTTGTCTCATCTGAATACGCATTGTCCCCAGAAAGGAAAATTCTTTCTGGGGACAGCACTTTGGGCCTTTGCCCTTTTCCTGCGTACCGCGCGTTTGTCACGGAACGCCCACGAAGAGGACTTCCGCACAAATCGTTCGGTTATCAAGCCTTCTGCTTACCGCAGCAGCATTCACCTTCTTCATGATGATGGTGGTGATGGCCTTCACCGCCGCAGCAACATTCGCCTTCTTCATGATGATGGTGATGATGGCCTTCGCCGCCGCAGCAGCATTCGCCTTCCTCATGATCGTGGTGATGATGGTGACCGCCGCAACCGCAGCCGCATTCTTCCTCATCGTGATGATGGTGGTGCCCGCCGCAGCCGCAACCACAGCCGCCAGCGGAACGGTAGACGATGCGGATCGGATCGAACCCTTCTTCGACTTCGGTGATTTCAAGACCGATCATCGTGAGCATCTTCGCGACGTTTTCCTGCGCAACGACGGCAAAGCCCCCTTCGGCTTCGGCAACGCGCACGCCGCGGTTGATCAGGGCGCCCGCCGCTTCACGCATGAGGTCGAGGTCGCCCGTGACGTGAAGAACCTTTTCCACGGCCGGACGAACCGCCCAGAATTCGCCCTTTTCGTCCACGAACACGTCGTTGACTTCAAGCACGCGGCGTTCCGTCACGCCGAAGGTGATGACGTCGCCGTCCACCTTCACTTCCTGCGGCCATTCCACGCGTTCGGCCAGAGTGAGCGAAAGCGTGTGCGCACGGTCAAGAATCGGCTGGGCCGGAGCAGCTTCGGGAGGAAGCAGTTTCGTAAGAGTCGTCATGATTAAATTTCCAGACAGAAATTGGGATGATTGGGCAATTTTAAGGCAGAGCGGCGGAAAGCGCATCCGACAATCGGTCTACGGCGACGACCTCGAGCCCTTCGATCGGCGTACGCGGCGCGTTGGCGCGCGGAATGATCGCCTTGGAAAACCCGAGCTTGGAGGCTTCGCGAAGGCGTTCCTGTCCGCGGGGCGCCGGGCGGATTTCGCCCGCGAGCCCCACTTCCCCGAAGACGACGAGTCCCTTCGGGAGGGGTTTGTTGCGGATGCTCGAATAAATGGCGGTGAGAATGGCGAGGTCGACGGCCGTTTCCGTGATCTTCACGCCGCCCACGGCGTTGACGAAGACGTCCTGATCGAAGCAGGCGACCCCCGCGTGGCGATGAAGCACCGCAAGGAGCATCGCGAGGCGCTGCGCGTCGACGCCCACGGCGAGACGCCGCGGACTCGGCAGATGACTCGTGTCGACGAGCGCCTGCATTTCGACGAGCAGGGGACGCGTCCCCTCCTGCGTGACGAGAACGGTGCTCCCGGGCACGTTCGCCTTGTATTCGGAAAGAAAAATGGCCGAGGGATTCGTCACCCCCACGAGACCGTGGTCGGTCATCGCGAAGACGCCGAGTTCGTTCACCGCTCCGAAACGGTTCTTGAAGGCGCGGATGAGGCGGAAGTTCGAGTGGGTGTCCCCTTCGAAGTAGAGCACCGTGTCGACGATGTGCTCGAGAATGCGCGGACCCGCGAGCGCCCCGTCCTTCGTGACGTGCCCCACGAAAAAGAGCGTGATCCCGAGACGCTTGGCGGTGCGGGTGAGCCGCGCCGCGCATTCGCGCACCTGCGAGACCGACCCCGGCGCGCTGTCGAGGTCGCCCGAGAAAAGCGTCTGAATCGAGTCGAGGACGACGAATTCGGGCTTCACGCGGTTCAGAACCGATTCGATCTGCTCGAGCTGCACTTCGCTCATGAGCTGCAGTCCCTTGGGTTCGAGTTGCAGGCGCTTGGCGCGCAGAGCGATCTGCGAGGGACTTTCTTCGCCGCTCACGTAGAGGGCCTTGCGGCCCATGCGCACGATGCGGCTTACCACCTGCAGAAGGAGCGTCGACTTCCCGATCCCCGGATCGCCCCCGATGAGGGAGACGCCGCCAGGGACGAGGCCGCCCCCCATGACGCGGTCGAATTCAGATAGGCCCGTCACGATGCGGGGCGTATCCTCGATCGTCACATCGCCCAAATCCTGCAGGGTACCCGTCGTTTCCACGAAGCCCTGCGCGGCGCGCTCGTTGCCGTAGCGGCTCGCCGCGCCCTGCGTCACCTTGAATTCCTGAAGCGTATTCCACGCCTTGCAGTGCGGACACTGGCCGCTCCACTTGAGGGTCGTCCCGCCGCATTCGGTACAGACGAAATTCGTTCGTGCCTTTTTGAGCGCCACGGATCAGTCTCCCTTCACGACCACGGGAACGCGGCGCGCGAGCGCGCAGATGAGTTCGTAACCGATCGTCCCGCAGGCCGCGGCGACGCGGTTGACGGGGAGGTTCTTTCCCCAGAGTTCGACGACGCTTCCGACGCGCGCGCTCGGCACGTCCGTAACGTCGATCGTGAGCATGTCCATCGAGACGGCCCCGGCGATCGGCGCCGTGCGGCCTTCAACCCACACGGGCGCGCCGTCGGGCATCGTGCGCGGATAGCCGTCGGCGTACCCGCAGGCGACGACCGCAATGCGCGAGGGACGCTTGGCGATCCAGCGCGAGCCGTAGCCCACGGCTTCGCCCGGCGCGATGTCCTGAAGCGCAATGATCTTGGCGGAGAGCGTCATGGCCGGACGGATGTCGAGTTCTTCGGAAGAAATGTGCGAGTCCGGGCTCACCCCATAGAGCGCGACGCCCGCGCGCACGGCGCATCCCGACACTTCGGGGTGCCAGAGAATGCCCGCGGAATTGGCCATGCAGGCGGGCGCCCCTTCCTGCGCGAGACGTCCCATGCGGGTGATCTGACGGCCCACCGACGCGGGACCGTCGGCGAGATACGAAGGCTCGGCGTTCGCAAAGTGCGTCACCACCCCTTCGACGCGCACGCCCGGAATCGCCGCGAGCTGATCGTGCACGACGCCCACTTCCGAGGGAAGAAAGCCCAAGCGGTTCATGCCGGAATTCACCTTGATGTGCACGCCCACGTCGCGAAGCGGACGGCTCTTCAAAACGTCGATCTGCCAGAGCGAATGCACGACCGTCTCGACGCCGAGCTCCTGCAGGGGTTCGATGTCGTCCTCGTCGAAGAAGCCTTCGAGAAGAAGAATGCGCTTTTGCCACCCGTATTCCCGCGCGCGGCGCGCGTCCGTGAGGTCGATCGTCGCGAGCCCGTCCGCGTCGGCGAAGGCCTTCACCGCGTTCTCAAGACCGTGCCCGTATGCGTTGGCCTTGACAACGGCCCAGAGCATGCGGTCTCCCGCCGAAGCGCGCATGCGCGCAAGATTGTGACGAAGGGCGGCCAGATCAATTTCGGCGTAAATCGGACGCGGCACGAAACACCTCACGAAAAAAGGATGGACGAAAACGTCCATTATAGGAGCCTCAAAATTCCGAGGAATTCGCTCGGTTACGCTTTCGCACCATTTCGCCCTGGCCCCCGCAAGGAAAAGCCGCCCGAAGGCGGCCTTCCCGAAGGGCGCGGAATCAGTCGAACTCGAAGGAGTAGAGCATGTCGAGCGCCTGATCGACCCCGGTCGCCGCCTCCACGTAGAGTTTCGGAATCACGCGGTAGCGAAGCGTCAGAGTGGCGAGCGAATCGAAGATCCCCACGCCGTACTTCACCTTGAGGCCGGGGAGCACGTAGCCGCTCAAAACGAGCTGGGAGTTGTCCCCGGCCGCGGGCGCTTTCGTGCGACTTCTTACACTCTTTCGCTAGGGTCCGCCCCGTGGAACGCGCTACACTTAGTGGTTTCATCAATACGGACTTCCCGAGTTTCATGAATCGAGGTTTCTACACGATCATGGCGGCGCAGTTTCTGTCGTCTCTCGCCGACAATGCGCTTCTCATCGCCGCCATCGCGCTTTTGACCGATCTGCAGGCTCCGGACTGGATGACGCCGCTTCTGAAGCTCTTCTTCGTGGTGAGCTACGTGTGTCTCGCGGCCTGGGTGGGCATATTCGCGGACTCCATGCCCAAGGGCCGCGTGATGTTCATCTCCAACAGCCTCAAGGCCCTCGGTTGCCTTCTGATGCTCTTTGGAAGCCATCCCCTTCTCGCCTACGCGATCGTGGGCGTGGGCGCGGCGGCCTATTCGCCCGCGAAGTACGGCATTCTCACGGAACTCCTCCCCGCCGAAAAGCTTGTCGTCGCCAACGGCTGGATCGAAGGCCTCACGGTCGCCTCGATCATTCTCGGCGTCACGTTGGGCGGCGTTCTCATCCGCCCGGACGTGGCCGGAGGCCTTCTCGAAATCTTCCACCTCGAAGCGGTGGGGCTCGAGCGCTTTGCGCAGGCCGCCATCTTCGCGATCGTCTTCATCTACACCTTCGCCGCGATCGTCAACCTCGCCATTCCCGACACGGGCGCGCGCTATCCCAAGCAGGACTTCCGCCCGATCGAATCGCTCAAGCACTTCTGGCAGAGCAACCTCCTTCTCTGGCGCGATCCGCTCGGCCAGATCTCGCTCTCGGTCACGACGCTTTTCTGGGGCGCGGGCGCCACGCTGCAGTTCCTCGTTCTCAAGTGGTGCGAGCACGCCCTCGGCATGAATCTTTCGGAAGGCGCCATCATGCAGGCGGTCGTGAGCCTCGGCGTGGCGCTCGGGGCCGTCCTTGCCGCGGCCAAGGTGCCTTTGAAGCGCTCGCTCTCCGTCCTCCCGATGGGGATCTTCATGGGCGTTCTCGTGACGTGCACGGCCTACTTCACGCGCGACATCGCGCCGGCCGGGGGACTCTCGCTGCCGGGCTTTGAAATCTCCTGGGCCGCCCTCATCGCGGGCCTCGTCATGGTGTCGGTGGGCCTTTCCGCAGGCTTCTTCCTCGTTCCCATGAACGCGCTTCTGCAGCACCGCGGCCACGTCCTCATGAGCGCGGGCCGCTCGATCGCCGTGCAGAACTTCAACGAGAACCTCTCGATTCTCGCCATGCTCGGCGTCTACGCGATCCTCATCAAGCTCGACCTCTCGGTCCCGGCCACGATGGTGATCTTCGGACTCTTCGTAGGGGGCTCCATGGCGCTCGTCATCCTCAAGCACCGCCTCAATCAGAAGAAGGAGGACAGCCTCCATCTGATCGGCGAAGCGAAGCGCCACTGAAAAACAAACGCCTGAAATGCGATCGCCCGAGGTCCGCGAGGATCCCGGGCGATTTCGTATTGGATGGCGGCGGGCTCAGGCGCCGAGGCGCTTGACGCCCGGCCCTTCGATGCGGCTCACGCCCCGGCCGCGTTCGGGCATGACGACGATCTGCGTCTCGACGCGCTCCTTCACGGCCGCGACGTGACTGATTACGCCGATGAGGCGCCCCGTCGTGCGGCGAAGGTCGTCCAAGACGCCGAGCGCCGTATGAAGCGTCGCTTCGTCGAGCGTCCCGAAGCCTTCGTCCAAAAAGAGCGTCTCGACCCGCAGACGGCTTCCCGAAAGGTTCGAGAGTCCGAGCGCGAGCGCGAGGCTCACGATGAAGCTTTCGCCCCCCGAAAGGTTCGTCGACGAGCGGACCGTGTCGGCCATGTCGTGGTCGATCACCGCGATCTCGAGCGCGGGTTCTCCCACGGCGGCGAGTCCGTAGCGGCTCTTCATCATGCGGAGCACCCGGTTGGCCGCTTCGATCAAGACGCGGAAGGTGATCCCCTGCGCGATCGTGCGAAGACGCTGTCCCTTGGCGTCGCCGATGAGTTCGTTCAGGGCGAGCCAGCGCTTTCGCTCCTCTTCCCGGAGTTGCCACTCCGATCGGAGTTCCTTGGCGCGTTCGCGCCGCGCGTCGTCGGCGCGGATCACTTCGAGACTGCGGCCGCGTCGCTCTTCGACTTCCCGCTCTTTTTCCCGAAGCGCGTCCAGCGAAGTGAGCGCTCCGTCGCGCGAAAGCGACGCGGCGTCCGCCCGACCGCTCATTTCGTGGAGCGCCAGTCTTTCCTTTGCCGTCTCCTCTGAGAGATGTGCGATCCGAAGACTCCGCTCCCGGACCTTGAGAAGCAGAGCGTTCAACTTTCTCTCGTCCTCTTCCGAAAGAAGTGCGGCGCGCAGATCCTTCGACGAGGCAAAGCCCGACTTTTCCTTTTGCCGGCGCCACTCGTCCTCGGCCGACAGGAGACGATCCCGTTGTGCAATCAGTTCTTGTTCCGCCTTGGCGAGACGGGTTTCGAGCGATTCCAAAGTCTTTTCGCACGCGCGCACGCGTTCGGCCGCGCTTGCGGCCGCCGCCTTTCGGGCGCTTCGCTCCGTCTCGAGGCGTTGAAGTTCCGCTTCGGGCGGCGCCTTTTCCCAGGACGCGCGCCAACGGGCGAAGTCCTCGTCGAAAAGTCGCCGGCCGTTCTCCAAGCCTTCGGAAAGCTGCGTTGCAAGCGCCTGCGTCGTTTGGGCGCGCTCGGCGAATTCCGCGAGGAATCCCGCGGCGCTTTGCTCGGCCGAGCGCAGATCGTCGCGCTCGCGAATCTTCTTCTCGCGGACCGTGCCCCGCTCTACGAGTTGAGCGAGCGTCCCCTCGGGATCCTGCGTGCCGAGAATCGTCTTCCAGGGAGTCGCAAGCGTCTCGACGCCCTTGCGGGCGGCCTCGGCGGCGAGGCGCTTCGCCGCGTCGAGCGAACGCACTTCTTCAAATCCCTTTTGCGCTTCCGCCAAAAGGGTTTGATCCGAAGCGAGCGCTTCCTTCTCTTTGGTCCAGCGCACTTCCGCCGCACCCGCTTCGTCGCGGGCCGCGGCCTCGGTTTTCCGAAGCGATTCGAGCGTCCGAACGTTCCCGAGGAGCGTTTCGCGCTCCCGGGCGAGCCGTTCGAGCGCCGCGAGACCTTCCGCGCGCACGCACTCGGAGAGCCGTGGCCAATCCGCGTCGATCGACGTACGACGCCCGTCGTGCAGGTCTTCGAGCGCCTTTCTTTGCGATGAATTTTCAACGGCCGCGATGAAGGGCGCATCCTCTTCGAGGTCCAGGAGGCGCCTCGCGGCGCCGATGCGCTCCGTCAAGAGCCGCATGCGAACGATCGGATCTTTCCCTTCGCCGAGTCCGGCCGCGGCAAGCGCTTCTCTCGCCTTCAGGAGCCGCTCGCGGGCGGCAATGCGTTTGTTTTCCGCGTCTTCCAGACGACGCTCCGCGGACTTTGCCTTGCCTTCAAGGAGCGTGCATCGATCCGAGGCCAGGCGCAGGCGCTCGGCGGCATCTTGGGCCTCCGCTTCACTGCGGCGCCACAAGTCGATCGCGCCGCGCAGGCCTTCGGTCGCTTCGCGCCAAGTTTCCAGGGCCGCGCTTTGCGAGAGTTCCGCCTCGAGTTTGCCGAGTTTTTCCCGCCGCGCGGCCGACTTCTTTTGGGCGGCCGCAAGGTTTTTCTTCGCGGCTTCGGCGTCGCTCACCGCCGTGCGGGCGTGCTTTTCCGATGCTTCAAGCGAAGCGCGCCGCGTCTCAAAGCGGGTCTTTTCCTCGCGCCAGGCTTCGACCGTCGGGCGGAAGGCTTCGAGCCGCGCCTCGGCCGCCTCGGATTCCGCATTCGCTTGAGGAAGCGCGAGACGCTCCGCTTCGAGCCTCTTTTTCGCGGCGTCTCGATCGTTTTGCGTGGCGAGGCGCTCCTTTTCCAGGCGTTCCGCTTCAGTACGAAGCACATCGCGCCGCTCGAGCGACGAGAGCGCCTTCACGGCGCGATCCGCCGCGTCCTGCCGACGCTCGGCCGCCTCCACCGAAGTGCGTTCCCTTTCCTCTTCTCCCTTCAGGGCGAGAAGCTCCGCTTCGCGTCCTTCCAACCGAAGTCGGGCTTCATGCCAGGCCGCGACCGCGCGAAGGCGGGTCTCTTCCTTGCGGATCGTTTCGACGACCGAGGCGTAGTCGCGAAGCACCGCCTCTTCTTTGGCGCGGTCTTCGTCCGAGAGAAGGTCGAGGAGCTCGAGCTGCTTCTGAACGTCCGCGGCCGCGCGGTCGGCTTCGCTCCAGCGGCGGTAAACGGTGCTCCCGATGCGGGCGTAGATTTCGGAGCCCGTGACGCGCTCGAGAATTTCCGCGCGCTCCTGAGGCTTGGCCGTAAGAAAACGTCCGAAGGCGCCCTGAGCCAAGAGCACCGTGCGCGTGAACGCGGAAAAGCCCATTCCGAGAAGTTCCGAAATCTTCTGCTCCCACTCCCGCACCTTCTCGGCAACGATTTCCCCCTTGAGATCGTCAGGCGAGGAAAGGCGCACAAGTTCCACAGACTTCCCGTTCGACTTCACGAGCCGCATGCGGCAGCGGCTCAGCCAATAGACGCCGTCCACCTCAAAGACGACGCTCGCCCCGCATTCCTTTTCGCCGCGCGTGATGAGAACGCTCTTTTTCTCGTCTTCGTTCGCGGCCACGACGGCGCCCTCGGTGCGGGGCGTCACGCCGAAGAGCGCGAAGCTCACCGCGTCGAGAATCGAAGTCTTGCCGCTTCCCGTCGGCCCCACGATCGCAAAGAGGCCGCCCCGGGCGTAGGAGGGCGTCGTAAAGTCGATTTCGTAGGCGCCCCGAAGCGAATTGATGTTTTTGAAGCGCAGTTTGAGAATCTTCATGGCCGTCTTCCCCAGGTCAATCGTTGCCGCCGATCATCGCGTCGCGCGCGACCTCGGCGAAAAGCGTCCGCAGGCGTTCGCTCTCCTCTTCGCCGCGCGCGGCTTCGCGAAGCACCTCGTCAAAAACGGCCTCGGGCGTGAGCATTTCGAGCGTCAGTCCCTCTTCCGAACGGAAGACGTCGACCGTCGGGCTCGCGAGTCGGAAACTCACGAAACGCAACCCAAGAGCCGCGCACTTGTCGACAAGGGGTTCGAGGAGGTCGCGCGTGGGCTTCGGGTCCGTGAGTTCCATGCCGACATAGCATTCAGGCAGTTCCGAGGCGACCTTTTCGAGTGCCGCCGGCAATTCCGACGAATGGCCGCGCAAAATGCGGACCGCGCGCTTTTGCGGTACGTCGTGAAGGATTTCCTCGACGCCCGACTCGGTAAAGTTCACCTCCACGATCTGATGCAAGTAGTCCTGGTGCTTCACGTCCAAAGAGATCGGTATGCCGCTGTAGCGCGCCGGCACGGCGCCCTCGAGTTTTCCAGCCCGATGGAGGTGTCCGAGCGCCACGTAGTCCCAGTCCGATCCGAGACGAGAAAGGTCCGCCATGCGGATCGATCCCACCTGGGGATCGGAGAGCACCTTCTCGCGCCGCTCCTTCGGGATGCTGTCGCGAAGATAGAGGTGACCCATCGCGATCTTCGGCACGTTTTCCGCCCCTTCCCTCGCCATCGCTTCGAGGAGCTTTTCGTGCGCGAGCGCATAGCGCGCCTCGATCCCCGCTTCGTAGAGAGCGAGTTCGTCGAGTGCATCCCCAAGGGCGAGGCCCTTTCGCACTTCGCCTTCCTTCAGGAAGGGCACGGCCGCGACGGCGGCGAGAGACCGTCCCTCGCGGTCGCGCACGACGATCGACTGTTCTTCGGGCGTCGGCCCCGCGACGATCGTGCGCACGCTTCGGAGCACTTCGGCCGAAGCGGAGAGAAAGGACTGCGAATCGTGGTTGCCCGCCGTCACGACGACGGCCTGCAAGGGCGTCGACGCGGCGCGCTCGAGAAAACCGTAGTAGAGCCGCTGCGCGGCGATCGGCGGCATCGAGACGTCGAAGACGTCCCCCGCGATGAGGAGGATGTCGGGACGGCGCTCCGTGATTTTCGCGAGAAGCCAGTCGAGAAAGAAGACGAAGTCCTCGGTGCGATCCCAGTCGCCGAGCATCTTGCCGAGGTGCCAGTCGGAAGTGTGGAAAATGCGCATGAACCGTCGGTCGTGAAAAGAGAGAAACGCTTTCGATTGTACGACGGCGAGCGCAAAGGGCGAGGGCGGAGGAAAGAGGATTTTCCGGCCGCGGGGAAACTCTTTCAATTTCCCCCGAAAGTCTGTGCGGGAATGCAAAACGGGCGCAACGCTCCTTCTTCGGAGCACTGCGCCCGCCGGAATGTCGAAAGGTCGTCCTCAGGGCTCGTCGGGCCGGCAGCGGGGATCGAGCCTGAGCGTGTAACCCGAAGGAATCATGCGGCGGCTTTCCGGAACGGGAAGATCGGGGCGGGCAAAGCGGGACGCGCAGTATCCGGCCTCGCGACCGAAGACGACCGCGGCGGCGATCCCCATGCCCGAGACGCGCTCGAGACCGTTGAGGCCCGACATCACGTCGCCCGCGGCGTAGAGCCCCGGAATGGGCTTCCCCTCTTCGTTTTGCACGTGCGCGTGTTCGTCGGCGACGAGTCCACCCGAGGTGCCGTGCACGGCGGACCGGACGGGAAAGGCGTACAGCGGTACGGCGCTAAGGTCGCTTTCCATCGTGCGTCGCCCGAAGGCGTCCTTTCCCTTCAAGAGACCCTCGCGGTAGGTGCGAAGCGTCTCCTTGAAGGTCTCGGGATCGACGCGCATGCGTCGGGCGAGTTCCTCCTCCGTCGCGCCCGTCACGGCCGCAAGTTGATACGAGCTCTCCTGCAGAAGGCTTTCCTGTTCGACGATCTTTTCGTCCGCGATGAGCCAGGCGACGTGTCCGGGCTGCTTTTCGGTTTCGGCCACGACCGCGCGGCGCTTGTCGAGTTCGTTGACGAAACGCTTCCCCTGCTGATTGACGAGGATCGCGCCGCGGCTGCGCACCGACGAGGGAATGATGTCGCCCGTCGTCGCGATCGTGGTCGGATGAAATTCGAGGAGTTCGAGGTCGCGCACGGCGGCGCCCGCCATGTGTCCGAGGATGAGGCCGTCGCCGGTGCAGCCCGGGGCGTTCGTCGTGAAGTTGAGCGCCGTGTACTGACGGCTTTCCTTGCCGGCGTGCATGCGGACCATGTCGGGATTGGCCGCGTAGCTCCCCGTGGCGATCACGACCGCGGGCGAGCGGATGATGAAGGTGCCGCCGCGCATGTCGGTGACGCGCACGCCCGCGACGGCGCCCTTTTCCATGAGGATTTCCGAAGCGGGCGCAAGCGTTTCGATGGGAATGCGACGGTCTTCGGCGCTGCGCAGGAGGGCCTTGACAACTTCCACGCCCACGGTCGTTCCCTTCGTGTCGGTACGGAATCCCGCCCATTCGCCCCCTTCGCGCACAGGAACCGGACGCGCCAGCGACGCGCCCATCGAAGTGAGCCACTCGTAGGCGTCGTCCGTCATCAAAAGGAGCTTTTCAATGAGCTCGGGGTCGTTTCGTCCGCCGCCGCTCCGAACGATTTCCTTGTAGAGCGACTCGACGGAGAGTTCCTTTCCCGCGACCGCCTCGGCGCGCTTTCCGATCGCCGTCACGTAGTCGGCCGCAAAGACGGAACTTCCCCCCACCACGGGCATCTTCTCGAGCACCATGACCTTCGCGCCCGTTTCGGCCGCGGCGACCGCGGCCGAAAGGCCGGCCGCGCCCGAACCGAGCACGACCACGTCACTGTGATACACCGTCTCGCCCGCGCGCGCGACAAGATACACCGTCTCGCCCGCGCGCGCGACAAGCGTCGCGGCCGCGCAGAGCACGCCGAAAAGAATCACCCGCAACCCGGAAAAGATACGCATAGGAAAGCTGTTGTTATTTTGATGTCGCCGAATCCATTGTCCCCTGGGAAACACAGGGACGCCTCAAATCTGTAAGAGTTCTTTCTCTGAAAATTTGCCTATTTCCTAGAGGAAAACCCTGAGCGAAGGATAGCAAATCTTTTCGTTTTTCGCCTATGCCGAGAAAACGATTTCCAATCGGCCAGCCTCGATCAGGCGCGCGTCGAGAGCATCCGGTCCGCCCACACGAGGCCGATGATCGTCTTTACGTCAGTGATGCGGCCGTCCAAGGCCATCGCCGTCGCTTCGCGCCGCGGAACGCGCACGAGTTCGAGAAACTCGCCGTCGTCGAGCGCCTGTTCGCCCGCCTCGGGCCCCTCGGCGAGGAACATGACGATCCCTTCGTTCGAGTAGCCGATCGCGTTGTGAAGCGTCCCGAGCTCCGTCCAGCGGCGCGCCGAAAAGCCCGTTTCCTCATGAAGCTCGCGCTTGGCGCAGACGAGCGGCGCCTCCTTCGGATCGAGCTTTCCCGCGGGAAGCTCCCAGAAGCTTCGTCCCATGGGATGGCGCCACTGTCTCTCGAGAAGCACCGTGTCGTCCTCAAAAAGGAGCACGATCCCCGCGGCGCCGGGGTGCCGCAGAAATTCGCGCGAACGGCGCGCGCCGTCGGGCAAGGTCACTTCGTTGCGGATCACGCGCAGAAAGCCGCCCCGCCAGGCTTCTTCTTCGGAAATTGTCGTCTCCTTCAGGGGATCGTCGGCACGCGCCGCATCGGGAAGCGTCTTCAAAACGGGAATGTCGGTCATCTCGGTTGTCCTTTCCGTCATTTGGCCGCAAACGCCGCGGCCGTTGTCCTACAATCTTGGCACTTTATCTTAGGGGAACCGAATGAGCAAAACCATCCTCACGATCGACGAATACCGCAGTCTCGAGACGCGCGCGGGCAACATGCTCGGCCACGACGCCCTCATGTTGCGCGCCGGCACGGCCGCGGCCGACTTCATCGCCGAACGCATTCCCGCGGGCGGGCGCGTGACGCTCCTCGTGGGCCCGGGCAACAACGGCGGCGCCGAGCTCGTAGCCGCCCTCGAACTCAAGAAGCGCGGGTTCGCAACGACCGTCGTCCTGCCCGGCGGCCGCCAGCCCAAGTCCGAACTCGCCAAGCGCTTCTTTGCCGAATGGTGCGAAGCGGGCGGCGCCGTGACCGACGATCCCTACCTCACGGAAAAGGCCGACTGCGTCGTCGACGGCCTCTTCGGCATGGGCCAGACCAAGCCCGTCGCGGGCGACGACCTCGACGCCGTCCTCTGGTTCAACGAACGCCGCGGCCTCAAGGTGTCGCTTGACGTTCCCACGGGGCTCAATCCCTACACGGGCCGCTGGATCGGTCCGCGTCCGGGCTGCCGCGCCGACGCGACGCTCACCTTCCTCGCCACCAAGGCGGGCTTCTACATGGAGGAAGGCGTCGACGCCGCCGGCGAAATTCATCTCTTCGAACTCGACGTCTCGATTCCTCTTTCGACCCTCTCCGTCGTGGAAGAGGACGAATTCCCGCACGTGCTCCATCGCCGCGCCCAGAACGTCCACAAGGGCGACTTCGGCCGCCTCGTCGTCACGGGCGGCGCCTGCGGCACCTTCGGCGCCGC
>OGMG01000204.1_pt1 | contig 26249 bp, 9 predicted proteins | sample 1573031 | NCBI WGS metagenome assembly OGMG01 (sample SAMEA2582002, study PRJEB24529) | metagenome | biome: Human gut stool | place: China | collected 2011
GAGCATCTGACTGTTAATCAGAGGGTCCTTGGTTCAAGTCCAAGACGAAGAGCACAAAGGTTCGCAGATAGCGAGCCTTTTTTGTTATCATACATATCATAAAAGCCTTCATCACATTCTTTTGTAATTCCATTGTAATCTCCAGCCGCCATTTTCCTTATATTACTCTCAGATACAAGATTTCCACTCAAATGTTTTGGAACTATCTTACTATTATTTACATTTGTTGGGAAACAATTACTAATATGAAAACGCACATTATAGCACTTCTTCTACTTACAGGAGGAGTATTGAACTTATTTGGAGAAAACTTACATAACTTTTTCAACCGATATAATTTCAGCTTCATTACAGAAGATACTGGGTTACCCCATAACTTCATCAATGATATTTACAAAGACACTCAAGGATATATCTGGGTAGCTACTAATAATGGAATAGGACGGTATAATGGCTATCAATTCATTCATTATAATTCCCAATCCCACTCCATTCGCTTGAAAAACGACTACGTGCATAAAGTCTGTGAGGATAAGTTTCAACGACTCTGGATAGGGTCGGAAGAAGGAATAGACCTCATTGACTTGAAACATTATACACAGATAGACACGGACAAAGAACTGCCTGCCGAATTGAAATCTCTAGCAAGTAACTACATTGCATCCATCTATCGGGACAAGCAGGATAATTTGTGGATATCGACAGACAAGAATCTATGGTATCTGGAACTAGGCGTAGACGGGCAAATAAAAGATTACTATAAACTGAAAAAAGATACAGAATCCCCCATCCACGCTGTTATTGACCTGCAAGAATACATCTGTGCAGGCATAGATAATCATGTATGCCGTATTGAAAAAGGAAGCAACCACTTACTGAAAACCAGCATGGTATCGGAGCTGCTGAAACCCTTCTCAGAAGACTGGAGAATTCTCTGCATGGAAACTGACGGGGAATTGTTATGGATAGGAACCAATCGCGGACTCTTCAAGTATAACCATACCCGGCAGAGTTTGAACCGGTACCGTTACTCCAATCATCGCCCCGGAATGCTAAGTCAAGCCTATATAACCGGAGTTAAACTGACTAGCAAAGGAGATGTCATCGTTTCTACTCTGAACGGACTCAATGTATACAATCGGGATACCGATACTTTTACTTATATCCGCCAAAACAATGAAATGCCTGACAAGTCGTTGAACTGTAATTTCATCAACTGCCTGCTGACCGACAATGAGAATATTTGGGTAGGGACCGAGATAGGAGGAATCAATTTATTGACTCCCAATTGTCTGCAAACGTATGTGTGGCAATATAACTATCTTCGAGAAACCTCTCTTTCCCCCAATCCAGTCAATGCCATCAGCGAAGACAAAGACGGAAATCTATGGGTAGGAACAGTAGAGGGAGGACTCAACAAAAAGAGCAAAGGCAGCGATGAGTTCATTCATTATACTTTTGACCAGAACAATCCCACTTCCATCAGTAACAACTCTATCCGTGGCATTCTCATTGATTCCGAAAATCATTTATGGGCATATACTTGGGGAGTCGGAATCAATGAACTAAATCTGAACATCCCCCATAACCAAACTTTCCAACGCCATATCCGGGAAGACTCCATAGGACTGGAAGGAGATTTCCTGAGCAGTGCCTGTGAAGACACCATGAACAATGGTTTATGGTTTGGTACTACCAGAGGGCTTCATTTCTACCATAAAAAGACCAAGCGTTTCACCCGGGTCTTGTTTGACCGTTCCGACAATGAATTCGATGCGGTAGGGTCCATCATTATCGACCGCAAGAAACGCCTTTGGATGGGAACATCTGAAGGAGTTTTCATTATGGATTTACACTCGTTCTCCATTTCCTCCACACAATTCAGCTATACCTATTTAAAACATAAACTGACGGAACCCACTTCATTGCAATTAGAAAAAATAAACTGTATCATAGAAGATCATAATGGTACCATCTGGCTGGGGGCAAATGGGAACGGACTATATCAACTAGCGGAAGAAAACGGAACACAGTTCACATTTCATAACTACACCCGCAAGGACGGGTTACCCAATAATACCATTATAGGTATTGTGGAAGATAAAACGGGACATCTGTGGATGTCCACCAACCACGGCATCGCCCAACTGGATACACAAACCATGACTTTCACCAATTATACAAAAGAAGACGGACTGCCCAATAATCAGTTTTATTGGAACGCATCTTATTATTCTCCCCAAAATAACCTGTTATATTTCGGTACTATAAACGGATTAGTCGCTTTCACCCCCGATATAGCCAAGACCAAAAAACAGGATGCCAAAGTCAAACTGACCTCAATCAGTGTCGCCGGTACCATGGTCTATCCTCCAGCAGACGGAAAAACTCCCTGCGCGGTAACAAATTTACATACCATCCGTCTGCACGAAAAAGATCATGGTTTTTCCATCGAGTTTTCCACCTTAAACTATGGAAACTGTAACCGAGTGAAATATGCCTACCGCTTGAAAAATTATGAGAATGAATGGACAGAAACCCTTCCTGGCGAACATACTGCTAGATACAATTTCATTCCCTCCGGAAAATATGTGTTCCAAGTCCGTGCCACAGACGAGAAAGGACATTGGTCCGATAAAATAACGGAAGTCAAAGTAACCATCACTCCTTATTTCTATAAATCCTGGTGGTTCTATTTATTGCTTGCCATTCTGATCACCGTAGGCAGCTATTATTTTTATCAATGGAAAATAAGTCTGTACCGTCAACAGAAAAAACAACTGGAAAAAGAAGTAGCCCAACGCACCCATGAGCTAGAGTTACAAAATAAACAACTAGAAATAATGGCACGACACGTCGAGGAGGTAACGGAAGAAAAAATTGCTTTCTTCACCAATATCACTCATGAATTCCGGACACCAGTCACTTTAATCAACGGTCCCATCCAACGCGCCCTTGACGAAAGCCATGAGCCGGAAGTAAAGAAACAGCTACAAATAGCTGAACGGAATTCCAATTATCTGCTATCACTAGTCAATGAATTAATGGACTTCAGAAAGTTAGATGCAGACAAAGTTGTATTAAATAAGACAAACGAAAGCTTTATCCGCCTTATACAAAATATATTAATGCCTTTCGAAGTATTTGCCCATGAACGGAACATAAACATCATCACCTACTTCCGGCTCTGTACCCCGTTTTGGATATTTGATGTTGAATATATGCGCAAAGCCATTATTAATCTGATATCCAATGCTGTTAAATTCACTCCCGATTATGGAAAAATAAGTTTGTATGTGGCTTCCCTTACCGACAAAGACAACCATACCTGGCTGTTCATAGATATAAAAGATACAGGTAATGGTATCGTACCCGAAGATATAGAACGTATTTTCGAACGCTTCTACCAATCCAAAAAGAGCATCAAATATCCCGTTTATGGACAAAGCAGCACAGGAATCGGACTATTCTTATGTAAGAAAATCATTTCTCTGCACGGAGGCAACATCTATGCAGGAAACAATCCCAAGCAAGGAGCTTTCTTCAGAATACTATTACCTTTGGAAAAAGGTATCCCCCAAGCCAAATCAGAAAAAGAAAAATATGAGCAGAATGAACATCCACTTTCCATTCCTGCCAATGGAAACGAGAAAAAGGAAACCATCCTCATTGTTGAAGATAATGCAGATATGCGTACTTATATTTGTTCCATTCTCAAAAACAATTATCAATTAAAAGAAGCACAGAACGGTGCAGAAGCTCTTTACTTGATTCAAAGAGAAACGATTGATTTGATTGTCAGCGACCTGATGATGCCCGTCATGGACGGGAATGAATTATCCCGCCGGGTAAAAGCTAATCTGGCTACTTCCCACATCCCCTTTCTCATGCTCACTGCCCTCCGGTCTGAAGCCCAAGAAAGAATCAGCTATGAAATAGGAGTAGATGAATATCTGTGCAAACCATTTGATGAGGTTATTCTAAGATTACGTATCCGAAATATACTTGCCTTACGCCAGAAATACAAATCCATGTTCTCCACTAGTATGAATTGTGAAACATTGAATATAAACGCTAGTTCCAAAGACAACACATTTATGACATCGGCAATCAATTTAATGAAAGAACATTATGCCGACTCGGATTATAACTTAGAGCGCTTTATCCGCGATATGGGATACAGCAAAACCTTAGTCAATCAGAAATTACAATCTTTGACAGGGCAATCCATTGGTCAATTCATGAGAAACTACCGATTAAATGTGGCAAAAGACACTTTAACCAAAGTAGAATGTGACATTTCTGTTGCAGAAATCGCATATGCCGTAGGTTTTAACGACCCTAAATATTTCACAAAATGCTTCAAAGAGCTGTTTGGAGTACTTCCAAGCGAATATTTTGGAAAAAAATAGTTCACTTTACTATTTTACTCCATTTGTGCACCATATTCTCCTATAAAAAGCTTTGTTTCCCTTACATTTGTAAAAAACAGAAATGCAAATGTATATGAAAAACACATTCTTATTATTGAGCTGGCTGATATTACTCCCCTCCGGTATACTGGCAAACCCCATCAAGGAAATGCTGGAAAGGATAGACAAGGGAGCATCGGACAAGTTCGTAGTCGAACTACACAAAAGCTCAAATGACTTTTTCGAGTTGGACCAAAAAGGCGACAAGGTAGTGATACGAGGCAATACCTATATTAATATAGCAACCGGAATCAACTGGTACTTAAAGTATCATGCCGGAATCCACCTGTCATGGAACAGTATGCATGCCTCACTACCCAATGTTCTTCCTCCCGTCTTCCGTAAAGAACGCCACGAAACAAATCTGGCCCTGCGTTATGATTTCAATTACTGCACCTACTCCTACTCCATGGCATTTTGGGATTGGAAACGTTGGGAAGAGGAACTGGATTGGATGGCACTGCATGGCATCAACCTGCCACTTGCTGCCGTAGGACATGAATGTGTGTGGCGTAACCTATTACTCCGCTTAGGATTTTCCAAACAGCAAATCAATGATTTTATTGCCGGACCAGCATTCCTTGCCTGGTGGGAAATGAACAATTTGGAAGGCTGGGGAGGCCCTAACCCCGATAGTTGGTATAAACAGCAAGAAGACTTGCAGAAAAAAATATTGAAACGAATGAAAGAATGGGGAATGCACCCCGTACTGCCCGGTTACTCGGGTATGATCCCCTCCAAACTGGATTTGGGAAAACGTATTGATGGTGGAAAAGAAGAGAAAACATTAAGCAACACTTCCTCGGAATCCGCCCAAAGCACTCTCAACAAATGGAACGGGTTTGACCGACCGGGAATCTTACTGCCCGACGATCCCAAGTTTACCCAGATTGCCAGCCTTTTTTACGAAGAAACCGAAAAGCTGTATGGAACAAGTGACTACTACTCCATCGATCCTTTTCATGAAGCCAAAAGCTTGCCTGCCGGACTAGACTTCGGCAAAGCCGGCAAGGCTATTATGGATGCAATGAAAAAGGCTAATCCAAAAGCTGTGTGGGTGGTGCAGGGATGGACAGAAAATCCACGCCCGGAAATGATGAAAGCGCTGAATCCCGGCGATCTGCTCATCCTTGATTTATTTAGCGAATGTCGTCCCATGTGGGGCATTCCCTCTATATGGAAACGAGACAAAGGATACGAAGAACACAACTGGTTGTTCTGCCTGTTGGAAAATTTCGGTGGGAACGTGGGTTTGCATGGAAGGATGGACCAACTTCTTCATAATTTTTACCTAACCAAAGACAACCCACTGGCCGCTCAGCTAAAAGGCATCGGTCTGACAATGGAAGGCATTGAAAATAATCCCGTTATGTTCGAACTGATGTGCGAACTACCTTGGCGTGCAGAAAAGTTTACCAAAGAAGAATGGATAAAACAATACATCCGCGCACGCTATGGCACAGACGATGAATCTATCTGGCAAGCTTGGCAAATCTTGGCAAACGGTATCTACAACTGTCCGGCAGGCAACAACCAACAAGGTCCTCACGAAAGTATCTTTTGCGGGCGCCCATCACTGAATAATTTCCAAGCATCCAGCTGGAGCAAAATGTGCAACTATTACGACCCCACTACCACAGCAGAAGCCGCACGATTGATGGTGAGCGTGGCACACAAATATCGCGGTAACAACAACTTTGAATATGATCTAGTTGATATCACCCGACAAGCCATTGCCGACCGTGCCCGAATAGTGTACAATTACGCTGTTGCCGACTTTAAAAGCTTCGATAAAAAAAGTTATGCCACACATACCCGACAGTTCTTGGAACTACTGATAATGCAAGACAAACTGTTGGGCACACGCAAAGAATTCAAAGTAGGGAACTGGATTCAACAAGCGCGCAATCTAGGAAGTACATCTGAAGAGAAAGACCTCTACGAATGGAATGCCCGCGTACAAATTACCACATGGGGAAACCGTTACTGCGCCGACATCGGTAAGTTACGAGATTATGCCCATAAAGAATGGAACGGACTACTGCGCGACTTTTATTATAAACGTTGGGAAAAATACTGGCAAGTACTGCAAGACCAACTGGATGGCAAACTTCCTGTACTGCCAGTAGGTAATTCATCAACCCCCACTGCCGATAATCCAGCCATGACCATAGATTGGTATGCCCTGGAAGAACCATGGACACTGGCAAAGAACACCTATGCGGCATCTGCCGAAGGTGATTGTATAGAAGTAGCGAAAGAGGCTATAACATTGATAAACAATTGATAGTAAGATGAAAAAGAAAGAACTCGATACAGAAACCGCACAGCAGGCACTGCCCATTAAAAAAAGGCTTTTGTCACTCGATGCACTCAGGGGCATCACTGTAGCAGGAATGATTCTGGTTAACAATGCAGGAGGCAAAGTGTCGTATGTACCTTTACAACATTCTGCATGGAACGGACTGACACCTTGTGACTTGGTTTTTCCTTTCTTTCTGTTCATCATGGGTATTTCAACATATATTTCATTGAACAAATTCAATTTCAACGTTTCCCTACAAGTGGTAACCAAGATATTGAAACGCACATTTCTTATTCTATGCATCGGATGGGCAATCGGTTGGTTTGACCATGTATGTGAAGGTGACTTCCTGCCTTTTGTCCATCTGCGCATCCCCGGGGTACTGCAACGCATTGCTTTATGTTACTGTGTTATTTCTTTTACAGCCCTATTTATGAATCATAAGTTCATCCCCACATTAACCTTTATCTTACTGGTAAGTTACACTGTCATATTATGCATGGGGAACGGTTATACCTGCGATGAAAGCAATATTTTATCCATCATTGACAGGCAACTTTTCGGCGAAGCGCATCTCTATCAGAAGAGCCCGATTGATCCGGAAGGATTTGTAAGCACTCTCTCTGCTATCGCCCACACTTGTATCGGTTTTTCATGTGGAAAATGGATAATACAAAGCCATCAGACAGAAAACAAAGTGCTCCGTTTGTTCTTGACCGGATTCATTCTGATGAGTATCGGCTATTTGTTGGCAGATGCGCTGCCTTTAAATAAAAGAATATGGTCTCCTACTTTTGTTCTGGTGACCTGCGGAGCGGCTTCCATGTCACTTGCCACATTAATGTATTATATAGACATAAGGAATAAACAAAAATGGTGCCGCTTCTTCATCATCTTCGGCGTCAACCCCCTATTCCTCTATGTACTGAGCGAAGTACTTGCCATTATGATGGGAAGTACCGGATGGAAGGCGGCAGCCTATGCAGCCATTCATTCAGGAATAACCGACACCTACCTTGCCTCAGCTGTCTACGCCCTCGTTTTCACTCTGTTTTTGGGGTGTATCGGTTATCCGCTATATCTTAAGAAAATATACATCAAACTGTAACAACCAATTCATAATATATAGAGAACTATGCAGTATTAAACAAGAACATATTAATCAAAACCAAAATTAAATTCTATGCTAAACGTACAATCTCTAACCCAAAGGACATTTGCACAGATAGTAGTCTTTGCATTACTCCTATTAAACAGTACACTGGCATTTGCTCAAAATCAAGTTAACGGTATTGTCACAGACAAGACCGGAGAACCCCTTATCGGAGTGAATGTAGTCGAAAAAGGTACTACCAACGGTGTTATCACTGACTTTAACGGACAGTTTACACTGAATGTAGCACAAGGAAAGACACTCGTATTCTCTTACGTGGGTTACACTACCCAGGAAATTACAGTAAAAGGATCTTCTTTGAAGATTATTATGGAAGAAGATTCTAAAACATTAGATGAAGTTGTGGTAGTAGGTTATGGCAGTATGAGTCGTAAGGATGTAACCAGCTCCATTACCACTGTGAAAGCAGACAAACTGAATGTAGGAGTTTATTCTGACCCTGGACAGTTGTTGCAAGGTAAAGTTCCTGGTTTGACGGTAGTACAAAGCAGCGACCCGACTTCTGGTACAGCTTCTATCTCTTTACGTGGGGCTTCTTCTCTGCGTACCGGTGCGGCAATGGAACCTTATTATGTTATTGACGGTATTCCCGGTATGTCATTAAGTCTGATTGCTCCCGAAGATATTGAAAGCATTGACGTACTTCGTGACGCTTCTGCAACGGCTATTTATGGCTCCAAGGCTGCTAACGGTGTAATCTTGATTACCACCAAAAAAGGTAGTAAAAGTGAGCACACTTCTGTAAACTACAGCGCATATCTTGCATTTGACAACATTGCCAAGCGTTTAGATATGATGACTGCCGACGAACTCCGCACCTATGCCAAGGAAAATAACATCACTCTTCCGAATGACAAAGGAGCAAGCACCAATTGGAACGATGAAGTACTGCGCACAGCAATCAGTCATAACCACAACGTTTCTATCAATGGCGGTTCAGAAAAGACTCAATACAGTGCCAGCATGAGTTATCAAAACAAACAAGGTATCGTACGTGGTACAGATTTCGAGCGTTTCGGCGGCCGCGCATTCTTGCAAACCAAAGCACTGAATGATCGGCTCACCTTAGCCTTTAATGTGAATGCCGCACAATCAAAAGGTACCACCGTTGATTCCGCCAAAGATGGCCAATCCGTATTCGATGCCATGAATTATTATTCTCCACTAGTTCCTGTCACCAATGCAGACGGTTCTTGGTATAGCGACAAAACTATCTCCCAAAACTTCAATCCTGTATCCATGATCAATGAAGATACTTTTGAAAATAACAAGAAACTCCTTCAAGGAACAGCCAAAGGTACTTTAGATATCACTAAGGACTTGAAATGGAACTTAAGTCTTTCCTATCAAGACGAACAATATATATGGAACGAATACCATACCAGCAAATCCCAATATAACACCCGAAATGGCGAAGCTAAACGTATTGCAACAGAAAACAAGAAAAAAATTCTTGAAACATACATAAACTATGATCATACATTCGCCAATATCCACAAACTGGGCCTGATGGCCGGTTATTCATGGGAACAGAATGATGACAATGACAGTTTCGGTCTGGATGTCTACGACTTTTACAATGATAACACCACCTTTTATAATCTGAACCTTGCCAATAAAATGGATTGGCAGAATGGCGGTATCACCAGCAATAATAACGGTCATTTGGAAACTTTACGCATGATCTCATTTTATGGACGTATCAACTACTCCTTCAACAGCAAATACCTGCTTCAAGCAACAATTCGCCGTGACGGCTCCTCTGCTTTTGGAAAGAATAACCGTTGGGGAACTTTTCCATCTGCATCGTTGGCATGGCGTATGAGCGAAGAAAAGTTCATCAAAGATTTAAATGTTTTCGATGACTTGAAGTTCCGTGTTGGTTATGGTGTTAGTGGTAACTCACTCGGATTCGGAGCTTATTCGGCTATCCAGACTTACAGTACTTCAGGTTGGTTCAACTATACAAACGCCAATGGCACACAGAATAGTTACCATACCCTGGCAGCCGCCTCAAATGCCAATCCAGACCTAAAATGGGAACGTACAGCCATGTTGAACATCGGGCTGGACTTCAGCTTCTTTGGAGGCAGATTAGGAGGAACCATCGAATACTATGACAAGCGTACCAGCGACCTGATATACACTTACGAGGTTTCCACAAACCGCTATCCTTTCGGAACCATGCCGGCCAATGTGGGAGATATCAGCAATAAAGGTATTGAATTTACCATTAATGCCACTCCTATACAAACAAAAAATTTCTCTTGGCAAACCAGTTTGAACTTATCTCATAATAAAAATAACGTAGAAAGTATATCCAACAGTGAATATTCCGTAGATTATATCCGTGCAGCCGATCCTGAAATCGCAGGTTATTCTTCAAATGCAGACGTACAGCGCATCATGGAAGGACATCCTATCGGCACCTTCTACACCTACGAATGGGCCGGCTACAATAACCAAGGAGTATCCATCTTTTATGTACACGATCCTGAAACGGGTGAGCGTACAGGCGAAACGACCACAGATCCTGAAACTGATAGAGACCGTACTATTACCGGCTGTGCACAACCTGATTTAAATTTAGGCTGGAGCAATAACTTCCAATACAAGAACTGGAATCTCGATTTATTCTTTACTGGTGTTTTTGGACAAGATATCTACAACGCCACTGCAGAACAATACTCTAATGTTTCTTTTGTGAAAGAAGGCCGCAATGTATTAAAAAGCGTAGCTACCGAACACCGTGCTACAGACACACAATCTCAAGCACCATCCAATCGCTGGATAGAGAACGGTAGTTATTTCCGTCTGTCCTCGGTTTCATTGGGATATACTTTCGGCAAAATTGGTAACTGGATAAACTCGCTCAAGCTATACGCTACTTGTAATAATGTATTCACCATTACCGGTTACTCCGGTCGTGATCCGGAAATCAACCTTGGAGGCTTGGAACCGGGTATGGACAGACGCACCAATTACTATCCGCGTACCCGTTCATTTATGATCGGTGTAAACATGAATTTCTAACCATATAATTGAAAACTGATATGAAAAATAGCATAAAATTAATAACCTGGCTAGTAGGTGGTCTGTTCACCTTCTCCTCCTGCACAGATCTAGATGTGGATCTTAAATCCACTTATACAGAATACCCGGATTCCGAAATTGCCAAAGAAGCGAAAATGGCAGGTTTGTATTATGGATTCGGCGGAGCATTAGGACGTCGTTATATGGAAGCTGCCCTGCTGTCCTCTGATGAATTCATGGCAGTGACATTTGGTGGTAACTGGTATGATGGCGGCAATTATATCCATTCCTCTCTTCATGCCAGCCTTCCAGGAGACGCACACGTGGACTGGGCCGGTGATATTCCAGCTGCAATCACAAAGTGCAATCAAGCAATTTTTGACCTGGGTGGAGAGGATGAAAACAATACCGAACAAGAAGCCTTGATTGCTCCGGCACTTGCCATGCGTGCTTTCTATCATTTTATTTTTATGGATACATTCGGAGCAACTCCCAAATTAGACCATTTGATCGGCGATTCTGAAGCTATCGACCGTTCTCCCCGTTCCGAAATTACAAAATTTATCGAAAGCGACCTGCTTCGTGCTTTGGCTTCCGGCGGTTTAAAAGAAGATGTTGATGCTTCCACTTATGGCAAGCCAACCAAATGGATGGCTGAGGCTCTCCTTGCCAAACTCTATATAAACTGGGCTGTTTATACCTGTGATGATGTAGCTACTTATGATCCAAGCATGACTAATTCCAAATTGAATGATGTCATAAAATATTGCGATGATATCATCGCCTCTGGTCATTTCAACCTCAGTGATGGTTATCGCAAGAAATTCATGCCGGACAACGGCTATCAGATCAAAGATTTCATCTATGCAATGCCATACCAAAATAATGAAACATCAACCAGAGCCAATACTTACGCCCGTTTTCAATTCTGGCCTAAATTCAACAATGACGGCGCGGACGGCAAAGGACTGTTCGGTATAACACTATCCAAAAATGCTGGAGGCGTTTTCATCGTCACTCCTGAAGCAGCAGACCGTTTTTGCCTGGAAGGAGATGAACGCAATGACATCATCATGAAAGGTGCGATCAACTATTATGACATCAGCACACATACAATGGGAACAGAACCTTATATATACAACGGACAACAAGTTGTCCTCACCAAGAATATCACCATCTTGAATGACCAAATGGATCTTGGAAATGACTTGAACGCATGGTGCCAGGGATACCGATGCATCAAATGGGCTATTCAAGCAGACGATTATAACCTCTATAACCGGAATCAAAGCAATGATGTACCTATCTTCCGTTATGCAGATATTCTGCTGATGAAAGCAGAAGCTATTCTACGGGGAGCAACAGCTACGAACGGTGATACGCCACAATCCCTGTTCAACCAAATACGCAGCTACTGTAACGCTCCATTATTGGAGCATTCTCCTTCATTGGACGAGTTGCTTGAAGAGCGTGCACGTGAATTTTACGCAGAAACATGGCGTCGCAATGACCTAATCCGTTTTGGAAAGTTCGAAGACGACTGGGGATATAAAAATCAATATCATCCGGAAGCCAAGACCGAGAAATGGCGTAGAATCTTCCCTGTATCTGTCGGCTTGATGAATTCAAACACCAACTGGAAGCAAAATTACGGTTATTGATAAATTAAATAAGTTTTTATAAGGGCTTGTTACGGCAAGCTCTTATAAAAACCTTTAAAGCAAAAAATAATTCATGAAACGTCATCAAATCTTATTACTTCATATCGCGACATCCATCTTGGTATTATTCCCATTTCCTATACATGCCCATAAAATGATGTACCAGGACTCTATCGAAATCGTAGTACACAGAGGAGCGAACCATATAGCGCCGGAAAACACCATTCCATCAGCTCTAGCTGCATTGAAACATGGAGCCGGCTGGATAGAAGTGGACGTGCGCAAAAGTAAAGACAATATACTTTATAATCTGCATGATGAAACTTTAGACCGTACTACCAACGGTAAAGGTCCCATTCAAGATATGCTATCCAAAGATATTGAAAAATTAGACGCCGGCAGTTGGTTCAGTTCTCGATTTATCGGCATTCACGTACCCCGTATAGCCGAAATGCTAGATACCCTACAAGGAAAGGCACACATTTTTTTTGATGTAAAACGAGGAACTCCGATAAAAGATTTGATTACATTAGTACGCCAAAAAGGATATGAAAATAAAAGTTTCTTCTGGTTTGCAGACTCAGAAATGCTGAAAGAATTTATCAAAATCGCTCCGGAAATGAAGATTAAAGTAAATGCCTCCAATATAGCGGCTTTGGAGAAATGGATGAAAATATGCACCCCGGCCTATGTAGAAACAGATATCCTCAATATCACTCCTCAATTCAAAGAATTCTGCAAAAGCAATCATATCAAGATAATGGCTGCTATTCAGAATGCGAGTGAAAAAGAATATAAAAAAGCGATTGAAGTCCATCCCGATTTAGTCAATCTGGACCGGCCGGAACTCTTTATAAAAATACTCCATCAGGAGATTAAAAAATAACCCTTTTCCAAGAAGAGCTATGAAAAGTACCCTATCTTACCTGCTGATTATATGCAGCCTGTTTACTGCTTGTATCGGTCATCAGGAAGAATCCCTACTGTTCTACGTAGATACCCGTACGGGCACTGCACCAAGCGCAACCCACACCGCAGAACTTTTCGGCAAAAATACCGAAGAGTACGGGCAAACGCTGCCTGCTGTTCTAGAGCCCAACGGAATGAACTTTTGGACTCCCCAAACACAAGATACAGAAGCAAAATGTAAGGCTCCCTATTATTACAAAGATACGAAAATACAAGGTTTCCGCAATTCACATTGGATTGTCGGAGGTTGTACACAGGATTACGGTTCCATGACCTTGATGCCTGTATCGGGTACACTGAAATATCTTCCCCAAGACAGAGGAAGCCTGTTCTCTCACCAAGAAGAAACAGCAACGCCCGCCTATTACTCTGTCCTTCTCAAAGATTATTCCATCTTTGCAGAAATGACCGGACGTTCCCGTTCAGCCATTTTCCGATTCACTTATAACCAACCGGAAGATGCTTATCTCATAGTCAATCCTAACAGTGATGAAGGGAAAGGATATATTGAAATCGATACCATAAAAAAACAGATACGCGGATACAATCCCGTCCACCGCATCTATCAAGGCTGGGGAGAACCCGCCGGATACAACGGGTACTTTATCATTGAATATCAAAATGAAATAGAAGAATATGGTACATTCCGGCATGACAGTCTCTTCGCCGGACAACGACAGATAGCCGATGGAACAGGTATAGGTGCATATCTCCGGTTCAAAATACACTCAGAAGGACCCATATTAATCAAAGCCGCTTCCTCTTTTACTGACATGGAAGGCGCTCAAAAGAATCTGGACACCGAGATACCTCATTGGGATTTTGACCGCACCCGACAGGAACTGAACTCCATCTGGGAACAAAGGCTTTCACAAGTTACAGTACAGACAAACAACCGAAACGATAAAGAGAAATTTTACGGAGCACTCTACCGTGCCTCATTCCTGCCACGTACATTCAATGATGTAGACGGGCGCTATCCTTCTTTTTCCACAGGACACCCGTTCAGACAATCAGCCAACGGTAGAAATTACTATGAAGATTACAGTATGTGGGATACTTACCGTGCTCTCCATCCTTTAGTCAATATCCTAACCCCAAAGAAAGCCGGAGACATGATGCAATCATTGGTGGACAAATATGAACAAGGCGGCTGGCTGCCTATATTTCCTTGTTGGAACAGTTATACCGCAGCCATGATAGGCGATCATTGCATCTCCGCACTGGGAGATGCCTATATCAAAGGAATCCGTAATTTTGATATCAACAAAGCTTGCGAAGGAATGCTCCGGAACGCATTCAGGACTCCCGCCACCTATGAAGAATATAAAAACGGAATGGGACGGCGTGCTTTGAATTCTTATCTGAAATATGGATACATTCCTTTGGAAGACAGCGTACCGGAGGCCTTTCATACCTGCGAACAAGTGTCACGTACTTTAGAATATGCATACGATGATTTCGTATTGGCCCAAGTCCTGCAAAAGTTGGAAACATCAGATGATTACTTTCCTGATCCACAAAAAACAGGACTTTATGATACATTAATGATACGTGCACGATATTACCGTAACGTAATAAACCCTAGCACCGGATATGCCCAAGGCAGATACGCTGACGGAAGTTTCCTCACCGATGCCGGTAACGCCTTTTCTTTCACCCGCTTCATCACCGAAGGAGCTCCCTGCCATTATACTTGGTATGCCCCCCATGATATATACGGACTTATGGAATGTATGGGCGGAAAAGAAAAATACATTGCCAAACTGGATTCCATGTTCAGCGAACACCGCTACTGGCACGGAAACGAACCTTGTCATCAGATAGCCTACCTCTTCAACTATGCCGGACAACCTTGGAAAACCCAACGGGAGGTACGTCATATTATGGAAACAGAATATCTGAATGCTCCCGGTGGTCTGTCAGGTAATGATGATGCAGGACAGATGTCTGCCTGGTATGTATTTTCTGCTATGGGATTCTATCCGGTATGTCCCGGTACACCTTATTATATAATAGGAAGTCCTTCTTTTCCCCGGATGAGCATCCGCTTGGAAAACGGAAAGACATTCACCATATTAGCCCACAACGCCAACAAAAAAAATATATATATCCAGTCAGCAAAACTAAACGGAAAAGAATATGACAAGAATTACTTTACACACCAAGATATAGTACAGGGAGGAACATTAGAGTTCCAGATGGGCCCGAACCCTAATACAAACTGGGGAGCATCCGCCCTCAGCCTGCCTCCCGACAATATGAAATAAGTACAAAAAATAAAAAAACAATCCATATGAAGAATCAAACTATCATCAGCCTCTTATGCTGCCTCCTGTTGTTTGTGACAGGATGCAGTACTTCCCATCAAGGGAACACGTACGACATCATGACCTATGGAGCCAAAGGAGACGGACAAACAGATGATGCCGCCGCTATACAACGCGCCATCAATGCCTGTTCCGCTGCCGGTGGCGGAACCGTAATCATTCCTGCCGGACACACCTTTCTATGCGGTCCGCTATATTTGAAATCCTATGTGAACCTTCATCTGGAACCCAACTCCCGATTGCTGGCCAACCCCGATGAAAGCATCTATACAGAAAGCGCATTCCGCGAAAACCGTGGCGAAGGAATGATGTGGATCAGTGGAAAAGACTTAAAACAAATATCCATTACCGGTACAGGAGAAATAGACGGAAACGGAATCGCCTTCATGGGCAAAGAGCTGGATGATTCCTACGAGCTGAAGCCCGTCACTGATTTTGACCCACGCCCACATGTGCTTACCCTTATCAATGCGGAGAAGACCGTTATCCGTGACATCACGATTCGGAACAGCGCCTATTGGACAATACACCTGATAGGCTGTTACGATGCCTTGATTGACGGCATCTCTTTATTGAATAATCTAAAAATACGCAACGGCGACGGTATTGATGTGGATCACTCCAAAAAAGTACGTATAGCGAACTGCTTCATTGAATCGGGCGATGACTGCATTTGCCTGAAGAATCGTCGGGAATTTGAAGAATATGGCTCTTGCGAAGATATTGTAGTAACTAATTGTGTCATGACTTCACGCTCATGCGCTATTAAGATAGGCTCGGAAAATATGGACAAGATTGATAATGTATTATTCAATAATTGCATTATCAAAAACAGCAACCGGGGCATCGGCATACAAAACCGGGATGAAGGTACTGTGAGCAATGTCATTTTCTCCAATATATTAGTAGACTGTATGTTCTATTCTGATGTATGGTGGGGTAAAGCGGAACCTATCTATGTCACCTCATACCCTCGTGCCGTAGGCAATCATAAAGATGCAGGCTGGCGTTTCCCCAAAGGTGCAACGAAAGGACACTCGGGAGAAGTCAGCAACATTTTCTTCAATCAGATTAAATGCACTAGTGAAAACGGCATTTTCGTAGGGGGAGACACTCCGGAGAAAGTGCATCATATCTATTTTGATGAAATAGATGTCAAGTTGTTAAAACGTACCGGTTATGAAGGCGGTGTGTATGACAAACGTCCTTGTAACGGAGATGGTTTTGTATATGACAAGACTTATGCTTTCTATCTGGACGCCGCTTCGGATATCCGGATTACCGGCTGTAACATTTATTGGGCCTTCCCTCAATTGACACAAGCCGGAGGAGATATCAAAGAGAAGAATACAATACGTGTAAAAATAAACAAGAAATAATTATGACCCACATTCCATTCAAAGTTTCTTTGTTAAGACTGGTCTTCCTGCTGCTGCCCGTGACGGTCGCGGCACAGGAAGCCAGACTTTCTGATTACGTAGATCCCAAAATCGGTTCGGAAGGACTGGGACGGGTATTTATCGGTCCCTCCTGCCCTTATGGTATGGTGAAACCATCGCCCGATTGCACTGTCCATCCCAATAGTGGTTGGCTGCCTATGCCCGAACAAGTCAACGGGTTCTCCCAAGTACACGTCAGCGGGACAGGAGGAGGTCCTAAATATGGCAACATACTTGTCATGCCTTTTGGCAAAGGTATGGATCAGCTCAATCATATAGACTATCGCAAAGATGAAACAATCCGCTTGGGCTATTATGCTACCGAATTCCAGAGAACAGGCATATATACTGAAATAACAACTGCTCCACGCGCCTCATTCTACCGATTCACCTATCCCGAAGATTCCTTAAAATCCCTGTTGGTTGACGCCGGCTTCTTCCTGGGTGAACAACCGACCCCCGATGCCCGCGAAGCACAACAATTTGTAGGTTCGGAAATTCAAATCATATCCGATCACGAAGTAATGGGATATACCCGTATTCGCGGAGGTTGGAATAACGGACGTGCCTACACCGTTTATTTTTATGCAGTAACCGACCATCCCTTTGTACAAACGACCACATGGAAAGGAAACCAGATCAGCAATGAACGATACCAGCCAGACTCCCAACAAAAAACCGGAGCTTTGTTGCGTTTCCCTTCTTCTGCAAATACCATTCAACTGAAAGTCGGAATTTCATTTATCAGTTCTCTCAAAGCCAGAGAGAATGTATGGAACGAAATACCTCATTGGTCATTTGAGGACACCCGGCAAGCCTTATTGGCACAATGGGAAAACTTATTGCAACGCATTGATATAGCCTCAAATACACCCGAAAAATATAAGCGTATGTTTTATACCGGTATCTACCATACCATGTTAATGCCTGTAGACCGTACCGGTGAAAATCCATTATGGAGTGATCCGGAACCTTATTATGATGATTTTTATGCTATCTGGGACACCTACCGCACCTCAACTCCACTTATCACACTAATTGACCCTCAAAGAGAAACAGACATTGTACGTTCACTGATCAATATCTATAAACGGGACGGCTACATGCCTGATGCACGAAGCGGAAATTGTAACGGACGGACACAAGGCGGCTCCAACGCCGAAATTGTTATAGCCGATGCATTTGTAAAAGGACTACCAAACATAGATTACCATCTGGCTTTGGAAGCTATGCTGAAAGATGCGACCATACCGCCCGGAGGTAACGAAGAAGCGGAGGGAAGAGGCGGACTGATTCCTTATCTGGAATTGGGATATATTCCATACGGTATTCCCCGAGCCGGAAACCGCACAATAGAATACTCCTATTGTGATTATGCCATAGCCTTAGTAGCAAAAGGACTAGGCAAGACAGACTTGTACCAGCAATACTTGAAACAATCTTCCAACTGGAAGAACTTGTGGCGGGCCGATTATGAACATGCAGGAGTCAAAGGATTCATACTTCCCCGGGATAAAGAAGGAAACTGGTTAGACAAAATACCTTTCGGAAACTCCCATATCCAGAAACCCACCTTCACATATACCCCCGTTACCTTTGAAGGCCCTTGGTATACTCCTTGGTGGAACATGTTCTTTTATGAAGCCTCCTCCTGGGAATATTCACTCAGCATTCCGCATGACGTACCCGGACTCATTGAACAATGTGGCGGAAAAGAGAAGTTTGACGAACGGCTGGATATTTTCTTTGACAAGGGTTTCTTCAATGTGAATAATGAGCCCTCCTTCCTCACTCCCTGCCTATACCACTGGGTAGGGCGTCCGGATAAAAGCGGCGACCGCATCCATGAAATTATCCAGAAGAACTATAATGACGGTTCTGCCGGTCTTCCCGGAAATGATGACTCCGGAGCCATGTCATCGTGGTTGGTATTCCACATGATGGGGTTGTACCCCAATGCCGGACAAGACTATTATTTAATCCATACCCCTCTACTGACAGAGAGTCGTTTCCATTTACAGGAAGGCAAAACATTCACGATCAAAGCCGAAGGGCTTTCCGAAAAGAACAAGTATATCCGGTCGATTTTATTAAATGGAAAGAATTATCCATATTCCGCCATCCGCCATAATGATATCATCAAAGGAGGCGAGTTGGTTTTAAAAATGGGCCCTAGTCCCGGTAACTGGGGGAGCAAACTATTTCCTGAATCTAAAGAGTAACATACGATGAAGAAAAAACTTTTTATATGCTTTCTGCTTATCGGCAGCCTGATGGGAAATGTAATGGCACAAGATATCATTACCAACCCTCTGTTATTTGTATTCAAACTGCATGGACAAACCCGAAAGTACCAATTTACTTTCAATCAGTCCAACGACACCCTTTATCTACATTGGGGAATTGAAAGAAACACCCGATGGCAATCAGGCAGCTACGCCATGCCCCAAGAAGCTTTAAAAACGGCGGTCAGACTAAGCTTCTTACAGCCGGAAGACGGACAACATATCTGTCTCCCCATTCAAGAAACCTTTGCCCTACTTTCAGCAACCGCTTTTCAGGAATTGAAAAGCCAAAAGGCATTTCATTATAATCAGACAGAATACCAACTGGCTGATACCAAGTCACAAGCTATGGGCTATTCCTTACTGCATGTAAACGACTCAGTAGACGGATGCGAAATGTGGATTATGGATAATCCGGATTTCCCTCTGATATGGGAAATACAAAATAATCCGCTCGGCATCAATTGGAAAGTAGCTCCCATAGATCTCCCCGCACACAATCTGAAAGAAGAAATCATCCAAAGCCCGGAAAAAATGGGTAGCATCTATTATGCTTATCCCACACCAAACGGCATACAAACTCCGGTACCCGAAGGTTACAGTCCTTTCTACATCAGCCATTACGGACGCCATGGGTCCCGCTGGATGACTTCGGACGAACGTTATCTAGAAGTCATTCGTGTCTTTGATACGTTTCACAATAAATCAGGACTTACCGATTTAGGTGAAGATGTGAGGCTCAGACTCCAGAAAGTATGGGAAAATGCCCGTGGGCGCGGAGGAAACCTGACCCCATTAGGAGAACGACAACACAAAGCCATTGCCAAACGGCTTTATCAACAATATCCCCATATATTCCGGGACAGCGCCAACATATCAGCGCGTTCGAGCGTTTCCGTACGTTGTATCATGAGCATGTCCGCATTCACAGAACAACTGAAAGAACTAAACCCCTCCCTCCAGATCACCCGCGAAGCCAACCAAAGACACATGGACTACATTGCCTATACTTCACCCGAAGCCGAAAAGCTGGGTTCGGCAAGTGCGCCATGGAGAACAGCTTTCCATACATTCGAAGAAAATCATATTCATCCGGAACGTTTAATCGCTTCACTTTTCAAAAATCCCAAAGAAGTCAGGAATCCCCGCGAGCTCATGATGGGACTTTATTGGATTGCTTCCGACATGCAAGATGTAGAGTTGCCTCTATCCTTTTATGATTTGTTTGAAAAAGAAGAATTATTCGGTATCTGGCAGTCTGTGAATTATCGGATGTATATTTGCAATGCCAATGCTCCCGTCAATCAGGGAGCAGCCCCCGAGAGTGCAAAATCTTTATTGAAGAATATTATAGAAAGTGCCGACCGCGCCATCCGTGAAGGAACTCCTTGCGCCACCCTCCGTTTCGGACATGATACCAACCTGATCCGTCTGTTGGCACTCATGCAAGTAGAAGGATGCTCCAATCAAGAAACAGATCCCGACCGATATTACCTGGCCTGGCAAGATTTCCGTGTTTCACCTATGGGAGCCAACCTTCAATTAATCTTTTTCAAGAATAAGCAAGGAGAAGTTATTGTAAAATTGCTACATAATGAAAATGAAGTCAAATTACCCATTGACAGCCCTATTGCCCCTTATTATAAATGGGAAACGGTAAAAGCATTCTACAATCATTTATAAACATACAAATTGAGAAACAGCAACTTTCCTTCAAAGTCCAATCTCCCTATTAACTAAGGCTTTTCTTGCCTACAATTAAGTCTTTTCTTACGGTTACCTACTACAGACTCCGCCAATGGACCGTAGAGCCCATTGCAGCAGACTGTATAGTCCACCCAAGCAGACCTTACAGTCCACTGGCGGAGACTGTAGCAGATGACTGTAAAAAAAGGCTTAACTATATGGAAGAAACAGCTTACACAACCACTCTATTCCGGTTTTATCTTTTTCAGATAATCAGAAGGAGCCATACCGAATTCATCTTTAAAACACTGACGGAAATAGACCGTACTGTTAATTCCCACCTTGAACGCAACTTCTGAAATATTGTATTTCCCCTCTAATAACAAACGTTCCGCATATTGCATCTTTATTTTGCGGATATATTCATTGGTGGAAAGTCCAGTCAATGCCTTCATCTTCCGATATAGGGTAGAATTACTCATACACATGGCGTCCGACAAATAGCCGATGTCTATCTTCTCAGAAGAAAGACGATCTTCAATCAGCTTGTTAATCTTCTCAAGGAACTCATTATCCAATTTATTCATAGACTCGGTTACTGCCGCACGTTTGTCAATGAGTATGGAATTCGTATTAAAACGCTCTGCCAACAACTTGCGGGATTCAAGCAAATTATGGATACGGCTATGCAACAAAGTAGCACTGAAAGGCTTTGTCAGATAAGAGTCAGCACCCACTTGATACCCCTCTTCCTTATCTTGCAAAGAGTCCTTTGCCGTCAGCAAAATAATGGGAATATGGCTGGTACGCAAGTCTTCTTTCAATTTCCGGCACATCACAATGCCGTTCATCACCGGCATCATGATATCACTGACTATAATATCAGGAATGCAGCCCAATGCTTGTTCCAAACCTTGTTCACCATTGGCGGCAGTCCTCACTTCAAAATCGTCCGAGAAAGATTCTACAATATAATCACAGATGTCCCTATTATCTTCCACTATCAGCAGAATACGCTTACCACTATGCACAGGTTCTATATTTTCTTCTTTTTCGTCCTTTTCATCGGAAGTTTTCTCCGTCGAGTCAGCATGCAGCACATGGGGATACGTGTTATCCGTCAGCAGACTGACATAAAAAGTACTTCCCACATTCAAAGAACTTTCAACCCTGATCTCCCCCTCATGCAAAACTACCAGGTTCTTTACCAGAGCCAGACCAATACCTGTTCCTGAAGCCTGATGTTCGCTTCCCTCTTGATAATAACGGTCAAAAATATGAGGCAATGCATCGGGAGCAATACCGAAACCGGTGTCACTCACACTGATTTCCGTATGGTGTATATTATTCCGGACCACCTGATGTAATCCTAAAGTTATAGTTCCTTTCTCTGTATATTTTATAGCATTGGAGATCAAATTATCCAGTATAATCGTTACTACCTCCTTATCAAAAAACAAAGACATATCTTCCTGCTCAATCTCAAGACAGAAATCAATCTCAGGTTTCCGGTTCAATTCCTTATACTTCAGTCCGATCTCGTGTACAAGGGCTGCCAGATTGTCACGACTTACACATAATTTCTTGTTTTGGGTTTCCGTTTTTCTGAACTCCAGTATCTGATTAATCAGGTTCAACAATCGGATGGCGCTTTGATGGATAACCGATATTTTCTGTGAATCTTTCCCAGATAAAGAATTACTTTTCTGCATATCTTCCAACGGTCCCAGAATCAACGTCAAAGGAGTACGCAACTCATGTGTGATATTGGTATAGAAACGTAAACGCTCATTATTCAGCTCCTGTTCCTGCTCATGATTTTTCTTCTCCAACTCATAGAGAGACTCCATATCCAGTTTCTTTTTATAGGCATGAAGAATAAAATACAGGACAGAAACACCCGAAAGAATATAAAATAACTTGGCCCACCACGTAAGCCATACAGGCGGGTCAATACGGATATCCAGAGAAGCTATCTCATCCGCCCATTCCTGATTCCGTATTCTTGTCTTTACCTGAAAACAATAATTTCCCGGAGGTATATTACGGAAAGTCACATTATTAGGATCGGTTACTGTATACCATGAATTTTCCAACCCTTTCAACATATAAGCATATTCCACTTGATCGGCCAAGGCATAATTCTGTATATTGAAGGTGACGCTGAAGTTATTTTGCATATAGCTTAAACGTACTGCAGGACATCCATGAAGTTCTATCATCTTTTCCTCACTTTTTCTTTCCGATATTGGTACAAATATTCTCAAGCCTGTCATAATAGCTGAAGGAGCTTCACGCTTTGCCAATACCATTTCAGGATTAAAACGACATAATCCATTTAAAGAGCCAAAGTAAATATTGCCATCATAATCATGAGTAACACTACCACTCATAAAACCAACAATAGGAACTCCATCCCATCGCCCATAATTATAAAAGCTATTCTTAACCGCAATATAGCAACTTATCCCTTTATTTGTACTACACCAAATACGCCCGGAAGCATCTTCCATAATAGCACGTATATGGGCATTCTCCAAACCATCTCCTCTTTTAAACACCTGGTACTTCATATTGTTTGGAAAAGGAAAGCATACTAACCCTTCACCAGTAGCTACCCATATACGCTTCTTACTATCTCCATAAATACTATTAATTGTATTTGAAGGGAATTGCTCTGCCGTATAAAAATGTTTAATCATTTTAAAGTCTGGCGAATATACTAAAACTCCACCTCCAAATGTACCTACCCAAAGAAAGCCTTGCTCGTCTTTAAAGAGACAACGTACTTGTTCATTCTCTATATAATGCTCCAAAAAAAGTTGTCCATCCAAGCCTGCTTTATAAACCCCTTCACTAGTACCTATCCATATGGTATGATGATCATCCTCATAAATAGCACGAACATCAATCAAAGCTTTATCTTTAGAGAATACTTGACGAAAATACTTCTGAGTTCTATTATAGTAACATAGCCCACCATTAAATAGTCCAAACCATAAATTCCCTTTCGTATCACATAAAGATGCTTGAACAGGATTTCCATTCAAATCTCCATCATCCGCTCCATATATAGCGACTCTTTTCCCTTTTGAAAAAACATTAATATCACCTCCATTGGTACCGATCCATAATACTCCATCTTGGTCTACACAAACCGTGCTAATCATTTTGTCTGTTAAATTTCTCTCTGCTGTTGGAATAGGAGAATAATTATAAACATTAAATAAAGAAGAGTCACGGCTTAAGAAGTTAATTCCTCCACCCCATGTACCTGCCCATATATTATTAAAAGAATCTTGAAACAAGCAACGAACGCTAGAACTAGACAGACCATATTCATCATTACTTGCTTTTATATAATTAAATCTTACATCTTCCGAAGACACAAATAACCGTTGCGTTAAATCCAATACAGCAATTCCCCCAAATTCTGTAGCAAGCCAAAGCCTATTATCATCCATCTGCCTAATATCAAATACAACATGTTTTTCCCCTTTAGCCTCTTTAAAGTGAATAAAACTTTCTGATTCCGGATTGAACAAAGCCAGCCCTTCGGAGGTTCCCAACCAAATATTATTATTTCTATCCTTATAAATACAGACAACTCCATCCCCTGGCAAACTATTAGGATCGTTAGGGTTATGCCTAAAATTCTTTGCTTTTTTATCTTTTATAGAAATTATACTAAATCCATGAAAAGCATGAGCCACATACAGATTACCATCTCCCCCATCAACAACTGACCATACATTATTACTCCCCAGTCCAGGTACAGTTTCTGTATTATAATGTATAAAATTTCCAGTCTTCTTATCTAAATAATCAATTCCATTCCAATACGTAGTTATCCATAGATTTCCATCAGATGCAGGCTTTATGCTGGTCACATCGTCAGTAATCAAACTATTATGATCTCCAGGATCATGTTTATAAATAGTAAAAGTATTCATTAACTCTTCATCGGTGCAGGTCAGAGTTGTAGGCACCATAGCTGTTGTTCCATACTTCGCATGAACTTCCGCTATTCTTAGAAATGCCTCCACTGTTCCGTCCATGAAATCATGTCCGCCACCTCCATGAACATGCATATCGATAAAACCAGGAGATACATATTGTTGTTTGGCATCTATTATTTGATCGTCCGGGTTTATCTCAAGCATTTTGTCGGCAAGGATTTGTTCGATCTTTCCGTTTTTGCAAATCAATGCCTTGCCCGTATCTATGCGATCAGGAAAGATGAGTTGTCCGTTTAGAATGATTAGTCTCTTCATTTTATATTGTTTGAGGTTTATTCATTTGTTTTTTATCTCCATGAAGTGATTTTGTGTCCTTTGACAGCAAAGAATGCAAGATAAAGGAAGCAGGGGATTAATACCCAATAGCCGATACGTAAATCGTATATTTCAGCAAAGTGACCATAAATTAACGGAAGGATTGCATTTCCGCAGAGTCCCATGATTAACAGTGAGGAACCTGTTTTGGTAAACTTTCCCAGGCCATGAATGGATAACGGCCAGATACCTGCATAAATCAGTGCATTTGGAAAACCTAATGCATTGAGAAAAAAGATGGAGGCATTGGCTTGATGGCCGAAAAGGGTTACATTAAAGTCGGCAAATACAACTCCGAATGAAAGGAATAATCCTAGTACTGTACATATAGTCAGTGCATTTTTCTGTGAGATATATTTAGGAATTACGATGATTCCCAATATATAACCGATCATCGTACATGCCAGAGTATATGAGGGAAATGCTTTTGCCTCCAATAGATCCATACCCATGGAATTGGCATAATTGATGATGGTATCAATGGCTATCACTTGTGTTCCTACGTGAAAGAAAATAGCCAATGCGCCTAAAATAAGGTATGGAAAACCAAAAATGTTTTTC
>OGMG01000218.1_pt1 | contig 25289 bp, 19 predicted proteins | sample 1573031 | NCBI WGS metagenome assembly OGMG01 (sample SAMEA2582002, study PRJEB24529) | metagenome | biome: Human gut stool | place: China | collected 2011
GAACATGCGTGAGCCCTTTGGCGGAAAACAGTTGCTGCTCGTAGGAGATGCCTTCCAGCTGGAACCGGTAGTGAAAAGCGATGAACGAGAAATCATTAATCGCTTCTACCCCAATCCCTACTTCTTCTCTGCACGTGTATTCCGCGAAATGGAGCTGGTAGCCATCGAGCTGACTAAAGTATACCGACAGACCGACAAAGTCTTCGTCAACGTGCTCGACCATATCCGCACAAACACCGCCGGAGCAGCTGATCTCCAACTGCTGAACACACGTTACAACGCCCCGGTAAAGGCAAACGAAAACGATATGTACATCACTCTTGCCACCCGCCGAGACAACGTAGACTACATCAACGAACGCCGCCTTGCCGAACTTCCCGGCGAAGCCGTCACCCTGCAGGGAGAAATACATGGCGAGTTCCCCGAAAGCAGTCTTCCTACACTTATGGAACTGACCATAAAACCCGGCGCACAAATTATTTTCATCAAGAACGATTCCGAAAAGCGCTGGGTAAACGGAACCATCGGAACCATTTCCGGTATCGATGCCGACGGAATCATATATGTCATTACCGAAGACGGAAAAGAACTGGACGTTCATCGCGAAAGCTGGAGCAATATCCGCTACCGTTATAATGAAGAAGAAAAGAAAATTGAGGAAGAAGAACTGGGAACATTTACACAATATCCTATCCGCCTTGCCTGGGCTATAACCGTACACAAAAGCCAGGGCCTTACATTCAGTCGGGTAGTCATCGATTTTACCGGTGGAGTTTTCGCCGGCGGACAAACCTATGTCGCTTTAAGCCGCTGTACTTCACTGGAAGGCATCTGCCTGAAACGTGAAATAACCCGTGGAGATATCTTTGTCCGTCCCGAAATCGTAGCTTTTTCACAACGGTTCAACAACGAACAAGCCATCGAACGTGCCATGAAACAGGCACAGGCCGACATACAATACGTAGCTGCTGTCAAAGCATTCGATAAAGGCGACTTCGAAGAATTTCTCAATCAGTTCTTTAAGGCTATCCATTCACGTTACGATATAGAAAAGCCCCTCCAGCAGCGTTTCATCCGGAAAAAGCTTGGCATCATCAACAAGCTGCGTGAAGACAACAAGCGACTGAAAGAACAGATGCAGGAACAGCAGAGAAATCTTCAAAAATACGCCAAAGAATACTACCTGATGGGAAATGAGTGCATCACACACATGCACGACACCCGTGCGGCACTTGCCAATTACGATAAAGCCATCGAACTGTATCCTGACTACGCCGATGCATGGGTACGTAAAGGAGTCACCCTGTTTAATGCCGATCGTATAAATGAAGCTGAAGCCTGTCTTGACAAAGCTGTACACCTGCGCCCGATGGAATTTAAAACCGTTTATAACCGCGGAAAACTGCGTCTTCATACAGGAGATACCGAAGGAGCTATTGCCGACCTCGACAAAGCTACCACCCTGAAGCCTCAACATGCCGGAGCACACGAATGCTTTGGCGATGCACTTACACAAGCCGGAAAAGAAATGGAAGCAGCCATCCAGTACCGTCTTGCCGAAGAGCTCCGCAAGCGTAAATCCAATCAATAAAATAGTTAGTTTTCTTCTTCAGACACAGGAATTGTCATCTGCTTCAGTTCCTCCAGTGTTCCGTTGAACACATTCAGGTCCACCTGTTCCCTTATGCCCGGCAATGTACCGGCATCTGTATGCTGCCAGAATCTCCACTGGCCCTTATATTCTACAGAATCAACATAATAATGAGCAATCCAATACGGATAAGTATTGAAGACAGAATCGTTCAGATAACGAGTTTTAAACTTATACGAAGTATAAAGAATAGGCTTCACTTTATAATGCTGTTCTATTTTACGAAGCCATACCAGCAAATCTTTCCGCAAACGGTCGTCATCATCCCCTCGCTTTTCTATATCCAGCACAGGAGGAAGATCTCCCGGCTCCAGCTGAACCGAGCGGATAAAGAAATCAGCCTGCCGCGAAGCATCTGTCTTTGGATTATAAAAATGATAAGCACCACGGATAAACCCGTACTGTCGCGCCAGATCAAAGTTATGGACAAATGTAGTATCACTGAAATCTCCACCTTCCGAAGCTTTCAGAAAGACAAAACGGATAGGGAATGGAGTAAACTGTGTCTTGCTGAGCACTGCCCAGTTTATTTCACCCTGATGGTGAGAAATATCGAACCCATGCACCCGATAGCCCGAAGGAAGACATACGCCATATGCCTTTGTACCATAGCAAGGCTTCCATCTGTATGCATAAGGACGGATAAAGAAATAATAAAACCCGATGACCAGCAATGCAGCAGCCCCTCCCATCAGAATATAATATATCCACGATGGAACTTCCCACTTACGTGCTATTTTCTTTTTATCCTTGCTGCGTCTGGTTCTTCTCTTCGGTCCTCCAGAAGAAGTCGTATTCGATGAAGAAGAACTCGTCCGCTTACGGGATGTAGTTTTGCGAGGCTTATTTACCACCATTATGGGCGGTTCTTTTGTCATAGGTTTATCCAGTTACATTAAAAAATAGTCACTGCACCTCTCTGCCAGTCACAGACAGGCAGAGAAGGCAATGACAGATTTCTTTATTTATAAGCAATTATTATTTTGCTTGTTCAAGCTGCAAAGTCTTAGTCGGCTGATCGCAAACTTCAGTAGGACCAAAGTACTGAATCGGACCCGGATAAACATAAGCAGTTTCTTTAGCCCAAGTTTCACGCTGAGCAGCGAAAGCCTTGAACGGAGCACCATCCAACTTAACCAGAGCTTTCTGGATAACCGGTTTCATTTCACCGTGACGGCGTTCCATGTTCATCATCATTGTGATAGGCACACCACCTGCAATCCATTCAGCAGCCGGAGCAGTAGTGTTACGAACTGATGACATATAACCAGTCTTACCGTTAGCAATCAACATAGATGCAGTGTAACCCAAAGAGTAGCAATAGTCAGCATCGAAGTTAGATGGAGCAGCGCAACGTCCTTCGTAACCGAAGAAGTGGTGCTGAGCAGCAAACTTACCAACATACTTACCTTCTTCTTTCCATGCAGCCAACTTAGTAGCAACCATTTCAGACAACAGTTTTTCAGTTTCGATCAATGAAACCTGAACGTTTCCGTGCGGGTCACGATCCAAAGACAACTGACGAGCAACACCTTCCGGCAGAGAAGCGTAGATAGCAGCATTTTCCGGAGTCAGCTTGCTGATGATGTATTCACGCTGTTTAGAACGTTTGATGTTGTTGAATTCTTCACCGTTAGCAGCCAAGAAGTCGTTCAATTCAGCGATCAGACGCTTCATAGCCGGGATGAATTCGATCAAACCTTCCGGAATCAATACTGTACCGAAGTTGTTTCCTGCAGCAGCACGGTCAGCAACAACCTGAGCAATATATGTTACTACATCATCCAAAGACATGTTCTTAGTTTCAACTTCTTCAGAGATGATACATACATTAGGCTGAACCTGCAAAGCACATTCCAAAGCGATGTGAGAAGCAGAACGTCCCATCAGTTTGATAAAGTGCCAGTACTTGCGAGCTGAGTTACAGTCACGCTGGATGTTACCGATAACTTCAGCATAAGTCTTACAAGCAGTATCAAAACCGAATGAAGTTTCAATCATGTCGTTCTTCAAGTCACCGTCGATAGTCTTCGGACAGCCGATAACCTGGATACCATAGTTCTTAGCTGCATAATATTCAGCCAATACACAAGCATTTGTATTAGAGTCATCACCACCGATGATAACCAATGCTTTGATACCCAATTCTTTCAAGATTTCATAACCTTTTTCGAACTGATCTTCTTTTTCCAGTTTAGTACGACCAGAACCGATGATATCGAAACCACCAGTGTTACGGTATTCGTCGATAATATCAGCTGTCAGTTCCATATATTTGTGGTCAACCAATCCACCAGGACCCAGGATGAAACCATACAATTTGTTTGCAGGGTTCAATTTCTTTACGCCATCAAACAAACCAGAGATTACATTGTGTCCACCAGGAGCCTGACCACCAGACAAAATTACTCCCACGTTCATAGGAGCATATTCTTTTTCTTCTCCTTCAACAAATTTAATCAACGGCATGCCGTAAGTATTCGGGAACAATTTCTTGATTTCTTCCTGATCGGCAACCGACTGTGTAGGTTCTCCTTCCTGTACCTTTACAGCACCCTTCAATGCCTTAGGCAATTTTGGCTGATAAGCAGCTCTTGCAATTTGTAATGCGCTTTTTGTCATAATTGTTTTTAATTTATATAAGGTGTATAAATTTCGGTATGGCAAATTTCGCCTTTTTTTCGGAAATATGAAAACGTATGCAAAAAAAATGTTATCTTTACCCCGTAATCAATCTATTTTATTAACCCATTAAAACAATAAAACTATGGCTAGTAGAAGAAATTTAAAAAAGAACGTCAATTATATTTCCGACCTTATCGCAGGTCTGTGTATCGTAGAAAGCATGAATGCCAAAGATGAAAACCGTGAAGAACTGAGCAAATTGTTCCTTCAGGCAGTCAATCTCCGTCAGGACATCATCAGCCGCATCAGCCATACTGAACCGGGTAATGTAAAAGGCTTCTATAAGAAACTGAAAGAAGACTTTAACAACGGTACACAAACTATTTTCAAAAAATTGGAAGAACTGGGTAAATAAGGAGCATGAAACAAGCCATTTGCAGCTTTATCTACCACAAGATACTGGGATGGAAAGCTGAAGTTTCCGTCCCTGATTTCGACAAGTGCATTATCTGTGCAGCCCCTCACACCACGAACTGGGACCTGTTTATCGGCAAGCTGTTTATCAGTGCCATAGGTCGTGAGTCGGGATTCATGATGAAAAAAGAATGGTTCTTCTTTCCGTTGGGTATTTTGTTCCGCTGGATGGGAGGAATCCCCGTACATCGTGACAAACGTACCTCAATGGTAGATCAAGTCATCAAGCAAGTAAACGCCAGCGAGCAATTTCATCTTGCCATCACCCCTGAAGGAACCCGCTCTCCTAACCCGAACTGGAAAAAGGGATTCTATTACATAGCATTAGGGGCAAACATTCCTATCGTACTGATCGGCATCGATTACGAAAAGAAATGTATAACAGCAGGCAAGTATATCATACCCAGCGGGGATATAGACAAGGATATGCGCGAAATCAAACTGTATTTCAAAGATTTCAAAGGAAAACATCCTCACAAATTCGTCTTAGGCGATATAGACTGACAAGGTATAGTCTTTACATATAACGTCCTGTGTGCTTTCACACGGGACGTTTTGTTTTTATAATTCATCAGGAAGTTCCTTTTTCTTTTTGTACAAATTTTCTCTAAAACTTCATGATATTTTGGAGAAAAGATGCTGAATTTTTAATCAAAATATCTGCAATAATTTATTTCCCGTCTTCGATTCACAATATACCAATTGTTTCTTTGTCATATCAGAACTCTGTTCATGGATAATCTGCAAATTTTCGTGGTTATCCAAGAGATTTCACGTAGACTTGGAGGCGAATAAAAAGACTAATAGTCAGAGTAAAATATCAGTTATAGTCTGACGCCTCGTGCATTTGTGTAAAAGCAGAGTTAAATTTACCTCAACACGAACGTGACGATATCTTGACACGTTCGTGCTGATATCTCGTCACGTTTGTGTCGAGATATTGACTGCTATGTGTCGAGATATTTTTATATAGGTGTAATCATATCTACATCTATGCCATATAAATTCTTTTACCCTATCTTCTTCTATGTGCCGTAATATTTTTACCTTTGTATGATTTGCCTGCACATTGCGTGCAGACATAAAAAATTTAATCATCGAAAAAAATAATACAACCTTATGGCAAAGAAAAATAATACAGCAGATATTGGCTTTGAAAAAGAAATATGGAAAGCAGCAGACCTTCTAAGAGGAAACCTCGATGCTTCAGAATATAAGTCTGTAGTTCTGGGACTTATTTTCCTGAAATACATTTCCGACCGCTTCGAAGCAAAATACAATGAGCTTGTAGAAGAAGGCGACGGCTTTGAAGAAGACAAAGATGAATACACTTCCGAAAACATTTTCTTTGTACCACAGGAAGCACGCTGGGCTGTAGTGGCAGAAGCCGCACACACCCCTGAAGTAGGTACAGCCATAGACAATGCTATGCGCCTGATTGAAAAAGAGAATCCACGTCTGAAAGGCATTCTGCCCAAAAACTTTGCCCGCCCCGAGCTGGATAAAAGACGACTGGGCGATGTGGTAGACCTTTTCACCAACATTCAGATGAAAGAACACGGCGATTCAAAAGATATTTTGGGCCGTACATACGAATATTGCCTTTCAAAGTTTGCCGAGGCTGAAGGCAAACTGGCCGGAGAGTTCTACACCCCTGCCTGTATCGTCCGCACACTGGTAGAGGTATTGCAGCCCTACAGCGGCCGCGTATACGACCCCTGCTGCGGTTCTGGCGGTATGTTCGTACAGTCTGCCAAGTTTATCAATGAACATCAGGGAAACATAAACAACATCTCTGTATTCGGACAAGACAGCAACCCTACCACATGGAAAATGGCACAAATGAACTTAGCCATTCGCGGTATAGAAGCCGATTTAGGCAAGTTTGCAGCCGATACCTTCTTCGATGACCAGCACCCTACCCTTAAAGCCGATTACATCCTGGCCAATCCGCCTTTCAATTTGAGCGACTGGGGAGCCGATAAGTTGCAAGATGATGTACGCTGGAAATACGGTATTCCCCCTTCAGGCAATGCCAACTTTGCATGGATTCAGCACATGATTCATCACCTCTCCCCACACGGACGCATCGGCATGGTGCTGGCCAATGGTGCCCTTTCTTCGCAATCAGGCGGTGAAGGCACAATCCGTGAGAATATCATCAAGGCAGACTTGGTAGAATGTATTGTGGCGATGCCTTCTCAGTTATTCTATACCACCGGTATCCCCGTGTCCCTCTGGTTCCTCAACCGCGCTAAAAAGCAAACGGGAAAAATTCTGTTCATCGATGCCCGCCAAATGGGAACAATGGTGACTCGCAAGCTGCGTGAACTGACGGAAGAAGACATTCAGCGTATCGCTAAAACGTACAATGATTTTCAGGCAGGAGTATTGGAAGATGAAAAAGGATATTGTGCCGCAGCTACTCTTGATGAGGTAGCCAAGCAGGACTACATACTTACCCCGGGACGTTATGTGGGCATAGCCGAAGCGGAAGACGACGGCGAACCGTTCCAGGAAAAAATGGAGCGACTCACTTCGGAATTGTCTGAGATGTTTGAGAAGTCGCACCAGTTGGAGGAAGAGATTAGAAAGCAGTTGGGGAGTATTGGGTTTAAGATTTAAAAGGTTTGGGTGGATTATGGAAGAATGGAAAGAATATAGATTAGGAGATGTTGCAATCATCAAGGGGGGAAAAGATTACCTAAAGGGATTGAACTTATATCAAATCCGAATACTCACCCATATATAAGAATAAGTGACATGTACGTTAATAAGACTATGGAGTTAACTTCTTCTTACAGATATGTGGATAATAATACGTTTAATAAGATAAAAAATTATATTGTTAATTCAGGAGATATTATTTTAGCTATAGTAGGAAACACTATAGGATTAGTTGCCATAATAGGTAAAAGTCTTAACAATGCGAACCTCACCGAAAATTGTGTTAAGATTATAGCTAATAAAGAAGTAAGTCAAGAATATATATATTATTATCTAACATCTATTTATGGACAAAATAAGATTAAAAAAAGTATTGTAGGTGCTGCACAACCGAAATTACCAATAAAGAATATTATTAGCATAACAATATCTGCTCCCTCAAAAGAACTTCAAGAAAGGACTACTAATATACTTTCATCTCTTGATGACAAAATCGAACTAAACCGCCGCATAAATGAAAATTTAGAGCAGCAGGCACAAGCATTATTCAAGTCTTGGTTTGTAGATTTTGAGCCATTCAAGGATGGAAAGTTTGTAGATTCAGAACTTGGGATGATACCGGAAGGGTTCAATATTAAATATATTGGAGATATTCCTCACACTATAGAAAGTGGAAGACGTCCGAAAGGAGGCGCAACAGACAAAGGAGTTCCAAGTATTGGAGCTGAGAATATAAAAGGGCTTGGAGTTTATGATTATTCTAAAACAAAATATATTCCGAAAGAATTTGCATTAACAACAAATCGCGGAAAGATAAACGGATATGAACTTCTTATATATAAGGATGGAGGTAAACCAGGGTATTTTATTCCTAATTACACCATCTTTGGTGATGGTTTTCCTTTTGAAAACATGTTCATAAACGAACATGTTTTCAAATTGGATCTATTGAATAAAGAGTATAATATTTTTGCATATTTTTACATGCAAACACCTTTCATAATGAATCAACTAAACTCAATTGGAGGTAAAGCCGCTATACCAGGAATAAATACAAAAGACGTAGAGTCTTTACCTATTTTTTCTTATGAGAATAATAAAATTAAAGAATTCGGTAATATAGTGCTTCCTATGATAAAACGAATTCTAAAAAACTGTCGTGAAAATTCACGTTTAGCCCAACTTCGCGACACCCTCCTCCCCAAACTCATGTCAGGCGAACTAAAGCTCAGTGAAATAGAAACGAAATTAGATGAATAAACAAATACATTACTGAATTTTCTTTTATGGAATATTTTGAAAAGCTATATAATAAAGGATGGACTAACTGGAAATCCTTTCCTGACCCAAGGGAAGGAGAATATCTAAATGTTCCATTCGGAAGTGGTGTGTATCAACTTAGAAATAGAAGAATTGGTAAGTTTATCTTATTTGGTACCGGTAAAAATCTTGCATACAGGATGTCATCATTGTTGCCAAAACCTTTCGGTGCGGGTACAAGAAAAAACGAAGATAAATCCAATTATGTTTTAAATAATATACAGGATATAGAATACCGTACAATTTCATTCATTGATAACGATGAAGCCAAACGATTTGAAAAATATACCAAACATAAAGAAGAATATCTTTTCAACTCATAATAAGTATAAATGTATTCTTCAATTTTTCAAAAAACTTTTTTTATGCCATTATTTTTCAGAAAATGGAGTAAAGATAATTATATTTGTATATTATATTATCAGCATTAAAGCTTCGCAGATTCGTATATCATGTGTATCTCCGATGAATAATGCGAAACGTAGATTATTTAAGTTTTGCCCGTTTGCAGAACCATTTGACATAAATAATATCACTAATAAAATAAAGAAGAAATATGGCAACAGCAGCTCAATTGAAAACACTTGTAAAAAGCCATTTCGAAGATAATAATGAAAAATTCAACACCGTAGCATTACAAATTGCTGCTCATGAAGCTAAGTTAGGTCATACTAATTTGGCAAATGACATACGCAAAATCATAGATACTTCAAAAATAAATAAGCCAAAACTTAAGAATATTGATTCCAATCTGCAAGGATTATTTTTGGAAATCTTTCCGCAGGAGCGACTGGCTGATTTAGTTGTTGCGCCACACATCAAAAATAGGATAGAGAGAATTATAAACGAATTTACATTTAGAGACAAGTTATTTAAACACAATCTTGAGAACAGACGCAAAATATTACTCTCAGGACATCCTGGAACAGGAAAAACTATGACTGCTTCAATTATTGCCAATGAATTGAAGTTGCCTATGTATGTTGTCCTTATGGATAAAATTGTCACAAAATACATGGGCGAAACAAGCGCAAAATTGAGACAAATTTTTGATTTTATAGAAGATGTTCCTGCTGTATATCTGTTTGATGAATTTGATGCCATCGGAGGTCAGCGTGGAAAAGACAATGATGTAGGTGAAATGCGTCGTGTGTTAAATTCATTTCTTCAATTTATAGAGCGTGATCATTCGGACAGTCTGATTATTGCAGCTACAAACAACCTAGAACTTCTTGATCAGGCTTTATTTAGACGTTTTGACGACGTAATACATTATCAATTACCTTCTGATGATGAAAAAGTCCAGTTATTGAAAAATCGTTTAAACGGCAGTCTAAATAAAAGTGAAATAAAAGCACTTTTACCGGAATTAGACTCTTTAAGTCATGCCGAAATAAATCAAGCATGCTTGGACGTAATAAAGACTTCGGTTATATATGATATCCCTATAAAGTTTGATTTGGTTATTAAGACTATTAACGAAAGGAAGTCTGCATATAATAAATAATACTGACTTATGGAGCAATACGAACATATTATATTACCAGAACAAATTGGAACTGCAATTGAATTTTCACCAAGAACATCAGGTGGAGGTAAACCACAGATACCCAAAAGAGATAGAGCTGAACATGCAGCACGTCTGGAACGTCTTTTTGAGGATGCGCGAACTCGAAATGAAAAAATACAAAAAGATATGTTAGCTGTATCTCTTCCTGCACGAACGGGTACATATCTGGAATTTGCAGGAGCTCCAGCAAGCGAACTCTTGACAAAGAGTTTAGAGGACCAAAAATCAGGTATCAGGCTACTTAATATAAGAACGAAATTGACAGCAAAAAATGAAGAACAAACTTTTGCCACTGTCTACGTACCGCATGGTGAGGAAAGTAAGTTCATCAGTAAATTAAATCAGTATGCTAATGAGGATACCCAGTTCGGAAAGCCTAAAAATGATAACCTTTTCCGTAGCATTGAGTCTGTAAACATTGCATTACTCCAGTCTTTATGGACTGATAGTATAAATGAATTTCCTACAGAAAAAACAGATTGGTATGAAATATGGATACGTACAAATGAATCGGATACAATAGAAGAACAACATAAATCTTTTATTGATACCCTAAATGCATTGCACATACAATATAAAGAAGACTCTATTCTTACATTCCCTGAAAGGTCTGTATTTTTGGTTTATGCGAATATTGAAGCTCTATCCCTGCTATTGCAAAGTTCAGATCAGATGGCAGAGATAAGAGGAGCACAAATACTGACCGGATTTTTATTTAAAGAATGTAGAAGTGAACAGCAGGAATGGGTTGAGGATTTGCAAAACAGAGTAAACTTTAGCCCTAATGAAAAGTCTGTTGTTTGTGTTTTAGATACAGGAGTAAACAATGGTCATCCTCTTCTTTCTGAAATAATCAAAGATGAGCATTGTGGCAGCGTCGTTGGCGAAGGCTCTGCTGACAGAGCCGGACATGGAACTTGCATGTGTGGTACTACAATTTATGGAGATTTAAGAAATTGTATTGCCAACAACAATCCTGTCATTATCGATAATCATATAGCTTCAATTAAATTATTCCCATATAAATCACTCAACAGGAAAGACGCATGGGGGTATTTGACAAAACAGGCTGTTGCGGTTTCAGACGTAATGTTTCCGAGGAAGAATATTTGTTATTGTATGGCAATAACTGCAGAAGATTGTGAGAAAGGCAAACCATCTTCGTGGTCCGGTTCAATAGACTCTATAACATACAATGAAGGAAATGATGGAAAATTATTCATGATTTCTGCTGGAAATATACGTCATATAAACGACCAGGACAAAGATATTATAGAACAATATCCTTATGGTAATGGATTACGTCCTGTACAGGATCCTGCCCAATCATGGAATAGCGTAACAGTCGGTGCATATACGACACTTACGGCTAATAATAGTCATGAATTAAGAGATAAAGAAAGAATTGCTCCAAGTGGAGGTATAAGTCCATTTTCACGAACGTCTTTATTGTGGGAAAAGTCTTCACTTATAAAACCTGAAGTGATGTTCGAAGGTGGTAATCTGATAAAAACCAACGATAAAGATTTCCCTTATTCTGATGTTGAAGAATTGCAATTACTTACTACAAGCAGCACTTTTTCAATAAAAGGTTTCTTTGATGTCATAAATGCAACAAGTGCAGCAACTGCCCTTGCCTCTAAATTTGCCGGAAAACTACAAAGTAAATATCCTGAGTTATGGGCTGAAAGTATAAGAGGATTAATGGTACATACTGCCAAATGGACACAATGTATGGAAGAGCAATTCCCTGTAAGTAATAGAAAAGAGATGGAACGCAGATTGAGATTTTGCGGATATGGAGTTCCATCAGAAGAAAGAGCTTTATATAGCTACGGCAACGGATTAACATATATTGCCCAAGAAATCATACAACCTTTCATTAAAGAGAGAAAAGGCAATGTAAAAATTAATGAAATGCATTTTTTTGAGTTCCCATGGCCAAAAGAGATCCTTGAACAACTTGGAGAAATCGAAGTTTCCATGAGAATAACACTCTCCTATTTCATTGAACCAGCCCCGGGTGAAATAGGTTGGAAAGACAAATATAGATATGCTTCATGTGGATTAAGATTTGATGTCAACAATGAAAATGAAGATAGTAGAGCGTTTCAATTAAGAATCAACAAAGCTATAGAAGCCGAAGAAAATGAGGAAAGAGGTAAAAATGATTCTTCTCGATGGACTATAGGAGCTGATAATCGGAATAAGGGATCAATACATTCTGATGAATTAAAATTAACTGCAGCTCAATTATCTACATGTAACTTAATAGCTGTATATCCAATTGGTGGATGGTGGAAAACACGAACGAACTTAAAGAAATATAATAAGAAAATTCGGTATTCACTTATCGTTTCATTAGACACCCCTACAGAAAATATTGATATGTATGTAGATGTGCAAACAAAAATTGCAGCAATTGTTCAAACTCCTGTTGAAGTTAAAGTACCAATAAATTAATAATGCTGACATATAAAACGATATTGGAGTAATCTCTCTTGAGAAGTAGATATTTATAGAATATGAGTATTTATTTCTTTTGTAATAATCTCTACAAATAACATCAAATTATGGACAAAATAGAAATAAAAGGATATAAATCTTTCCGGAATCTGACACTTGATTTGCTCCCCATCAATATATTGATAGGCTCTAACGGGTCAGGGAAGAGCAACTTTTTGTCTTTCTTTGAATTCCTCAACCGCCTGTACGAACAGAAGCTTACGGAATATGTGGCTTTGAACGGAGGTATTGACAAGTACTTCTTCCAAGGCAGCAAGATTACGGATGCTATTTGCGCCACAATTTATTTTAAGGACAATTTCTATTCGTTTGAATTGAAAGAGGGAGACAACAGGTTTGTGTTCTCAAAAGAGAAGCTGGGAAATAATAGCTTGTACACCGCCATTGGCTCCTTTGGAAACGAGGCCAGCATCAAGTCCTACAGCGGACTGTCGATTGGCGAACACATCCGTAGGTATCTGTCTGAAATAAAGAAATATCATTTCCACGACACGGGCAAAAGCTCTCCCTTCACCAAAGAAAGCCATATTGTGAACGACACCTATTTTCTGTATGAAAAAGGGGGAAATTTGGCAGCCTTTCTGTATGGAATCAGAGAGAAAGAGCCCATTGTCTACAAACGGATTATACGTGCTATTCAGAGCATTGCACCATATTTCAGTGATTTCTATTTCAATGTAAGTGCGGCCAATACGGTTCGCCTGCAGTGGACAGACAAATTCAGCTCAACCATTTACGGACCGACAGATCTTTCCGACGGAACCATACGTTTCATTGCCTTGGCGACATTGTTCCTACAGCCTGTGCCGCCTAAAGTCATTATCATCGACGAGCCTGAATTGGGATTACATCCACTTGCCATCCAGACATTGGCCGGCATGATTAAATCGGTAGCTGCCAAAGGAACGCAAGTAATCATCGCTACCCAAAGTGCCGACCTGATTACGAACTTTGATGCCGAAGATGTAATTACCGTCAATCAGATAAATGGCGTTTCGGTAATGAAAAGACATTCTTCGGAAGAACTGAACGCCTGGTTAGACGATTATACATTAGGCGATTTGTGGAAACAGAATATCCTAAAAGGAGGGCAGCCAAAATGAAAAGATTGATTATCATTTGTGAAGGACCAACCGAACAGGCTTTCTGCAATGACGTACTACACAGCTATCTGCTGACAAAGAATATTGCACTTGAAGCGCCGACCATCAAACATTCAAATGGAGGCATTGTAGCTTGGGATACACTGAGGAAACAAATTGTCAGACATCTGAATGAAGGAAACAGTATTGTTTCATTGTTTGTGGATTATTACCGTATCAGAGATTCTTATCGTTTTCCCGGATGGATGGAAAGTAAGAGCATAAGTAATATTTACGACAGGATGCATTTCCTTTTCGAACAGATGTCTTTGGATATAGACGAAAATCTGCGTTCAAGATTTATACCGTACATTCAATTACATGAGTTTGAGGGATTGTTATTCAGCAATATCGCTGTATTCCAAAATAATTTCACAAAACAGGAACTTGATTTCCAGCAATTGGAAGATGCTATAAGTAGTGTAAAAACTCCAGAAGAAATAAACAACGGACCGGCTACCGCACCGTCTGAAAGATTAAAGAAGGCCATAAAAGGTTATGACAAGGTTGTATATGGTGCGTGTCTTGCTTCAGACATAGGCTTGAACACTATTCGAAAAAAATGTATCCTGTTCAATGAATGGGTTATGAAATTAGAAACTTGCTAACAACCAATTAAAAGCCATGTCATTCACAGAAGACAATTACGAAAAAGCCGTAACAGCCCTCTTCGAACAGATGGGCTATACGCATCTTTATGGTCCTGACATAGAGCGTGATTACTATGTGCCGTTCTATGAAGAACAGCTTATGGAAAGCCTGAGCAATGTGAACAGAGGAAAGTCACAAACGGCAATAAATGAGGCTGTAGCCAAACTGAAGGACATTGATACCGGAAGTCTGACGCAGAAAAACGAGCTGTTTATGGACTATCTGCAACATGGCATAGAAGTTTCCTATTTTGACGGTAAAGAGCAACGGAATGACATTGTCTATCTGATAGACTTCGTACACACTGAGCGCAACGACTTCCAGGTGGTGAATCAATGGACTTTTGTGGAGTACTCCGAAAAGCGGGCAGACATTATCATCTTCATAAACGGACTTCCCCTTGTGGTTATGGAGCTGAAGTCTCCTTCACGCGAAGAAACGGATGCATCGGAAGCCTATCTACAGCTACGCAATTACATGAAAGAAATTCCATCACTCTTCATCTATAATGTGTTCTGTGTAATGAGTGACATGGCATGCTCAAAGGCCGGAACGCTGACAAGCAAGGAAGACCGCTACATGGAGTGGAAGACCAAGGATGGCAACTATGAAAGTACGGACTTTGCCGATTATGATACTTTTTTCGAAGGCATTTTCCAGAAAGAGCGCCTTTTAGATATTATCAAGAACTTTGTCTGCTTCTCGAAAGACGAAGCAGGAACCGCAAAAATTCTTGCCGGATATCATCAGTATTTTGCAGTAAAGAAAGCCATTGAGCGTACGAAAATCGCCGTACAGAATGACGGTAAGATTGGCGTGTTCTGGCATACGCAAGGCAGCGGGAAATCGCTTTCCATGGTGTTCTATGCTCACTTGCTGCAAAGTGAACTCTCCCAGCCTACCATCGTGGTAATTACAGACCGCAACGATTTGGACGACCAGCTCTATACTCAGTTTGCCAAATGTAAGGATTTCTTACGTCAGGTACCCGTACAGGCCAAAAGCCGCGAAGACCTGAAGGCTCTGCTGGCCGGGCGTGAAGCAAACGGAATTGTATTCACCACCATGCAGAAATTTGAAGAATCGGCCGAGCCTTTGTCACTCAGGAAAAACATTGTGGTGATGACCGACGAAGCCCATCGCGGGCAATACGGATTTGAAGAGAAAATCCGCATGACCAAGAATGAAAAAGGGGAAGACATTGCCAAACGTGTTATAGGTACTGCAAGGATTATTCATGACTGTCTACCAAATGCATCGTACATTGGTTTTACAGGTACGCCTATATCTACAAAAGACAGGGATACGGTTGAGGTTTTCGGTAACTATATCGATGTGTACGACATGACTCAGGCGGTGGCTGATGGTGCCACTTGTCCGGTATATTATGAATCGCGTGTAATCAATCTAAACCTGGACGAATCCACATTGAGAGCTATTGACGCGGAATATGATTTGCTTGCTGAGGATGGTGCTACGGACGAACAGATTGAGAAGAGCAAAAAGGAAATGTCGCACCTGGAAGAGATTTTGGGTGCTCCGGAAACAATCGATTCGCTGTGCAGGGACATTCTGAAGCATTACGAAGAAAACAGACAATATGAGCTGACGGGTAAAGCCATGATTGTGGCCTATTCACGCCCTATCGCAATGAGTATTTACCACAAACTGCTGGAACTGCGTCCTAACTGGACTGAAAAGGTGAAGGTGGTAATGACTGGCAGCAACAAGGATCCTGAAGAGTGGCATGATATTATCGGCAACAAACAGTATAAGAAGGAACTCGCCAAGCGTTTCAAGGACAACGAGGATCCGATGAAGATTGCCATTGTAGTGGACATGTGGCTGACCGGTTTTGACGTACCGTCATTGGCTACAATGTATGTGTACAAGCCCATGAGCGGACATAACCTGATGCAGGCCATCGCTCGCGTAAACAGGGTGTTCAACGGGAAAGCGGGCGGTCTGGTGGTAGACTACATCGGCATAGCCAAAGCTTTGAAAGAGGCCATGCACGACTATACTCGTCGGGACCGCAAGAACTTTGGGAATCCGGATATTAAGGAAACGGCCTTACTTAAATTCAGGGAAAAATTAGAGGTTTGCCGCGATTTGTTCCACGGTTACGATTACAGCAATTTCCGAACAGCATCCGACCTAGAATGTGCTCAAATCATAAAAGGCGGAGTGAACTTCATCATGTCACCAGCCAAGCAGGAACAGCAGCAGATGTTCCTGAAAGAAGCACTACTTCTGCATAACTCCCTCACACTGTGTCGAAGCTTGTTAGACGAATCACAGCGATATGAAGCGGCATTCTTTGAAGCAGTCCGTACCCTACTCTCACGAATGACGGGAAAAGGAAAGGTATCCAAACGCGAAATCAACGCAAGAATTGGAGAGTTGCTCAAACATAGCATCAAGAGTGAAGGAGTGATTAATCTTTTCTCTGATGTAAAGGCTGAATTTTCTCTGTTTGATGCAGCATTTCTTGACGACATATCCAAAATGAAGGAAAAGAACATAGCCGTTGAACTGCTGAAAAGGTTATTGGCAGAACGAGTGACCTTGTATCAGAAGACGAACATCGTTCAGGCTGAAAAGTTCTCTGATCTGCTGAATCGTTCTTTATCGAACTACCTGAAAGGGTTGCTTACAAATGAAGAGGTAATACAGGAACTTTTGAAATTGGCAAAAGAAATTTCATCCTCCGAAGCTGCCGGAAATGACCTCGGGCTGACACGTGAAGAAAAGTCTTTCTACGATGCTCTAACTCAACCTCAAGCCGTACATGATATATATACCAATGAGGAACTGGTGGCCATGACCAAGGAGCTGACGGAAACCCTGCGAAAGAACCGTACCATTGACTGGCAGAAAAAGGAATCAGCCCGTGCCGGTATGCGCAAAATGATTAAGCGTCTGCTGAAGAAGTACCATTATCCACCTGAAGAAGCTGCAAATGCGCTCGAGACCGTTATTCGCCAGTGTGAGCAATGGACGGATAATGACCCAACCGTAAATGAACCGAAAGTGTACCATTTAGGTGGGGGTGATTATTCAATGGCAGCGGAACAAGACATAGAATATCATAAAAAGTAAGATTTTACCAAACACAATAAAAGACGACTACATATGAAATGGATTACACCTACAGATATTAAGTGGGTTCTGTATGTCATATTTTTGATAATTTAAGTAATAATTATCACTATATGACTGAGTCTGAGGATTTTTGTAACTTTGCAGACAATTTTTGAGACAACAACAATGAAAAATAAACTCATCCAACTATCTACATGGATTGCCGCCCATATTACCTTTGTGGTGGTGCTAGTGACGGCTGTGGCCTTCTTTTTGCCTTCTTCGTTCGTCTGGATAGACACTTCGACCATCACACCAATGCTGGGCGTAGTGATGTTCGGCATGGGACTAACACTCCGTCCGTCCGACTTCAGACCGGTCTTACAGCATCCGAAAGACATTCTCGTTGGCGAACTGGCACAGTTTCTTATCATGCCCTCACTGGCGTGGCTACTCTGTAAGTTACTGTCTTTGCCGGAAGAACTCGCCTTAGGAGTAATCCTCGTAGGATGTTGTCCGGGAGGTACGGCCAGCAACGTTATCTGCTACCTGGCCAAAGGTGATGTAGCCCTAAGTGTAGCTATGACCGGAGTTTCTACCCTGCTGGCTCCCATCATGACACCTGCTCTGGTATGGTTACTTGCCGGAGAATCGGTGGAAGTAGACGTAGCAGGCATGTTCTTAAGTATCATGCAAGTGGTGATAGTACCCATCATACTAGGAGTGGCTGCCAATCATTACTTCCAGCGGACTACCCGACGGATAGTGCCGTTGCTACCGATGATTTCTACCTTATCCATTGCCTTCATCATCGGCATTATCGTAGCACACAACGCGACCAGCATTCTTACATGCAGCCTGATAGTAGCTGTAGCGGTAATTCTGCATAACGTATTCGGACTAGTCTTAGGGTACGGCCTCTCTGCCATAACCGGAAGCGAACCGTCTAAACGTTCGGCCATTGCCATCGAGGTAGGTATGCAGAATTCCGGTCTGGCGACTTCACTTGCCGCCACCCATTTTGCCTTGTTTCCTATGGCAGCCGTACCCGGAGCCATGTTCTCGGTATGGCACAACTTTTCAGGCAGCATCGCAGCACAGATTTTTAGAAGACAATCAGAAAATCAACATAATGTGATTTTATAAGAATCAAGGCCTATATGGTATTCGGTGCATTAGATAAGAAAAGTTGAGGTAAGGGCTAAAGTTAGCAATAAACCCTATAAAATTTTGCCATTCGTATCTATATAATACCAGTCGGGACTATCCCAGTAATATTTTTCATCTTTAGAATCAGGAACGACCTTACTTTCTCCTGAAAATGTAACCTTTGCCTTGCCATTCTCAAAAGGGAAGGCAAATTTGAATTGGGGCTTTATAACTATATTCCCTAAAGAATCAGCGAAGCCAATCAGTCCGTTTTCATCCGTTATACGAAACAGTCCTTCCCGAAGTTTATCCGGTCCGTTGTCATACTGAAAGACGTAGAACAGTTCTTCGCCTTGACCATTCAAGCAGACAATCCGGGTATCTTGCTTGTTTTCGTATGCGAAAACTAAATTTTTGACGCGATTTATTTGACAGTAATTATACTTGCCGTATGGCACAATGGTATCTCCCCGTTCATTCAGGAAGCATACGGGAACACCTGTCTCAAGATTTTTCTCAAATGTATGAGCAATCAGCTTGCCTTTTGTCTTCCTGAAGAAAACGTTCATGGTCCATATAGACTCCCGGTATTTGCTTTTGCCATAATAACTGATGGCAGGTGTCCATCTGGGCATACCTTTGATAATATCCATTACTTGCGCGTCCCACTCCTGTATGCCACAGCTACGGAAAACAACTACTTCGGATACTTCTCCATACGAATTTATTTTTACTCTATACAGTCCTCTTGTCTGTTCTTTATTACCTAACAAACTCGGGTCGTACACAAGTCTTTCGTCTATATAATTTTGTATAGTATTGGGATTTCCGTCCTGGAAACAAGATGGTGATTCCCATTCCACAAAGCAATGTTTCTGTTCTTCTTCCCAAATACTGTCTTTCTTTACTCTGTCTCTATAGTGTTGTGGCAGGAATGGAACATATACTGTGTATAGACATTCCATCCGCTTCCCGTTCTTGTCCCGACATGGTAGGCAGTGCGGAAGTTCTTTGGTCAATCTAATGACTTCCTTGTCGAAGTCTTTATATTTGGTTGTCAAAATATTGATAGCACGTGGCAATCCCAAAGTATCAATGGAAAACATCACTACAGAATACCCCGCCCTGTTCTTTTTCAGCAATTCTTCCGGGTATTTCATCTTGGCAACATAGTATTTTGTCAGATCATAATCCCAAACAGCCCATCGTGGAGGTTCTATCGTGGATAAATCTTTAACAGGTTCTCCGGTTATCATTGTAACACCCATGTTCCAAATTTCCTCTTTACGCCAGATACTGTCCAGCCGTTCTTCGTTCTTACGCTGTCCTTCAATACTGTTGTCTGTTACACATTTGACAGAGCCGACTCCCATCGTCAAGCTATCCGGCAGATATTGGAAAACCAAAGTGCTGTCTGTCAGTTCTTGAATGATATACTTTTTCCTTGATTCAAAAACCTTGATTGTATCTCCACATAAAGAATAAGAATAAAATGTTTCTGTTTTCTTCTCATCAGATAAAAAAGTCTTTTTCCATCCTGCATCACGAAATTCCATCTCCATGGCATATTGCTTGTCTTTGGGAGCTTGTACCTTCCAAATTTTGTTTTCCAGCAATGCGGATATGTCTGTATAATCGCTGTTTTGTGCGGCAAGCTTACTGATAACGACCAATGAACACAATATGAACAGAAACTTTTTCATAATCTTTCATCTTGATGACACTCAAAGATACTGATAATAAATAACCTAACCAATTTTTGACTATTCCTTTTCGATTAAGACTAAGGAAATTAATTCTTATATTTGATTCCTTTTCTGTCTTAAAACTGTATAAGGCTTTTTCCGTATAGTTGTAAACAACTTGTCGAACTGCTCCTTGAGCCACTCTCCAATGGGTTTCCCTTCGATGCAAAGTACAAGAAATCACGGTAGTATTGAGCTGTTGTCGTATGCCGTGCTTCTGAGCCACGTACACCTCGTTGCAAAACCGTATTTTTCCATTGCTTTTGCGTAACTGTCGTGGTAGGTAACGAGTTTCTTACATGTTAGCATACAGACGTACGGTATTGGCTTTCTTGTATTCTCACGTCACTATCCGTAGATGTGTGGTGTATGTTAGTCCAAATACTGGATATGAAATTTAATTTTCCACTTACACAAGCAATAAAAAAACTAACCTGAAGCCGAGTTTAAAACTATTATTGATAACATAACCATACACAGAATAACCGATTGATGCTACATCATATCAACTTTGACATCAAGACTTTTAGCATCATTTCCCCCGTTTCACAAGGTTATTCCACAGATTTTCCGTAAATCTGTATAAGGAATATACCTCTTTGAAATCAAGAGAGTTAGAAGAATTACTTCGTTTTCAGGTAATGAGTTGGCAACCGTCCTAATTGCCGTGGTCTGCATCGCTTTGCTTGTTCGGGAAACTCTTACGGTACAAAGGTATGAAAAATATTCAGACTGAAAGGATCATTCCAAAAATTATTTTAGTCAGAATATTGAGCATTCATCCTTATGCAGTCTTGGTTGGAAGCAATTAACGAGCAAGGAAGCCACGGTAAAAGCTATTCCCGTCCAAACCACACCTGCCCATCCGTAATGTTGCCAAAACAGGCCTGAAACGAATGTACCAGCAGAGCCACCCAAGAAGTAAATGGTCATATAAACGGTATTGACACGATTGATAGCGGATGCATCAAGGGCGACCACGCTGGTCTGGTTGGACAGATGGATACATTGCATTCCTGCATCAATCAACAGGATAGCGACTATCATCCATACATAGCTGGCATTCCCCCAAAATGCCAAGAACCATGCAGCCAATACCACACATCCTCCGACAATAGAGAAGAACCTTGCGCCATACTTTTGGATATAGCCGCTGATGAAAACCACCGTGGATGCACCTGCCAATCCGCACAAACCGAGTGCGCCGATAATATCGTCACTCGCAAAGAAAGGCTCTTGTTTCATCCGGAAAGCAAGGCAACTCCACAATGCGAAGAACGAAGCATAAGCCAATGCAGCCCTCAAAGAAGCGATACGCAAGTATGGGTATTTGTAGAGCAGGCGCAGCAAGGATTTCATCAATCCTGCATAAGTTTCTTGTGAACGGGCAGACAGCACGGGCAGCATCTTGTAAATCATCAGAAAGCATCCAAGCATAAACGCACAAGCGACGAAATAAACGGAACGCCATCCCCACATATCAGCCAGGAAACCACTTAACACCCGTGAGCCAAGAATGCCTATGAGCAGACAGGACTGTATAATCCCCACGTTGCGCACCTTGTGTGCGGGTGCTGAATGATAAGACACCAACGGGATGAAGAACTGCGGCATGACCGAAGACGCTCCGGCAAGCAAGGATGCACCCCATACCCAATAGATGTCCGGGGAAAGGGCTATGGCAAGCAATGCGCACGATGAAATGATATAATTGGTCAATATCAGCTGCTTTCGTGAAACCAAATCGCCAAGCGGAATGACAAACACAAGTCCGACTACATAACCTATCTGGGTCAATGTCGCAACCATGCTGGCAGAAAAGTCGCTTACCCCAAAATCCTTTGCCATGCTGCCCAACAAAGGCTGGTTGTAGTAGCAGTTGGCAACGGAAAGCCCGGTAGCGACTGCCATCAGAGCCAGCAGAGGTGCCGGAATGCCGTGGTTTTCTCTCAATTCATATTTCATCATTTATTCCTCCTTTCAGTATGACACAACTTTCAATCCAATCAAGGAGGCAATGAGCGTGAACAGGAAGAAAAGCCGTATGGGAGTGGCCGGCTCTTTGAAAACGAATATCCCAATCAAGACCGTGCCGACCGCTCCGATACCCGTCCAAATGGCGTATGCCGTGCCCAATGGCAAAGTCTGAACCGCTTTGGCAAGTAATGCCATACTCAATACCGTGGAAGCCAAGAAACCGCTTCCCCACAGATAAAAACCAATACCTGATGCCTCTCTCGTTTTTCCCAAGCAGAATGTAAGGCTTACCTCAAACAATCCTGCCAAAAATAAAATTATCCAATTCATACCTATGATTTATTAAATTCGGGTGCAAAAGTAAGCAAGTAATTTCTAACCGTTTTTTACATTTGGTAAAAACGGCTTTTGCATTTGGCAAAAAACAGCTGTTTGTATCTGTTTCTGTGCGTTATTTTATAATTTTGTACCACAACAAAATGACTTATGGATATAAAGGAAATCATCAACCTGAGATATGCCATGCCGGATGCGTCTTTGGACAAGTTGCGGCAATGCCTGACGGAAGTTTCCTATCCCAAAGGCTTCCGCGTGCTGGAAAGTGGCAAGGTGGAGAAGGACATCTTTTTCATCAAGAAAGGCATTGTCCGCGCCTATACTTCGGTGGACGGAAAGGACATTACCTTTTGGGTCGGCAAGGAAGGGGCGACTCTCGTTTCCATGAAAGGATACGTGAACGATGAGCCGGGATATGAAACGATGGAGCTGATGGAGGATTCAGTCCTGTATGTATTGGAAAGAAAAAAACTGAAAGAGTTATTCTTGAAGGATTTGCACATAGCCAATTGGGGACGGCGTTATGCGGAAATGGAACTGCTTGCTGCCGAGGAACGGCTGATTTCCATGTTGTCAGCCGTCGCCTCGGAACGGTATCACGAGTTGTTGGAGAAAGAGCCTGATTTGTTACAGCGGTTGCCGTTAGGAAGTATCGCCACCTATTTAGGCATCACACAGGCAAGTTTGAGTAGGATTCGGGCACAAATAAAATGACGTTTCAACTAACTGAGGATAGCAAGCGGTTTTGGTCTGCCCCAAACACAAACTTGCTATTCTTCCGTTGGTATTGTTTATAATCCCATGCCCTTGCCTCTCCTAAGCGGTTCAACCGTCCTTTTAACGGATGAGAACAGCCTGCCAAACTGCTCCTTGAACCACTCTCCAATCACTTGCCCGTTGATGGCAAGTGCAAGCTTGGACTTGTCTTTCGGGTCTTTTACCACTTGGAAGCCTGCTTCCTCGGTCGTGAACTTCCGCCTGTGCTCTTCCGAATAGAGTTCGCCCTCGTAGAACAATGGCTTGCCGCTGATGAGCGTGGCGGTCTGCCTTTCGGTGAAGCCGACTTTGAGGCAGAACTTCTCCATGTATACCAACTCTTGGAACAGCGGAAACCATTTCTTGGCTTTTTGGATGATGGATTTCAGGAATGACACTTCCCTTTGGTGTGCCGCTTCCTTATCTGCCATCTCCCTGCGGTGCCGGGCTTGCAGTTCCATCAGTTGCCGTTGGTATTCCTCCTGCTGCCGCTCCATCTGCTGTTGCAACAATTCGATACTCTCGTCACGGGCAGCAACTTCGTCTTGTAATGTGCGGTTGTCGGCTTCCAACTCTTTCAATTTGCCGCTGCCCAAAAGAGAACCGACCTTTGCCACGAGTGCCGCTTTCGCCTCGGTCTTGGCGGCTTCCAGTTTCTCCGACTTGATGTCTTTCCGCACTTCGTCAAGCTGCCTTTCCGCTTGCTGTTGCTCGTTCTGTAATTGCCGCACGTTGGCTTCAAGTTCTCCCGTCTTTCGTTTCAGGTCACGGTAGTATTGGGCGGTGGTGGTGTGCCGTGCCTCCGAACCACGGACACCACGCTGCAAGCCGTACTTCGCCATCGCTGCGGCATAGCTGTCATGGTAAGCGACAAGCCTTTCACGGGTCAGGAGGTCATCGGCACACAAACGCACGGCGTTGGCTTTCTTGCGGTAGGTACGTTTGCTGTCCGCTTGTTTCTTCTTGGCTTTCCTGCGCTCTCCCGTCACTATCGGTACGACCGTTGCATGGATGTGCGGCGTGTGTTCGTCCATGTGCAGCACTGCCGAAACGGTGTTCTCCCTGCCGAATGTGCGGTGCAGCCATTGCAGGTTGTCATCGCACCATTCACCCAGCCTGCCTTCGTCCTGCACTCTCACCATATCTTCATGCGAACCCGAAAGCACGATGCGGATTGCCCGTACTTGGTCGGGAGTAATTTTTCGTCTGATGCCTGCCGTGTGGATGCGGTGGCTTATCGCTTCGGTGCGGTCTGCCACACCGTCGGGGAACTCCACCAGTTCACGGTTGAGATGGGTGCGTGTGGGGTCGGCGTTCTTGGGCATTGTTTTGCGTTCTATGTGGTCGGATGCGCCCGTGGCAGCCGACCCTTTCGCCTTGTTGATTTGGATGCTTATGTATCCCATGTTTGTTTCTTGTTTTTTTGGTTCTACAAATTGTTTGTCGGTATCCGTCCGCCTGCGGTCGTGCCGCACGGGGCAAACGGGGGTGTCCAGAGGGGTGCAACCCCGCTGGCTCATTGGGGCGTTTTTAGCTGTGCTTGCACTGCGTAAAGAAAATACCCTAATGAGCTATGGCTTTTTTGTTTCCAAAAGCCTGTGAGAGTACCAGCGGTA
>OGMG01000267.1_pt1 | contig 22725 bp, 19 predicted proteins | sample 1573031 | NCBI WGS metagenome assembly OGMG01 (sample SAMEA2582002, study PRJEB24529) | metagenome | biome: Human gut stool | place: China | collected 2011
TTATTGACGGATTTCTTGTGCTCTCAAAAGCACAGCAAGGTGTCCTTCGAGTTACTCGAAGGCTTTTCGGTTACTGCCGAAAAGTGGCAGCAGCAAGGTATGTTTTGAGTTACTCAAAACCTTTCGGGTTACTCCCCGAAAGCCTTGCCGCTTGGTTGCTCCTCCGAAGTCGAGCAACCTGTTTCTGACCTGCGGTAATCGTGTCTTATTCCTTGTACTTAATGCCGTACTCTTTCATTTTGTTATACAGGGTAGTTCGCCCGATGCCGAGTAACAGAGCTGCCAACGAGCGGTTGCCATTCGCTTGCTCCAAAGCACGGATTATCTGTTTCTTTTCCATTTCCACATTCTTCAAGGACAAGGATGTTTCGCCCGACAACAATGGTTCTTCAAAATTCAGTTTGTCAGCCGTTATCGTATCCCCGTCGGTGAACAGCACCGCCGAGCGTACCGTACCTTTCAGTTCTCTCACGTTTCCGCTCCACGGATGGACGAGCATCCGTTTTCTTGCCTCCGCATCAAAGCCTTTCACCTGTTTGCCGAACTCCTTGTTGGCAAGTTCACGGAAGAAGTCCGCAAGCGGCATGATGTCCTCACGGCACTCACGAAGCGGAGGTATGTTCAACGTGTATTCCTTAATCCGATGGAACAAGTCCTGACGGAAACGCTTTTCGGCTACTGCTGACTGCATATCCTCGTTGGTGGCGGCAATGATGCGCACATCAGCTGCCATGTCTTTGTTGCTCCCTACGGGTCTGTACCGTTTGTTTTCCAATGCCCGGAGCATCATCTGTTGTACTTCGGGCGGCAGGTTGCCGATTTCGTCAAGGAACAGCGTGCCGCCGTCAGCTTCCTCCCAATAGCCTTTCCGATTATTTTCCGCGCCCGTGAACGCCCCTTTCTCGTGTCCGAACAGTGCGGATGCGGCAAGTTCCTTTGACAACAAGCCGCAGTCCACTGCCACGAAAGGCTTGCCCGACCGTTTGCTCATCTTATGTATTTTCTCGGCAACGTGCTCCTTGCCCGTGCCGTTCTCACCTAACACCAGTACGCTCATGTTTGTCGGCGCGACTAATTTTATCTTGCGGTCTATCTCACGGAAAGCCGCACTCTGCCGCTCGTGGATGGGCGTGTCGTGCCGTTCTGTCCTTTTCTGTAAGGTTTTCAGGAGAGGAAAGAGATTGTCTTCAATTAGCTTTTTCGGGATATAATCCTCCGCACCCGACTTCATCGACCTGACGGCGGTAGGCACTTCGTCATAGTCCGTCATGATGATGTAGGGATTGCATTTCCCTTGCTTGCGAAGTTCCTCCAACAGCAGGATGCCGTCACCATCGTTCAGGCGCAGGTCGGCGAGCACGATGTCGCTCTCACACATCTTGGTGAACAGCTTGCGTGCCCCGTTGCAAGTGGACGCACAGACGGTCTGGAAGCCTTTGCTTTCCAACAGCCTGCATACATAGCCGGAGAAAGTGAGGTTGTCCTCCACGACGATTATTCTTCCCATTGTTCCATCTCCTTTCTTGCCAAGTCCACAATCAGTTTGCCTTGTGCCAATACCGCATCAACGGCTATATTTACCTCGCTTTCCGATATGTTTTCATTATGGATTGCTTCGTACAGTACCGTCAAAGGTTGTTCGGCTTTCATCAGCATCCATGAGCTTCTGAGGTGGTGCACCCAGCCGTCCAACGCTTCCATGTCCTTTGTTTCCGCTGCCTTGCGTACTTCGTCCATTTCTGTTTTCGTTTCCATTATCAGCCGTTCCAATGTGTGCAGCCTATCGCCAAAGGCGAGCAAAGCCGAGAAGTCGGGCAGTTGTCTATGCTCTTTATTGGCATATTGGCTTACCACGTTCAGCAGTTCAGCGATGGAAAACGGTTTACCGAGCATGGCGGTAAAGCCTGCTAATTTCAATTCTTCCTCCGTGATGAACCCTGCCGCCGTTGCTGCTACAACGGGAATCGTAAGTGAGTTGCCGATGTCGGACGTGCGCAAGAGTTCCAGCACCTCGTAGCCGTTCACTTCCGGCATTTTCAGGTCGGTTATCAGCAGGTCATAGTCCTTGCCGCGCATTTTGTCTGTCAGTTCCCCAACACTTATGCAGGTGTCGCAACTTATGCCATTCTGTGCGCACATATCCCGTATCATGCCGAGCGTCACAAGGTCATTGTCTATCACCAGTACGGAACTGTCGGATATAGACAAGTCTTTTGAAGTTATCGGCAGATAAGTGTCAGTTCGGCTTTCTATCGCCATAGCCAGCGGCAGACTGACGGTGAACCTGCTTCCTTTTTCCTTTTCGCTTTCCACCGATATGTTTCCGTCCATCAGTTCCACAAGCTGTTTCACGATGGAAAGCCCCAGCCCGAAGCCGTCCTGCGTGGCGGCATTGCCCAACCTCTCGAAAGGCTTGAATATCCGTTCCTTTTGTCCTTCGCTGATACCCGAACCTGTATCCTCCACCGTCAGCACAAACATGCCGTCCTTATATCGGGTTGTCAGTGTGATAATGCCGTTGTCCGTGAATTTGATGGCATTAGAAAGCAGGTTGCCGCCGATGCTCAAAATACGGTTCTTGTCACCGTTCACTACTTCATTCGCATAGTTGCGGACGTTCAATGTCAAATGCTTTGACTTAGCTTGCATAGCAAATTCCGTTTCAAGAGTATCCGCTATTAGGTTTAGTTTGAAAGGTTTGGATAGGATTGTCACTTTTCTGTTGTCGAGCCTGAAATAGTCCAAGAGGCTGTTCAGCATGGATGCCATGCGTCCTGCCGATGTCTTTATTGTTTCCGCATGGCGCATACGGCTATTATTGTTGTCATCGTTCAACAGAAGTTCGGCGTTGCCGCTGATGGCGGTCAAAGGTGTACGCAGTTCATGGGTGACGTTCTGTATGAGGTTGCGCCTGAAGCGTATAAGTTCCTCGTTCTTGGCATTGCTCTCCTGCAATTTGCCAATGAGCTTTTCACGTTTCTTCTTTTCGTCCGCATTGCGTTTCAATTCCCTATGGATGGTGAGATAGGACAAAAACAACAGGATGATTGCCGCTGATATGGTAGCCGTGTATAAGCGCACGGACAAGTTTTGTGCTTCCGCTATTTTCTGTTCCCTTTGCTGAAAGGCTACATTTGCTTGTTTGTCAAGGTCGCTGACAAGACGGTTCAGTTGGGTGTTCAATGTCCGGTTGCGTGTGCGCAGGCTATCGGCGTATGCTTCCATTTCTGCCGCCTGTTTCCGTTGCAGGGTAATCAGGCTGTCGCTGAACTCGTGAAGTTCTTGGGCTGACGGAAGTACCTGCACTGTCTTTTTGCCGCCGAAGAAGCCTGCGATGCCCTTTTTCTTTTGCTGTACGGTGCGTACACGGGTCGCACGTTTCGCCACTTCCGGCAGGTGGTTCACCAAAATACTGTCAGCTTCTTCCTGCCGTTCAAATACTGACATGATGTGCCGCAGATGTTCTTCCTTGTCTGCCAACAAAATACGCAGGGTATCTATTTGTTGCGGTTGCACGTAGTTTATGCAATAAGGTTTCATGGCTTGTAACAGACTGTCCGTAAGCAACCGCTCAACTTGATAATTTCGATAATCTGCCTCTTTCCAATCTATGATGTTTTCACCCGATATGGAAAGTGTTGTGATATGGTGATGAATTGCGTTTATACTTTGGCGTATCTCACGGATTTCAGAAGTTTTCGTTTCAACTTCTCGCATCCGTTGCCGCTCATGTATCAAGATGGCAGTCATGCAACCAATGACTGCCACCAAGATGAGATACCCCAAAAGAATCCTATATTGTAATTTCATTTACTCTAAGTACATGAATCATCTTATCTTCTCCAGCAGCCACGCCATATTTTGCCCAAGATTCTTCATGTTGGCAACACCTTCCTCGTCTTTCAAGGCTTCGCCGGGCAGCCGACCGTAAGCGATGTTCCAATATGTAGAGCCTACCAGATAGGTTTCTTTGTTCAGGAAAAAGTGGTTGAGCGTGTCGATGACATTCATGGCACCGCCACGGCGAGCTACGGCGACTGTCCCGCAGACCTTGTGCCGGAACATCCCCGGATTGGTGTCGCTTACCACGCTGGCACGTTCTATGACGGCTTTCAATGTGGATGAGACATCGGCAGAGTAAGTGGGCGACCCCAACAGGATGCCGTCAGCTTCGGTCATTTTTTTGTAAAGTTCCTGAAAGCTATCGTTACTGAATACGCAATTACCTTTTCCTGCACAAGCAAAACACGCCTTGCACGGATTGATAGTCTGTCCAGCCAGTTGGATGTGTTCGGTTTCAATCCCTTGTTTTTCCAATTCCTGCAAGACCACGTTCAGCATGTCTGCCGTGTTGCCGTCTTTACGGGAACTTCCGTTTATTGCCAATACTTTCATTTTTCGATTGTCTGTTACATTCAAACTTTCAGCGGCATTCAGCCCACTTGTGGCTAATGCCGCACCCACGGCGACAGCTCCCATTTTTTTGAGAGCCTCGCGCCGGGTGATATGCTTCTCGCTATCCATGCGACAGGTTATTTGTAGGATTCGGCAAATATCCGTACAATGTCTTCATCAGACATTTGCACACGGTCGGCAGTGAACATGATGCCCATCACTTCACGGGTATTGCGCATGAATTTCTCAAACTCATCGGGAGTAATGCCATAATCGGACATTTTCAAATCAGCCACTCCGCAGGCTTCTTGAAAACGGACAAGTGCCGTGATGAAATCTTCGGGCTTCGCTGCATCCGGCATACCTAACAGGCGGGCAAGTTCTATGAAACGGTCATCGCAACCATGATTGCGAACAAAATAGCTGAAATACGCCTTGCTTATCATTATCAGCCCTGCGCCGTGCGGCAAGTTGGGGTGATAGGCGGAAAGGGCGTGTTCAAGTCCGTGTTCGCTGGTCAGCAAGGTAAGCGTCATGACTGCGCCGGACAGCGTGTTGGCAAAAGCCACACGGGTACGGGCTTCCAAATCCGAGCCGTCTTTTACGGCACGGGGCAGATATTCGGCAAGGTTGCGGATGGCTTCACGGGCATTCATGTCGCTGGCAAGGTTCGCACTGGCGGCGATGAAACCCTCCACGCTGTGGAACAGCGCATCGAATCCTTGAAACGCTGTAAATTGTGACGGTACGGAAAGCATCAGTTCCGCATCGACAACGGCGAGCACAGGAAACAATGCCGGGTGCATGATAAACGCCTTTTCGTTGGTGTCCTCTTTGGTGATAACGCCGCATCCGTCCGTTTCCGAGCCAGTTCCGGCTGTGGTGGTGATGGCAACAATCGGCAGCGGGCGGTTGGCAATCGGCTGTCCCTTGCCGGAACCAATAGACACATAATTCCATAATTCACCTTCGTTGGTAGCCAACAGCGCAATGGCTTTCGAGCAGTCCATTACGCTGCCACCGCCCAATGCCACAAGAAAATCAGCCTTGTACTGACGGGCTGCGTCTGCGCCTGCATCGGCATTGGCCACAGTCGGGTTCGGCGATATGCCGTCGAACACTTCGGTTTCCACGCCTGCCTTGTGCAGTTGCTCTTCGGTACGTGCGAGATAGCCGTTTGCACGGGTCGATTTCCCGTTGGAGATGACAATCAATGCCCGTTTGCCCGGCATAGGTTGTGCATGGAGGTTATTCAACTGTCCTGCCCCAAAAAGAATGTGGGTAGGAATGTACTGGTCATAATTCATGTTTGTTTTCATCTTCTTTATTATTTGAGTTTGATTTCTGTTGCAAAGTTACGGTGAAACATATTGTAAGGTGATACCTTGATATGGGACGGAAGTACCTTGATTACGGAGATTGGGAGTATGACGTTCCGGTTTTCCTAATATACTATCTTGACCGCCTCAATATACTATATCGTCCTCCTCAATATAGTATATTGGGAAAATGTAGATAGTGGCGGCAATCTCTGACAGTATCAAAAAGGTTGTAGAAGCCTTGTCCGAAGCGGGGACGGTGCTTAAAATCTTGTAGAGCTATTGCCGGAGATTTCCGGTTCATTCATCATTGTTGTCTATCAATATCAACTCAATGCCTTCCGGTTTTCCGAAGTTTCTGCTGTACTTCTTTTCCTGCACATTGTTCCAGTGCTCATGCACACCGAGGTTCTTGATAGGCTGACCGTTTCCGTTCTGGTATCGGGTTTTTGACGGAGGGTCGGACACAAGGGCGGCTTCGTGCAGGTAGTTTTCCACCGTTGCATTGCCACGCAAGGCACTGTTCAGAGAAGTACAGGTCGGCTCATTCATCAGGAAATCCGCTCCCACACCGTCTATCGCCACCGGGTCTTGTGAGAAGAACAGGCTGCACGTGTAGTCACCATTAAACGGAGGTTGCTGCCAGATGGAATTTTCGGGAGATATGGCTACCGTATTTTCCGATGGGCAAATCAGCGCATCGAACATGTAAAGCATTGTCTTTGCGCCAAGCTGGTAGTTGCCCATCAAATCGACCAACACCGAATAGACGTTCATTTTGCGTTGCGTCAGGTTGCCGTGAAGCCCGGCTTGTTGCGGCGCACGCATCCGCCAGTCGTTGATGAACGAGCCGAAATGATTTTTAGCGCACAGCGTGATGCCATAGTTATGCCCTTTCAGGTTGGCGAGGTTGATAAGGTAGTCGGCTTCGGTCACGCAGGTCGGCAGGTAGTTTGCTACGCTGCTTTTATGATTCGACCAGACAATTGGGGCATTTGTGTCCGGCACGCCGTTGGTGCGGTCAATAAACCGAACGCCTTTGGTTATACCCGTCTGGCAGAGTTCCTGCATATAGTCGGGGAAAATACGGGTTACATCGTAAACGGTAATGTCCTGTGGCGCAACTCTGGCTTCCTTTACCAACGAAACCAACAGGCATTTCAACACAAGCGGATTGGTATAGCTGTCGTGCGAGCGTCCGTGCGGGTCATCGTCATATTCCGCTGCACCGTTTATGTTCGCTTTGATGGCTATCTTCTGTCCTTGCTGATAACCTCCGCTTCTGCCCCTTGTCCGGTTGTTATAGGCAAAAAGAACCTGCCACCCGGTCTTTGCGTCCGCTGCATCTGCCAACCGGGCGATACCGTCATCCGTAAGCCGTTGGATAGAGGCTTCGTTGAAATTGTCAAGCTCCCACCAATAGCCCTTTCCGTCCCAATCAACCGATTTCCTGTCCCAAGTCCATACAACACGTCCCGGACAAGCGCCCACACCCTTTCCAAGCGGTTCGTGGTGTGGAAATACGGCATTCTCATCCAAATTCTCGTTCAAACTGTCGGTCGGCAAATCAACAGGTTTGCCCATGCCGTTGTCCGATGAGCCACAAGAGGACAATGGCATTGTGAACAATGCTACCATACAAATCCACAATTTTTGATAAATATACCTCATGATAATTCATTATAAATTAGACAAATTCAGACTTTCAATCCATTCTTTTACCATATCCTCCGCATTGTCTGCCTGCGATGCACGTACCCAAAGAGCTTCTCCAAAAAAAGTGGAGTTTGCACAAAGCCTGTGCGCATCCTCCACCACAGACGATATGCCGCTACTGCTGCTTGTTACCGCCAAAGCAAGCCGTTTGCCCGACAACTTTTCACCGTGTGCGTTCAGGAATGACTGCATGGGCGTGGACATACGGTGTACCACAATGGCGTGCAAATGAATACGGCATCATATTCATCGAAACTATCAATGGTAGTTTCGATGGACGGATAAGTTCCGTTATTGTCAATAGCCGATATTTCTTCTCTTGCACGGGAGAGTGTCGCATTATAATCAGATGGATAGGCTGTTGTCGGTACGACTTCTATCAATGTGCCGTCCAGTTGTTTGCTAATTTCAGAAGCGACAGCCTGCGTGTTTCCGCTTCGGGAGAAATAGACAACCAAATACCGACCGTCTCCGTCCGGCTGCGGTTCAGGTTCATCCGGGTCTGGATTGGGAGTCGGTTCTGGCTGTGGAACGGTATTTTCCGTTGTGCCCGGTTCTTCATTGGGAGAGCAGGCATTTGTTGTCATAGACATTCCTATAATAAGGAATACGGGTAATATGAGTTTCTTTATCATACGCTTTATTCTTTTGTATCACGTGTAACATAACGTCTTGCGAATATGAACAGCAGGCTTGCCGCAAGAAACAACAACGTACCCATCAGCGAGTAGCGTGTGCCTGCCATTGTAATGAACAGTCCACAAAGTGCCGTACCTGCCATTGTACCAAAATTGGCAGCAGTAAGGAACAATCCGTTTGCAAAATCCGGTGCTTCGGAAGCTGCATCGGAAATCATGTACTGCCCCACTATATTGACAAATCCTGCCAATACTCCAGCAAGTAGAATCAGTATGCTTGCCGTGATATTTTGTTCTCCGAAAGCAAACAACAAGGAATAGCCGACAAACATTATAATGGGTGTAATGAGCATATAAAGCCGTTTCCTTGCTGGAAAGATTTTCCCGGCAAGGACATTTCCAACAATGTTTGCAATTCCATAAACCAACAGCAATGCGCTGACCGTATCGAAGGCAAATCCCGTTACCCGGTTAAGGAAATCAGACATAAAACTGAAAAAGCCAAACATTGCCCCATTGATAAACGTAAAGGCAATGACGGAATACCAGACAATCGGTTTCCGCAATACGCCTAATTGCGTTCCGTATGAAAGCCTTTCGCTTACAGGCATTGAAGGAACGCACAACAAGGTTGCTATCAATACGAAAGCGTTGATTATGGCGAAGAAAGTCATTGCTACGGCAAATGAAGTGTGGCTGGCAATAAAACTCGTAACAGGAACACCCAATACCATACCTGCCGATACACCGACAAAAACCTTTGATACGGCTTTTGACGCATCTTCTTTGCCAACAGACTGCGCCGCAACAGTAAAAGCCATTGAAACATAGACCGGATGAAGAAAGGCCGGCAACGCACGGGCTACAAGCAATACACCGAAAGAATCCGTCAGGATAGAAATCAGATTGCTTGCCGTAAAAAGCCCTAATGCCAAAAGCATGACAGTCCGCCTGTTCATGCCGGAAAAGAGCAATGGCATTATCGGGGCTGAAATGGCAACGATGAGCGCGAATACGCTCACCGTCCAACCAGCCTGCGGAACAGACACGCCAAATGTTTCGGCTATTTGTGGAATAATCCCCACTACACCCATTTCTGTATTGATAATGCCGAACACGCCAAGCGTGAGCAGCATTACCAACAGATTTGGCTTCCGTTCTATCAATCGGCTCATATCCTTTATTTTAAGGTACTCATATCAATGACATAGCGGAACTTGACTTTTCCGTCCACCACATTCTTCCAAGCCTTGTCTATTTCTTTGGCTTCCGCATTGATTATTTCCACTTCGGGGTAGATGTTGTGTGAAACCGAATAGTCAAGCATTTCCTGTGTTTCCTTGATGCCGCCGATTAGCGAGCCATACACTTTCCGCTGGGAGAGGAACGCCATGTTTGCGATGTTCAGCGTGGACTTGTCGGGAAGTCCTACAATGGCCATCTCACCACCCATTTTCAGCATGGCGACATACTGAATCGGCTCATAGTTGGCAGGTATGGTACTTATGATGAAGTCAAACGTGTTGTTCAGTCCTTTCATCTCATCGGCATTGTTCACATTCACATATCTGGTTGCCCCCATGCGTGCGGCATCGGCACGTTTTTCTTCCGTCCGGTCAAACACGGTAACATCTGCTCCCAAGTCCACCAGATATTGTACAGCCATGTGTCCCAAGCCGCCATATCCGGCAACCGCCACCTTATCGCCTTTCTTTACATTGCTGAAATGGATAGGAGACCAAGTGGTGACACCTGCGCACAGCAACGGTGCCACACGCTTCATATCGGCATTGGCAGGGATTTTGATGGAGAAATCCTCGCTTACAACAATCGTATTGGAATATCCGCCCATCGTGACTTCATCGCCGTGGAAATGGTCTATGGAGTTGTAGGTGAAAGCCGTCCCTTTTTCACAGAATTGCTCCTTATCCATTTCACAGGCGGCACACGTTCCGCAGGCATCAACCATACAGCCCACGCCTGCATAATCGCCTACTTTAAACTTCGTCACGTCTTTGCCAACAGCCACCACACGCCCGGCAATCTCATGTCCCGGAATCATCGGGTAAGTAGCATAAAGCCCTTGTTCCTGCTGTTCGTCCCATCCGGCGTGCAGGTCGCTGTGGCATATCCCGGCATAGAGAATCTCAATCTGAATGTCATTGTCGCCAACAGCCCTGCGGGTAAACTCGTGAGGGTGGAAAGTGTCTTGTGCCGAAAACAAGGCAAATCCTTTTGCCGGAATCCGTTCTTCGCTTGTCTGTGCAAAAGCGGCTGTCATGCAAGCCAGCCCTGCAATCATTGTCATTACTGTCTTTTTCATACTTATGATATTCTTAATTTATTGATTTTATTTGCTGCAAAAGTAGTGGCTTCTATTTTCATTGCAGATACCTACATTTGGGGCAGAAGTACCATGATTACGGTTTTGCAAAATTCTTTCACACATTGATAATCAACAAAGTACCTTTATGAGGGATAAAAGTACCAGAATTACGTTTTCTCCACCATTCTCTATCCATTCTATTAGGAAATGAAGTATATTTGCAAAAGAAATAATGAATAAGCAATATGGAAATTATTAAAGCAGATACTATCGAACAGTACAACCGTTTCTTCGGTTTTCAAACGAAGCACCCATTGGTAGGTATCGTGCATTTTGACCGTTCAGAAAATCAACCTACGCACAAAATGACGCTCGGTTTTTATGCTCTGTTCTTGAAAAAGACAACAGGTTGTATCATCAACTATGGGAAGACGGTTTACGATTTTGACGATGAAACCGTGGTCAGTTTTGCACCGGGACAGACCGTTGGCATCCACCGCACGGAAGATGGTCCGACACCGGAAGCTGTCGGATTGTTGTTTCATCCCGATTTCCTGCATCGTACCTCATTGGCTCAAAAGATGAAGCAATACTCTTTCTTCTCGTATGCGTCCAACGAAGCCCTGCACCTGTCAGTGGACGAACGGATTATCCTGCAAGATTATATGGATAAGATTACACGCGAACTGGAGCATCCCATCGACAAGTTTTCCAAACCGTTGATTATCTCGAACATCGAGGTGTTGCTTAACTATTGTATGCGTTTTTATGAACGGCAATTCGTTACCCGTGAAGAATTGAACAACGATGTCCTTGTGCGCTTCGAGCAAATGTTGAATAACTATTGGGATTCTGGTATGGCAAAACTGCACGGACTGCCTACCGTGAAATACTTTGCCGACAAGATTTGCCTTTCGCCAAACTACTTTGGTGATTTGGTAAAAACCGAGACAGGCAAGACCGCACAAGAGTATATCCAACTCAAAATTGCAGAGGTTGCCAAAAGTGCGTTGCTTGATGCAAACCTGAGTACGAAGCAGGTCGCAGATATGTTAGGTTTCCAATATCCGCAACATTTTCTCCGTTTCTTCAAGAAACAGGTTGGGTGTACTCCGAAAGAATTTATGAACAGCGTGGTGGCATAATTCTATTTATTGAATCATTAGTAACAGCAATAAGAAACCTGTTCTTGTTGCTGTTTTTGTATTATCATCCACAACAGGATGCGTCTTTCTACACTTTCCATAATAGTGGGGGAGCAATCCATTGCAGTACGCCCGAAACACTAACTTGCTCCCATAAAAACTTTGCCTCCAATGGATGCTCCTGTTTCTTTAAGTCAATCGTATGTCATAAAATAAAGTCATACTTCATTCTACATCAAGCTCAGGTTTATTAGCAGGCTTATTTGAACCTGATGAACGCCACAGGCTACCACACCGATGCCAAATGCTGCCACGCAGGTGCGAAGCGGTTGGATTATGCCGGACTTCGCTTTTCTTTGCATCACGGACGCTTGGAACAGCCGTCACGGGGTCGGCGGATAACGCCACTCCCTGCCACAAGCTGCCACGATTGTGCCAACCCATCGTTTGATGCGTAGTGCCCATTTACTTTGCGTCCAAAACCGAGTATCAACAGTAAAAAAACAGTATTGACAATGGAAGTATTGATTTTTCAGAAAGAGGCGTTTGAGGAAATGGCGGCGAAGTTCAGCCGTTTCTCAGACCGTGTGAACGAACTCCTTGCCAAGCAAGGCAGCAAGTCATTAAACCGTTGGATGGACAACCAAGAGGTCTGCCAACAGTTGAACATCAGTCCGCGCACCTTGCAGACCCTGCGTGACAACGGCACACTGGCTTATTCGCAGATAAGCCACAAGGTGTTTTACCGGCCGGAGGATGTGCTGCGCATCGTCAAGCCCGTTGAAGGTAAGCTGGCAGACAAAGCCGTTTGATTATTATGTACCACTAAATCCAACGTAACAATGAGTGAAATGATTACCAAAAAACATGCGCTTGTCGCCGAATTCGGCAACAGCCTTGACCGTCTGCTGGACGGCATCGAGAACTTCATGGCAAACAGCCGTCCGACATTGGGCGGTGAGCGCTTCCTGACGGACAGGGAGGTGTCGGCACGGCTGAAAGTGAGCCGACGCACTTTGCAGGACTACCGCAACAACGGCGTAATCGCCTATTACCAGTTGGGCGGCAAGATTCTGTACAAGGAATCGGACATAGAACGGATGCTTGCCGCCAATTATCGGGAGGCGTTCAGATAGGCTGACGGAAATCCCCTGTAAAACGGTGTTACCCTCAAACGGCGTAAGAGGTAGCCTTACACGCCGTTTGAGGGTATCTCATACGCCGTCTGAGGTCTGCTCAATTTCCCGCTCTCTTTCCACGTAACGGGGAGAGCGAAAAGAAAAGGTTGACGGACTGTCTGTTGTTCATGGTCAGCCTGCTCATGATGAACCGCCGGAAAGCCATGCTCTCCCGACCTCTTAACTTGAAGGAAACGGCTATCACCATTTCAAGGCTATAAACATCGTAGTTTATCCCGTTGTCCTGTTTGATGTACCGCTTCGTTTCGCTTTCCAACAATTCGCCATTCTTGTATATGGCATGTACAGCCCTGCGGATGTCGCAGCCGAACACATTGAACGTATCGGACATTTCCTGCTGCGTCATCCAGACGGGAGCGGTCGGCATCGTGACCGCCCCGTTTTCTGTGATTGTGATTATTCCCCGTTCCATTGTCATGCCTCCTTGTCCGTTAATGTGTCTTTTATTTTCCTTTCCCTTGACGCACCTGTTCCGTAAGCGCGTCTGAAAGCCATCAGATTGTCCATGTCCTTTGAAATCTTCTTGTCGGTCACCTCCGCGTACCGCTGGGTGGTCTTTATGCCTGAGTGCCCCATCATCTTGGCGATGCTCTCAATGGGTATGCCCTCCGAAATCAAGAAAGTTCCGAACGAATGGCGGCTTTGATGGTAGGACAAGTTTTCTTTCCGTCCTATCGCCACGCCCAACTCGTGTATCTCGAACCACATCTCGTCACGGCTCGGAAGCGGAAACACGGGCTTTGTGTCGTCGGTCGTGTTGTAGAGGTCGAGTATCTGCTCCGCTATCGGGTGCAGGGGGATGAACGCCTCCACGTTGGTCTTCTTGCGGTTGATGCGGATGTAACGCCTGCCGTCTGCCGTCGTGCCGATATGGTGCGGATGGAGTAGCATGATGTCCACATACGCCAATCCCGTGAAGGTTGAAAACAAAAATGCCCTGCGCCCAAGTTCCTGTAACGGGTCGAGCATGGGCGTTTCAAGAATGGCTTTCAGTTCCGTACGGCTGATATGCCTGTGCTTCGGCGCGGGCTTCTTCTCGTATTCCATGTCCTCCAACGGGTTGGCACGGAGTATCTCGTAGTCCACGGCGAGGTACACCAGCTTGCTCAGCCAGCACAGGCACTTGTTGATTTGTTGTGCGCTGAAATTCTTGTTGCGTTTCATGAAAGCCTTGTAGGAACTGCCAAAATCTTCCGTGATGTCGCTGAACTCGATGTCCTCCTTGCCCAACGATGTGAGATAGTCTTTCAGGTATTTCTGGTAATATCCCGAATGGCGGTAGGTGGACGTGGAGTTTATCTCCTTTGAACGGGCAAGCAGCCGTTCACGCTCCCTTTCGCCCATCTGCAACAGCTTGGTGGGGATGACGGCTTTCTTTGCCAGCGCATTTTTGAGCAGTTCGGCACTCACCACGTTCTGTTTCTTCAACGAATCCTCATAGGCAAGTTCAACGGACTTCTTGAACTCCTGCAAGCGGTTGTTCTCGCGGACGGTGTGAATTACGCCTGTCTTGCTGTTCCAGTCCTCCGGTCTGCAATAGATGCCGGTGGTTATCGTGGAACTCTTGCCGTCTATGGTGATGCGGCAGAGGACGGCGGTCGTGCCGTCAGCTTTTACCTTGTTACGGTTGATGTACGGTAATATGGAAAATGTACTGCGCATAATGAAATTCTGATTTTAATTGGTTACAAAACAAGTTTCAAGTCTTTGGTCGCCTCAATGTATTTGTCCATGTCCTCAAAGAGTTTCTTCGGGGTGACACGGGCGTAAACTTGGGTGGTGGTTATATCGGAATGACCCAGCATCCGGCTGATGGTTTCAATCGGCACTCCGGCTTCCAGCGTAATCAGCGAGGCGAAGGAGTGACGTGCCTGATGATAGCACAAGGTGCTGCTTACCCCTGCGAGGACGGCAAGGGATTTCATGTGTCGGCGGAGGTTCGGATGGTATACCATCGGGAACAGCGTCGGGCGGTTGTCATCATGGTACTTCTCAATTAGCGCGAGGGCTTCCGGCAGCAGTTTCACGCTCGCCCGAAGCTCGTTCTTCTGGCGGCGGTATTTCAGCCAAAGGCATCCCTCGTCATCGGTGTACAGATTGTCCCTTGTGACGCTCACCGCATCCGCATAGGCGGTTCCGGTATAGCAGGCAAACAGGAAAAGGTCACGCGCAAGGATGTGCGTGGTGCGCCATGCGGGTATCTCCACATCGCGTATCTTTTCGAAGTCCTCACGGCTCAACGCCCTCGGTGTACGCTCTGTCTTTTGCGGTAAGGTGAAATTTGCAAAGAAGCATCTTTCCGCATACCCCTCCTTGTAGGCGATGCGGCATACCTTTTTCAAGATGGCGAGATAGTGGCGCACGGTGTCCACCGCCAAGCCTTTCACATCCATCACGAAGTTTTGGTAATCGTGTATGAACTGTTCGGAAAGCTGCCCGAAAGCGATGTCCTTCGTCTTGAACTGCCACTCGATGAATTCGCCCAATGTCCTTCTCATGTAGTAATAGCCGGGATAGGTTCCTTTGGCACGGTCGATGCCGATACGCGACTTCAAGTCCTCGCAGATACGGTCGGTCATTCTCAGCAATGTCATCTGCGTGTCCATGCTTCCCTGAAACAAGTCCTTGACCGCCGTTGCGTCAAAGTCCGGCCCACGTTCCACTAATGTGTCAAACGCCGCATTGACCGCAAGCAGCAGCTTGTCCAGTTTAGCGTTGGTTTCCACCGCTTCGCGGCTCTTGCCGTCCAGACGGCTTTCCCGTGCGTTCCACAACTCCGGCTTGCACGACAGCTTGCATCCGAACTGCGCCATCGTGCGGTTCACCGTTATCCTTCCCATTATCGGGGCTTTGCCCGACTTGTCCGTTCCGCTCTTTTTCAGGTAGAGCAGCACCTTGAATTTTTCTACTTTCATACGCTTACTGTTTTTGTCGCAAAATTAACTTATGAGTAAGCGTCCATTGATTTGCAGAACGGTGCGTATCGGTGCAATCGGCACGGACTTGCAACAATTTCATTTTCCGTGCGTTACCTGTCCTTGCTTCGGTAACTGACGGCTAACGGCTTGGTAACTGAAATGGCTCAATGTTCCGCACTCCGTTGCGCTTTCGGCATCTGGCAGAATAATGAAAAACCGTTCATTTCAAACGGGTTAGGTTTTATCTTTACCTGTTTGCTGACGGCTGCTTTGTGGGTTCTGTTCCACAATTTAAGACAGACATCAGCAGCGATGCTCTGGTGACTGTGGACAATAAAAGTATTCTTGTACTGATAGATGGGATGAGGCGTTCTTCGCGTGAACTGAAAATGCTTAAAGCCGATGAAATAAAGAATATTCAGTATTATAGCAATCCTCCGGCAAGGTACGCCCATGAAAACATAGGGGCCGTCATTGATGTGAAAACAAAGAAAAAAGTCGATAAACTATACAGCCTATATCTTGACACAAAGAACGGAATAACAACGGGATACGGTACAGATATGCTCTCGATAGCATATAGGGATTCTCTGAATATGCTCACTGCGGCGTATTTTATCGACTATAGGGCACTAAATGACAATAGGATGAACAATACCTATTCGTATGATGGAAAAATAAATGAATATAGAGGGTTACCAGGCAGTTATAACGGACAATATCATATTGGTCAGCTTACATATCAGCGTTATCAAGGCAAGAATCTTTTCAATGCCAAAGTTGAATACCGCAAATCTCCAGGCAAACAAGAATACGAACAAGAACTGATGGGGCAAAATGATAATTCTCTAATCAACAGTAGAAACCTCCAAAGCGACTATTCATCCGTTTCAGCCGACCTGTACTATATGTATATGTTCAATCAGAACAGAAATTTATCTATAAATATATTAAACACCTATTATCATTCAAACTCTGATAATATTTTGACAAGCAAAGAAGGCGGATACTCATTTGAAAACCATATAGACAACAAATCTTATTCCTTAATCGCTGAAGTTCTGTACAGCGATAAATTTTGGAACGGAGATTTTAATCTGGGTGCTTATTACCAATATAAGAACCTAGATCAAAAATATAATTTTACTGAAAACTCAACAGTTGACACACAAAAAGAATATGTATATGCCGATTATAGTAATGCGGTAGGTAAATTTTCATATAACATAGGTCTTGGACTGGAAAACAATCATTATGAAACAGCGACAAACGAAAAGTTCAATTATTGGGTATTTCGCCCATCTTTGTCTCTTAATATGCAAAACAATAAACATTCTGCTATAAGGTTAACGGCTTCAATAAATTCATCGATACCTAATGTAGGAGATCTTACCAATAGCATCGTAACTATTGACGAACATTTCTATTCACAAGGAAATACAGCACTTAAACCATATTATTACTATTATACAAACCTTGGCTACCAATATGCTTCTGACAATGGAATATTTTATATTGCGCCGTCAGTAACTTATTCTTATTATCCAAATAAGAATATGCCAATACTGTTTACCGAAGGTGATGATATTATTCTTAGGATAACGGAAATAAATAATGTTCATAATATAGGGGCATCTTTGTCGTTGAATTACAAGCCCATCAACTGGCTTGTACTCCATCCATTCTATAACTATGAATACATAACATACAAGACATACAATCAAGCCGTAAAGCATGACTTCCATAATGCCGGTATTAATATCCAGTTCCTGCCTAAAAACTGGCAGATTATGTGGAATGGTAACCTCCCTATGACATTGGTCGATGGTGACATATATACTCGTATGGGATTCAATATGAGTACATCAGTGCTCTACAAATTCAAGTCAATGTCAGTAGGTATGGAATATATTTACAATCCAAATCCATCAAAAGTATATGCTGACATCAAAGGCTTCAGCTATGCAGAAGAAACCAAGTGGAACAACTTCAAGAATCTAGTATCACTGAAGTTCACCTACTATTTCTACAAAGGCAAATCCCGCAATCATGCAGGAAAACGTATCAGTAATTCAGATAAAGATTCTGGGCTGATAAATATTAATACTGCAAAATAATTTAACGTGATATTTCATTTTATAAAACAATTGTTGTTTTGTAATAAATCAGAAGCACACTTCCATCCGGATTCCTGTTGTCTGCTGATTTTAATTATGGTTCCAGAGGATATTATCAGTTGTACGAGGCGAAGAGTTACACCTCCTTCAACCTGAGTTTGAAGAAATCGTTCCTGAAAGACAAACTTCAACTTTCACTGGATGCTTACGACATTTTCAATAAGAACAATACGCGTGCTTCAGCCCGTCTGAATGATATTATCATGCACAGTGTCGGAAAGGAGGAAACCCGAAAAGTAGGTTTCACGGTTACTTATCGCTTCCGCACGGAAAAGAAAATTAATAATCAGAGTGCAGCTGAGACGGAAATGTCGCGGTTAAATATGGATACAAATTAATTTATTTCTCATTAAACCATCAAGTACTATCTTCATCCACTAATTCTTACTAGATACTGATGAAAACAATTGTTATACTGTAATATATCAGAAGCATAAAATTTTACAAGTATAGTAAATAATTAGCAATAAGATAAATAGTCATGAAAAAGGGTAATATACTTCTCTGGGTGATTCTGTTGATTATTCTTGATCAGGCAGTTAAAATGATTATACACCATTCATTTATTGATTTAAATATTGTATTAGTACCCAATTTGTTGGAATTTAAACCAAATTTCAATCCAAACTACAGTTTTTGGACTTCTAGATTTGGTGTAAACATGGGTATTGTGGCTCACTTGACAATGTTTTCGTTAATATGGACTTTTATTTTTCTTCTTTATAAGTTTTACCATAAGTTAGATACTAAAAATAAACTTCTTGACGTAGCCTTGATTTTTTTAACTGCTGGATTTATGTCTTCATATATCTGTATCATATTTTGGGAACAAGGGGTGTTAGATTTCATTTTCGTTAAACCATTGAATATTGTTTGTGATTTAAAAGACTTGTACATCAATATCTTTATATTATTATGGGTGATAAGTATTTCTAGCATATCAGCAAAGTATCGCATAAGGTCCAAAGATGTTGTTCAATATATCAGGTCATTGTTTTATAATAGGTTGAAATAGTTATCAAGAAAGATATATGTTGAAAAGATATCCTGATATTCCTCAAAAATATTACGATTGCAGAAGTTGCCTTTTATCTGAATGTCAGTCATATACGCCGAAAATTGAGGAAGTAACCGTATTTTTTAACATTTAGAGAAAAAGGTCTTGAAATATTTCAAGGCCTTTTTTATTTATTATCACGTACTTTGCATTTAAAATCAAAGTTTCAATAGGAATATAAACATGAACCTTCTATTATGGCCATATCTGTAAAAGTGAAAAGATGTCGCTTCCTACATTATCATTGACAGAGTTTATGAGAAAAAGCAATGTCAAATTTATGCAATTGGAATATGATTCTGATTGCAACTCTCAAATTAGTTTGAGAGTTGTGTCGATTTAGGTATGTACATTTGCAAAAATGTATGTTTACACAATTTAGATTCAATATGAAATTAAAAATAACTATTCTTTTAGCTTTCTGTATTCTGCTGGTTAGTTGTGCTTCTTTATTAGGTGTACAAAGCAGCAAATATATTTCTGAAAAGATTGAGATAGGTATGAGTAAGAATGAATTTCAGAAGCTTTTTGGTGAACCATATGCAAAGGAAATGATAACAGACAGATATAATCGTCCTGTTGAACGACTGCTATATCAGGAAAGCCTTTACGACCAAGAATGGTATACTTTAGTAACAGCTTTTACTTTTCAAGATGGAAAACTGGTAAGTCAAGAGGTTGTAAGTAAACAATATATCAATAGAAAAGGGAACAAATAACTTAAATATTAAATGAAGATTTTATGAGAACAAAGAATTTATTTGGAATACTGATGTTATTCCTGTCTACATTTACCCTTATTAGTTGTGATAAGGAAGATGAGAAAATGCAGCAGTTTGAATTTACACCAGAATCATTAAGCCAAACGGTCTGGAAAGGTAATATAACAGATCCTATCTATAATGGTGAAATAGGTATTAACTTTGAAACAAAGGAGAATGGGAAGGTCTCATACGTAGATCCAAAAGACTCACAATATCAGATAACAGACAACTTTACATACAATATAGATGGAAAATACATTTATTTCAATGGCACCATTATTCTATGTGATAATGCTCCATGGGTCTTAATTGAATTAACAGATGACAAAATGTTACTTAAATGTAATTTGGAAAATATAGATTCTCAATATCATTCAATATTGGAACTTAAAAGAATTTATTAACACGATAAGCCTCCAACGAGATCACTGCTGGGGGCTTTTTTATCGAATATATTTATGGTCTTAGATAAAAGCATATTGAGAACATTCGTAAGATGTGAAATAGGCTGAAATTATAAAGTCTAAACCTCGGAATTAAAGGAACTGATTCTTCCGCTTAGGACATTTAAATTTGAAAGCGATTAAAATAATTGATAATAGAATATAAAGATACAATGAATATCAGGTATATTATAAGTGCAATATTTACTTTATATTGTCCTGCTGTTATTTGGGGGCAGACAACAGGGAAAATATTAGATAATAACAGGCAACCAGTGGATGGTGCTACCATCGTCATGCAGTTGCCGGATTCTACCTATCTGGGAGCGACCATATCTGCGGCCGACGGTACATTCACGCTTGAACCGGAGGCGGAGAATTATCAGCTCATCATCCAGCATCTGCTTTATCAGACCAGGCAGATTAAGGGACAGGCTCGTGATATCGGTATCATTACTTTGGAATCGAAAGACTATAATCTGGAAGAAGTGGTAATCAAGGGAGAACGTCCGTTTGTAACTGTGGAACAGGGAAAATTGAATTATAATATTTCAGCAATTTCAGAAAAGCATATCGTAAACAATGCCTACGAGGCCATCTGTAAGCTGCCAGGTGTGCAGGACAAAAACGGCAAACTCTCATTGGTCGGTGCTAAAGACGTGACAGTTATACTGAATGGAAAGGCAAGTACACTGACACAGGAGCAGCTGATTGAAATGTTGAAGAATACTTCCGCTTCGCAGGTGCAGACAGCCGAAGTTATGTATAATACACCGCCTGAATATCATGTACGCGGGGCTGCCATTAATATCGTAACGGCAAAAGCAGCAGACAATACCATCCAGAGTGAGCTGTCTGCCAGCTACAGCAACCAGTATTTCAGCAGTTACAGCGGTAATGTAAACTTACTGCTGACGAAAGGTAAGTCGTCGCTGAATGTTTCTTATAACCCGGGCTATTCACATATCATGACCGTGATGGACCTGGCTTCCCTGCATAATTATGACGGGAAGATATATGACATCACACAGACACAGAAAATCAATACAAAGGGCTGGAGACATAACATCTATGCTGAATATGGATATCAGATAAATGAGGATAATGAGTTGAGTGTGGGCTACAACGGTGCCTTGTCGAACAATGGCAAAGGAGCGATTGATGTAAACGGGAACTTCCAGAACAGCCACAATGACAAGTTGCAGGACAGCCGTCTGCACAATGTCTTTGCCCGCTATTCTTCCGGCTTCGGACTGGATTTTGGGATGGATTATACGGACTATACCATGAATGACAATAACCATCTGGAAAGTGAACTGACAGACAATTCACGACAGCTGCTTGACTATACTTCGGACCAGAAAATCCGTAAGTTTTCGGTATATGCCGACCAGAGCCATGGTCTTGCCAATGACTGGATATTGAAGTATGGTGTCCGCTATGACTATACCGATAACAAGAACAGCCAGCTGTTCAATCAGGCGGAGGGAAAGGGGGACGTGGATAATTCCTCTTCGCGCCTTTATGAGCAGATTACCAACTTTTATGCCGGCTTCGACAAGGAGCTTGAGAACGGCCTCTCCCTTTCCCTGTCAGCAACCGGTGAGTATTACACCATCGGAAACTATCACAAATGGGCGGTCTATCCGCAGGCCAGTCTGAGCTATTCGCCGTCGGAAAAGCATACGTTCATGCTTGGCATTTCGTCGGAAAAGGACTATCCCACTTATTGGGACATGCAGACCAGTATCACCTACATGAATGCCTACGAAGAGCTTCAGACCATCGAGGGACTGCGGCCTGCCAATGTGTACAGTGTAAATGCCAATTATCTCTTCCTGCAGAAGTACATGTTATCGTTGTTCTACGAGCGTACCAACGATTATTTCACGATGGACATGTATCAGGCGAAAGACCGTCTGGCACTTGTGTACCGCACGCAGAACTGGAACTATTACCAGTCTTTCGGTATGAGTGCCAACATTCCGTTCAGCATAGGAAGCTGGCTTTCTTCTCAGGTAAACGCCACGGTTATGAACGACCGTAACCGTTGTGACAACTTCTGGGATATTCCTTTCGACCGCAAGAAATGGGCCTGTATGCTTGCCATGCAGAATCATTTCTCGGTAGGTTCCAATGTGGGCTTTGACCTGGATGCGATGTACCGTTCGAGCATGATATCCGGTATCAGTGACACAAAGCCGGTCTTTACGGTCAATGTGGGAGCACAATGGAACTTCCTGAAGAATAAGGCAACTCTAAGCCTGACGTGTTCAGACTTGTTTGATACCATGCGCATGAAGGTGAGAAACCGCTATGCAGGACAGCACATCGACCTGAATATGGGGCAATACAGCCGTACACTTTCAATGAAGTTTGTCTACCGTTTTGGAGGTAGTATCAATAGGGTAAAGAAGGAAGTGGATACAACACGATTCGGACACTAATTGGTATTTTAGTTATATTATATCAAGAATAAGATTAGATAATTTACTCTATTCTTTATGTTTATAATAAATATTGCAAACCATAGTTGTGAATCAGAATCAATATTTTTTTATATACAAAAATATATTTTCAAGATGGAAGGAATCCCTCCACCTGAAAATCCTGTCGGGCTATCTCATA
>OGMG01000268.1_pt1 | contig 22694 bp, 19 predicted proteins | sample 1573031 | NCBI WGS metagenome assembly OGMG01 (sample SAMEA2582002, study PRJEB24529) | metagenome | biome: Human gut stool | place: China | collected 2011
AGGATAATCTCTACCCCCGCCTTATCAGCAACACTCTTTATCAAACTCAGATTCTTTCTGAGTAATTTTTCATCCATCACATAACATGGAGACGGTACTTTATCTATATCTATCATATGATTAAATCTTTTTATGTCAAAACTATTATTCTACCACCTTAAATCGCGCAAACTTTAACAACAGTTGTTTTTCCCCTGCATTACGGAAACGTACGGTTGCCTTACTGTTTTCTCCGGTCCCTTCTATTTTTATCACATCGCCGATACCAAAACGTTCATGTTCTATCACCTGACCGGCCTGCACATTTATAGGCAATGTGGCAGATGTCGGTGACTTCCCACCCATTGCTGTTCCTATCTTTGTCAAATTACGTGGTACCGTAGGACGAATCATCTCCACTTTCGGTTTTCCGCCCAATTGCGGACGCTCATTTTGTTCGCGGCGGAAACGACCGGCTCCCTCGTCTATCCTTCTTGCCAATTGCTCCTCTTGCGGCAACTGCAAGAAATGCGCATCAATATCTTTCAAGAAACGGCTCGGACTGCTGAACTCCATCTTTCCGTATTTAAAACGGCTTTTGGCAAAAGAAAGATAACAATGTTCTTCGGCGCGGGTTATCGCCACATAGAACAAGCGACGTTCTTCTTCCAGCTCTTTATAAGAATTGAGCGACAATGCACTGGGAAATAAGTTCTCTTCCAGCCCCACAACAAACACATTTTTAAATTCCAATCCTTTGGCAGAATGAATGGTCATCAACGTTATTTTCTCACTATCTCCTTCTTTATCATTATCCTGATCTGTCAGCAAAGATACTTCAGATAAGAAGTCCGTTAAACGGATATTTGCGCTGCCTTCTTCCTCACGTGTGGCACAAAAGTCGTGCATACCATTTATCAATTCCTCTATATTTTCCTGCCGGCTCAAATTCTCAGGATCATTGCTCTGATAAATTTCATTCATAATACCCGACTGACGCACAATCAGCGTACCTACTTCATACGCGCTTTTCTTTGCCGCCTCTTTTATAAAGTTTTCTATCACTTCACGGAAGCCCTGCAACTTGGCATGCGTACCTTTATTGATAGATACTCCATAAGCCAACGGGTCTTCCAATACTTTCCAGAGGCTGACATGATTCAGCGTAGCAGCATCTATAATCTTGTTCAACGTAGTGTCGCCTATTCCCCGCGCCGGATAATTCACCACCCGGTTGAAAGCCTCTTCATCATTCGGATTGACAGCCAGACGAAAATAAGAAATAATATCCTTTATTTCCTTGCGTTGATAAAACGATAATCCTCCATAGATTTTATAGGGCAAGCTACGCTTACGCAAAGCCTCTTCAAAAATACGGCTCTGAGCATTGGTACGATATAGAATAGCAAAATCATTGTATGAATAATGTTCGCGTGAGCGAAGCTTCACTATCTGATTGGCAACAATCTCACCCTCTTCCACATCACTATATGCACTAAACACTCCGATAGGCTCCCCTTTCGCCTTTTCGGAAAACACTTCTTTGCGAATTTGCTCGCTATTTTTTTCTATCAGACTGTTGGCTGCACAAACTATGGTTTGAGTAGAACGGTAATTCTGCTCAAGCTTAAAGAGTCTGGCACCTTTATAGAGTTGCGTACTTCAGTATATTGTCAATATTCGCACCTCGGAAAGAGTAAATGCTTTGTGCATCATCACCCACCACGCACACATGCTGATGTTCTTTAGTAAGTTGGAGCACAATGCTATGCTGTGCAAAATTCGTATCCTGATACTCGTCTACCAATACATATCGGAATTGTCCGGCATATTTTTGACGAATCTCAGGATGGTCTCGGAACAACAAATAAGAATAGACCAACAAATCATCAAAATCCATGGCATCACTCTGCCTGCAACGCTCCCAATAACGACGATAGATATCGCGTGTGGCCGGCACTTTGGCATTCACATCATTCTGATAAAGTTCTGCATTTGATGCATACGCATCCGGTAACACCAAATGATTCTTTGCGTTACTGATACGTGACTGAATCATTCCCGGTTTGTATGTCTTATCATCCAAATGCATTTCTTTCACTATAGACTTGATCAGACTCTTTGAGTCCGAAGAATCATAAATAGTGAAACTGGAGGTAAAGCCGATGACTTGTGCCTCCGCCCGCAGAATACGCGAAAAGATGGAATGAAAAGTTCCCATCCATAAGTAGCGGGCCTCCTCACCCACCCGGCGGGCAATACGCTCCTTCATCTCGCGTGCAGCCTTGTTGGTAAATGTCAATGCCAGAATAGACCACGGCTTATATCCTTGTTCTAACAAATAAGCTATTTTATAAGTCAGCACACGCGTTTTCCCCGACCCTGCTCCGGCAATTACCAGAGAGGGACCGTCATTATAAAGCACTGCATTGCGCTGGCTCTCATTAAGTTCTTCCAAATAATTAGTCATACGTTTCATCTTTCGTCCGCAAAGATAGAGAAAGTTTGAGTTTATCTGAACATTTCGCATGGCAATAATGTTATTATAATAGAAGTTTAATTCAAAACTCGACTTAAAATGAATATAATATTAACAACTTTAATTTCTCTAGTTATGACTTACGAAATGCCCAAACTCCCGTATGCAAACAACGGGCTCGAACCTGTAATCAGCCAGGCCACTATAGATTACCATTATGGTAAGCACTTGCAAACTTATGTAAACAACCTTAACGCACTTGTGCCGGGTACTGAATTCGAAGGCAAGAGCGTGGAAGAAATTGTCGCCACTGCTCCCGATGGAGGTATCTTTAACAATGCCGGACAAGTATTGAATCATACACTATATTTCCTTCAGTTTACTCCGCAGCCCAACAAGCACGAACCGTCAGGCAAACTGGCCGAAGCTATCAAACGTGACTTTGGGAGCTTTGACAACTTCAAGAAAGAAATGAATAACGCTTCCACTACCCTGTTCGGTTCAGGATGGACATGGCTTTCAGTTGATAAAGACGGGAAACTGCATATCACTAAAGAAGCTAATGGCAGCAACCCGTGGCGTCATGGATTGAAACCGCTACTAGGCTTCGATGTCTGGGAACACGCTTATTATCTGGATTACCAGAACCGCCGTGCCGACCACATAAACAAGCTGTGGGAAATCATCGATTGGGACATTGTAGAAAAACGAATGTAATAGTCCGAACGCCACACTAAGCACCTAATCATATTCAGAGGGTGTGCCAAAACGTTGATAATGCTATCATTTTAACAAAGAGATAGACCATTTCAGTTTTGACACATCCTCTTTTTTGTACTTTCGGTTTCCACCCGAAGTTTTGCACACCGGCAAAAACAGGGGGAGGTAAGCGAATCAAATCTTGATGCAGGATATGACGGAGCCTGACACGATACATATATATGTATAGGCCAATGCGTACGTCCGTGTTGCTCAATGCGTACGTACGTGTTGCTCAATGCGTACGTACGTGTGACCCAATGCGAATATTCACGTTGCCAATGTGAATATACACGCTAGCCATGCAGCCCACACCGGATGTTGCCAAAAGACCTTGAGGTTTTAAAAAAAGCTCGGCATCTTTTTTAAAGACCTCGCCACCTTTTTTTTAAAGCTCGGCATCTTTTTGCTTTCCTTTTGCTCTCCTTTTGTCCTGTCATTCTGAGCTGCGCGAAGAATCTGTAAACGTAAAGTGAATGCATTCGGATTCTTCACTTTGTTCAGAATAACAAAAATGAGAACACTTCACTTTGTTGACAAAAACGATAAGGCTGCACTAGTGAATGACAAGAATGATAATACGAACGGAGTTCTCGGACAGAATCTCCCCCACCAAGTCAGTTATTCCCGTTTCCCATTCATCCTTACATTTTAATCAAAACACACAGACAATCAATCGGTTAAAACTGACAGAGCACCCTTTCATCCTCCTTTCAGCCACGTTCCCCATGTCCTTTCAAATCTGCCTTCAGTATTTGTATCTACTTACAAAAGTGTTACGAATGAAAGGAGGCTGAGACGATAATGTAGGGAGGTTCATTCACAACCGGCCCCCCATCAACAGGGCGTTTCAACGGATAATGAAAGGAGAAAAGAAGAAACCGACTTCCGACTGTAGAACGGAAAGACACAGTTGCTTTTTATGGATAAAAACTACGCATTTGTATAATTTAGTGAAAGCCGGGGCGAATACAGCCAAGCCGGATTATATCAATGAGGCTGTGTCAAAACTAAAACGACCAATGACGAAATTGTGTCTTGTCATTCTGAGCTTCGCGAAGAATCTGAATACATCCACTTTATGCTTCCAGATTCTTCATTTCATTCAGAATGACAATAACACCAGACTGGTGAAAAGCCTCCCCGTCATTATCAACATTTATGAATTTATCAATATCCCGTATTTTGCGTAATGCCGGGTGTCTCGGCTATTATTAATGAAGGCAACGGCAACAGGAGCTGATAATCTTTTATGTTCAGTAGTTCTTTGGCTGCTCCCATGCGCTTGAGGAAAGAGAAGCATCCGAAAGTCTGCCCCATTATATTGACTCCTTTTTCTAGCAGACGCGCTCTTATTTCATCGGCTTTATCACTGCCTTTCCATTCTCTGTCCAGCTTCTTCATGGCATCGGAAGCCTTTGCCACCTGATTGTTTGCCAGTAATAATTCCACCCGCAATGCGTTTTGGTTGGCAATGCGATAGATGAGATGATAAGGTCCTTCAAAGTATTTCTTGTAAAGCGGCTTATCAAGCATCGGAGATTCGTTATTGCTGATTTTCCACAGATAAGCACTGAGGTATGTATTGCTGTCTATTTTAGCAAAATGCTTGGATGCGTTGGTGTAGTCCTTTATCTCCGCATACATGGTTGCCATGAGCAGTTGGGCGGCGACAAAGGAAACCGGATGGCTCTCCGGCTTGGTTTGTGCGGCATCCGGTGGCAATGCGTCTGCATATTTTTCCAAAGCTTCCAATTGCTTGGCATAGATAAATTTGACCGGGGTGCGTGTTACATGGTTGCCGTAATCGATATCATTGAAATTGTCGGGAGTGACGTATGGCACGTCTCCAAACAATTGCGTGAGACTTTGATATATTAGCGACTGAATGGTATAGGCAGTTCCCACGTATGGTTTCACGTCATAATCATAGGTTTTGCTTGTCAATATATGAATCATATAATTGCATTGACGGATAGTAGCGTAGGCGGCAGTCCATATTTCGTACACTTCGCTGTCTGTGGGAACCAGCGTAGTGGGATAGTCGGGAATGGGGCCGATGGCACCACAGAAGTTGGCTTCCCATACGCACTCCGTCTGCAGGAAGTCGCGCAGATATTTATTAACCTGCTCCAACAGCTGGATGCATTGTTGTTTGGATGGGGTAAGTTCTTCTTCTGTAATTTCGAAGTCATCCGGTTTGTCTTGTTTGTCGAGTATGCCGTCTCCATTCCGGTCTACAAACTTCCAGAATTCCGGGAAATCGGATTTGAAGTCATATGCTTTGTAGAAAGAATCCAATTGTTTGTAGACATTGGTGTATTTCAGACTCTGCTGTCCGTCGCGGATGCTTTCTTTGATATCTTCATTATCAATGCGGCCGTCCGGAGCGAAATCTTTGTCCCATTCCGTGAAGAAAGTATCTAATAATTCTTCGTCTACGGAAGTTAAGAGGATGTTGGAAACGGCAGCCATCATGGAGGCCGGGGCATTGTATTGGCTGAAAGAAGCCCGAGTGGGGTCAATGCTGAGCATGGACACATATATATCGCTGATGCTGAAAGCGGTCAATACTTCTTTCAGGGCTTGTTCCGATGCATTCCGGTAGATATCGGTTATCGTGTGGCTCATTTCGTTATAGCCCGCAGCTTTTTTCAGCAGGGTGCAGATGCGGGCTGCTGTCAGTTGGGTGAATATATTGACATTGGTAGCCGGAAGTTTTATGTATCGGTTGATGGAGCGTTCCTCGTCATCGTGATTAATCACATGGTTGATGGCGCGCAAAGTGGTTTTGTGTTCCGAGCGCCTTCCCTTGGTCCCGTTAAAGAAGTTGCCGGTGACTTGTACTTCGAAGTAAAGACTTTCTTGGAACTTCATATTGCCGCTTGCAGAGAAAAGGCCGTAGTCGGTTTCCACTTTACCGCCATATGCTTGTTCTTCTATGTGAGCCAAACTTTTATCTAGCGGAAATACTGTTAGAGTGCTGTTGTGGTCGAAAGCTCCTAATTCGGCATAGCCTTCCACATGATAGGTGATGGAAGGAGGTAGCGGGTCGGGGTCGATACTGTCTTCATTTTTACTGTCGTTGCAAGCGGTGAGGGTGCAAAGTGAGAGGAATAGGACTAAGTGTGAGTACTGTTTTTTCATCATATTGTTTAATGTTTTGTGTTGCTGGTAAATGAATATTTTCAAAAGTAGTAAGTTTTGGGTATATATCAAGAGAAATATTGGATTTTCTTTTTATAAAAAAAAGGTCCCGGTATTGACTTTTTAGTCAAATACCAGGACTGTTCATCATATTTAATATGGATGGATTTTTATTGGATTACAGTGCGGCCAATTCAATGACTTTGTCAACAGCTGTATTCAAGCCATCGGCATTTTTACCGCCGGCTGTTGCAAAGTGGGGCTGACCACCGCCACCGCCTTGGATTAACTTGGCAGCTTCGCGAACCAACTTGCCTGCATTCTGTCCGGCTTTCACCAGATCATCACTAATCATTACTGTCAGCATTGGTTTGTTATTGTCGACACTACCGATAACCACAAACAAGTTGGCGGGAATTTCACCTTTCAACTGGAATGCAATATCTTTCACTATATCGGCAGACATCGGGATAACAGCTTTTACCACTTTTACACCGTTCACTTCTTTGGCATTAGCTACTAACCTGGCTTTCACTTCAGCAGCTTTTTCTTTCATGAACTCGTCTACCTGCTTCTTTAAACCGGCGTTTTCGTCAATATACTTACGGATAGCAACTTTCAGGTCGGGAGCATTGTTGAACAATGCTTTCAGGTCGTTCAGTGTATCTTGAACGGCATCCATCAACTCTTCTACTTTGGCACCGGTAATAGCTTCGATGCGGCGCACTCCGGCAGCGACCGAGCTTTCGCTGATGATACGGACCATACCAATCTTGCCGGTGGCTGATACGTGTGTACCTCCACAGAACTCGATAGAATTACCAAACTGAACAACGCGAACTTCGTCACCATACTTTTCACCAAACAAGGCGATTGCTCCCAGTTCTTTAGCCTTTTCGATTGGTAGGTTGCGGTATTCGGTCAAAGGAATATTTTCACGAATCTTGGTATTGACCAAATGTTCTACTTCACGGAGCTGTTCGTCTGTCACCTTCTGGAAGTGAGAGAAGTCGAAACGCAAAGATTCGGGAGTTACCAAAGAACCTTTCTGTTCTACATGCGTACCCAATACTTGGCGCAATGCTTCATCCAGCAAGTGAGTACAAGAGTGGTTGGCTGCTGAAGCGGCACGTTTCTCTGTGTCTACACACGCCATCATAGGAGCCTCGATATGTTCAGGCAATTTTTTGGTAATATGAATCGGAAGATTATTTTCCTTCTTAGTATCGATTATTTCGATAGTCTCGAATTCGCTTACGATAACACCTGTGTCGCCTACCTGACCACCACTTTCTGCATAGAACGGAGTATCACTTAATACAATCTGATAAAGTGTCTGGTTTTTCTGTTTTACCTGGCGGTAGCGCAAAATGCTGGTTTCGTATTCGGTAAAATCGTAACCTACAAAATTGGTTTCACCTTCTTTTACAGTAATCCAGTCACCTGTTTCAACGGCAGCAGCATTACGTGCACGTTCTTTCTGTTTCTGCATTTCTGCATTGAATTCCTCTTCGTTTACAGTCATGCCATTTTCGCGAAGAATAAGTTCAGTCAAGTCAAGTGGAAAGCCGAAAGTGTCATACAAGGTGAAGGCATCCACACCACTAATTTCTTTTTTTCCGGAAGCCTGGGTGTCAGCCATGGTTTTGTCGAGCAGGCGGATACCGGTTTCCAATGTGCGTAGGAATGATTCTTCTTCTTCTTTGATTACTTTTTCTATTAATGTTTTTTGAGCATTTAATTCGGGATAAGCTTCGCCCATGTTCTCAATCAGGACGGGCAACAGCTTGTACATAAATGCTTGTTTCTGACCTAAGAAAGTATAACCATAACGAACGGCACGGCGGAGGATACGGCGGATCACATAACCTGCCTTGGCATTGCTCGGTAACTGACCGTCGGTGATAGAGAATGCAATGGTACGGATGTGGTCGGCGATAACCCGCATGGCGATATCCTTTTGGTTATCCTGACCGTAAGCAGTGCCTGCCATTTCAGCAATTGCTTTGATGATAGGCTGGAATACATCAGTGTCATAGTTTGAAGTCTTGCCCTGAAGGGTACGGACCAGACGTTCGAATCCCATACCGGTATCAATCACCTTTGCGGGAAGGCCTTCCAATGAACCGTCAGCCTTACGGTTGAACTGCATGAATACAAGGTTCCAAATTTCAATCACTTGTGGATGATCCTTGTTTACCAGTTGATTGCCGGGAATTTGAGCTTTTTCTTCTTCCGAACGTGAATCGATATGAATTTCGGAACAGGGGCCGCAAGGTCCGGTATCACCCATTTCCCAAAAGTTATCGTGCTTGTTTCCATTCAGAATATGGTCTTTCGGTAAGAACTGTTCCCAATATCCGGCCGCTTCGTTATCACGCTCCAATCCTTCTTCGGGGCTTCCTTCGAATACGGTAGCATACAAATCTTTAGGGTCTATTTTCAATACATCTACCAAATATTCCCATGCCCAACTGATAGCTTCTTTCTTGAAGTAATCTCCGAAAGACCAGTTACCCAGCATTTCGAACATGGTGTGATGATAGGTGTCGTGTCCAACTTCTTCCAGGTCATTGTGTTTTCCGCTTACGCGCAAACATTTTTGTGAGTCCGCCACTCTTTTGTTCTTGGCAGGGTGGTTGCCCAAAATAATGTCTTTGAACTGGTTCATACCTGCATTGGTGAACATTAATGTGGGGTCATCTTTAATGACCATTGGAGCCGATGGGACGATTTGGTGTCCTTTCGACTCGAAAAAGCTTTTGAAAGAATCTCTAATTTCTTTAGCTGTCATCATGTCGCTTATAATATATTGTCTTCTAGTTAATATTCTCAAAAAGGATTTGCAAAGATAATTGGTTTTATTATTTTTGTCGTCAAGAATTGTGCAAAATATTGATGTGTTGTGCATTAAAAACTTCAAAAAGCAGAAATAGATGCGTAAAGTCTACTATATTTATAATCCTAAAACCAGAACTTACGACCGTATTTACCCCACAGTGAGGCAACGTGCCATAAGCATCTTGCGCCGTTTGTTTGTGGGGATGGGTCTGGGGGCAGGCAGTTTTATCATTCTATTGTTCATTTTTGGTTCACCTTCCGAAAAGGAACTTCGTATAGAGAATGCACGTTTGCTGGCGCAGTATAATGTATTGTCTCATCGTTTGGACGAGGCGCTGGGAGTGATGCAGGATATCCAGCAGCGTGATGACAACTTGTATCGGGTGGTGCTGCAGGCCGATCCTGTTTCGGATGCGATTCGTAAAGCAGGTTATGGAGGAACGAATCGTTATGAGCAGTTGATGGATATGGCAAATGCCGAGCTGGTAATGAATACCACTCAAAAGATGGATATGTTGAATCGCCAACTTTATATTCAGTCGAAATCTTTTGATGAGGTGGTGGATTTGTGTAAAGGACACGATGAAATGTTAAAGTGTATTCCGGCCATTATGCCGGTATCCAATAAGGATTTAAAGAAAACAGCTTCGGGGTATGGTACACGTATCGACCCTATTTACAATACGCCTAAGTTTCATGCCGGAATGGACTTTTCTGCCAATATCGGTACACCCGTATATGCCACCGGAGACGGTAAAGTGATAAAGGCAGGGTGGGAGACCGGTTATGGAAATTTGATTCAGGTCGATCACGGATTCGGCTATGTGACTTGGTATGCACATCTGAGTAAATATAAAGTTCGTCCGGGCCAGAAAGTGGTGCGTGGCGAAGTAATTGGCGAAGTGGGGAATACAGGAAAGAGCACGGGACCTCATTTGCATTATGAGGTGCATGTGAAGGGTAAAGTGCAGAATCCGGTGAATTATTATTTCATGGATTTGAGTGCGGAAGATTATGATAAGATGGTGCAGATAGCTGCTAATCATGGTAAGGTTTTCGACTGATTTATGATTTGCAGTGTGTGCTAAATAAATTCTTGATAAAATGGCATATAATCCGAATAAAGAGCTAAAGCTTTACTACTCAATAGGTGAGGTGGCAAAGATGTTTAATGTTAACGAATCGTTATTGCGTTTTTGGGAGAAAGAATTTCCATTCATTACTCCCAAAAAAGCAGGGGGGAATGTGCGTCAGTATCGTAAAGAGGATATTGAGAATATTCGTTTAGTGTATCATTTGGTGAAGGAGAAAGGACTTACGCTTCAGGGAGCTAAGCAGAAATTGAAGGTAAGCAAAGATACATCTATCCGTACAACGGAGATTATCGACCGTTTGTCGGTTGTGCGCGAGGAACTGGCAAGTATGCGAAAAGAATTAGATTATCTGACATAATACTCCTGCCATTTATCAAACAGCCGTTATTATCCATACACCGTAGGGAAGCCGGTTTAGTTTCCCTACAGTGACGAAATATGATATTATACACAATACCTAATTAGGTAGATCTTCAAATTTCTCGATGCGTGTGACTGTCTTCACTTCACTGATTTTCCGTAAGTTTGTAGAGATGGTTCTTACATCATCTACATCATGCACAAACAATTGGATTCTTCCTTCAAAAATACCATCGTTTGTTTCTATAGTCAACTTATGAATATTTACATTCAGTTGCTGGGAAATTATTTCTGTGACTTTATTTAGTAGTCCTATGTGGTCTATTCCTTTGATATATAGATTGACGGGGAAATATAGAGACTTGCCTGTTTCCCATTGAACAGCCAAAAGTCTGTTACCATAGCTGCTTTTTAGTTTGGTAGCTAAAGGACATTGACGTTTGTGAATGATGATTCGATTATTGTCATCAATATATCCCAATACGTCATCTCCCGGAATAGGCTTACAACATTCGGCTATTACATAGTTCTTTTGAATAGCTTCAGGAGTAAGCTTCAGGATTTTTTTACTGTCAATCTTTTGTATCGGCTCTTTTTCTTCGGACTTATCCTTATTACTCTTGTTGCCACCGAAAGCAAAAGAAATGTATTTTTTCCAATTGCTTGTGGCAGGCTTGTCTTTTAACTCGTTTTTATCGTTATCGCCTGGAATAATGGTTTTGAAACCAATGGCGGAGAACAACTCTTCCTGTGTTCTTAGGTTGTGGAAAGTGCAGAGCTTCTGTATATTGTCGGGAGTAAATTCCAATCCTTCTTTATTGAAGAAGTCACGTAGTATTTCTTCTCCGCTTTGTTGCATGCCGCGTTGCTCACGCTTCAATATGGCCATAATTTTGGCTTTAGCCTTAGCTGTGGTAGCAAAGTTAATCCATGACGGTTGGACGTGCTGTGACTTAGAAGTCAGAATTTCCACCTGGTCTCCACTTTGCAGCTTGTGGCTGAGGGGTACCAGTTTATGATTCACTTTAGCACCGATGCAGTGGCTTCCCAGAAAAGTATGGATAGAGAATGCAAAATCCAGTGCCGTACAGTTTTGCGGCATCGTTTTTATTTCTCCTTTCGGAGTAAAAACAAAGATTTCGGATGCGAATAGATTTAATTTGATGGTGTCTAGAAAATCCATAGCGTCCGGTTGTGGGTCATCTAGAATTTCTTTGATGGTACGTAACCATTTTTCTAGTTCACCTTCGTCTTCGCTGCCTCCTCCTTCTTTATATTTCCAATGTGCGGCAAAGCCTTGTTCGGCAACGTCGTTCATACGTTCGCTGCGTATCTGCACTTCAATCCACTGCCCTTTATTGCTCATCAGCGTGACGTGTAGAGCTTGATATCCGTTGGATTTTGGGTGGCTTACCCAATCACGCAGGCGGTCGGGGTGTGGCTTGTAAATTTTGGAAACTGACACATATATATTAAAGCACTCATTGAGTTCTTCTTCGGGATCTTTGGGGGTGAAGATAATGCGGACAGCGAGTATATCATAAATTTCTTCGAACGTGATATGCTTAGTCTGCATTTTGTTCCAAATGGAGTAAGGAGACTTGACTCGCGCCATCAGTCGGTAACTGATGCCCATTTTGTCCAGTCGCTCACGGATAGGAGCCGTAAATTCACGAAAAACCTCTTCACGTTCCGCCTGTGTTTCTTGCAGTTTCGCTTCAATTTGAGCGTATTCTTCGGGATGTTCATATCGGAAACTGAGATCTTCCAATTCTGTCTTTATTTTGTTAAGACCCAAACGGTTGGCAAGCGGAGCATAGATATATAAGGTCTCACCGGCTATTTTATATTGCTTGTTGGGTAACATTGACCCCAATGTGCGCATATTATGGAGTCGGTCGGCTATCTTGATAAGGATGACACGGATGTCATCACTCATGGTCAACAGCAGTTTTTTGAAATTCTCTGCTTGAGCCGAAGCTCTGTCACCGAATATGCCGCCGGATATTTTAGTTAGTCCATCTACGATTTGGGCAATCTTTGAGCCGAACAGGTTCTCAATATCTTCTACTGTGTAGTCGGTATCTTCAACTACATCATGTAGCAAGGCCGAACAAATAGAGGTGGAACCTAGTCCGATTTCAGTACACACAATTTTGGCAACTGCTATCGGGTGCATGATATAAGGTTCACCCGAACGTCGTTTTACTCCTTTGTGGGCTTGCTTGGCAAAATTGAATGCCTTTGTGATGATTTCTACCTTCTTTCTATGTTTGGTTGCGAGATAACTGTCCAAAAGTTCTTGAAAACCTTGGTTTATCATCTCTTCGTCAGCTTGTTCCTGAAGTTGTTTTTCATCCGTCATATCTGCCTCCTATATAATCTATAATGCAAAAATATACAAAAAACATCTTTATGCAAGCGATTTCGGTAAATCTATCGTGTTAAATCGTTCTTTTTTACTAATTAGCGTATTCTCAATGATTTTCCGGCTCTGATATTATTGCCTTTTATATTGTTAAGACGTCTCAGTTGGTTGACGGAAACATGGTATTTGGCTGCAATTCCTCCCAACGTATCACCGGATTTGATTTTATGATACACAGCTCCTTTGGATGAAGTGCGGATGCCGGTGTTGTCTTTGATGGCTACGGCTTTCCTCTTTTTTAGATATTCGTTTGCCTTATATGCAAAGATGCTGTCCTGACGGTCAATAAAACTACTGACTGTATTGTTGGGCAGACGCAGTACGCATAATTCGCTGTTGCCGGGAATGATATCCTTTTTATATTGTGGATTCAGGCTGCGTAATTGGTCAATGTTGAGGTTGCAGACTTCTGCTACTTGTTGCAGATGAAGGTCTTTATGGATATGGATAGTATCTGTTGCCGATGGGAGCTGAGTTTCCATCGGGCAAATATCATGTTCGCAATAATAAGTCATGATATAGTTGGCTGCAATAAAAGCAGGTACATATCCTCTGGTTTCTTTAGGTAAGTAATTATAGATAGTCCAATAGTCTGTTGCACCGCCGGCACGTCGTATTGCTTTGTTGATGGTACCCGGACCGCAATTGTAGGCAGCTAATACGAGGTTCCAGTCCTGATAGATGGCATAAAGATCTTTTAGATAACGTGCGGCAGCCCAAGTCGATTTGATAGGATCGCGTCTTTCATCTATCAAGCTATTGTTTTTCAGTCCGTATATTTTTCCTGTTCCCAACATGAACTGCCACAAGCCGGTAGCTCCCTGCCGGGAAACTGCTACGGGATTTAGTGCAGATTCAATGATTGGAAGATATTTTAATTCCATGGGAAGATCATATAAATCAAGTGCTTCTTCAAAAATAGGCATATAGAAGTTTGCCGCTGCCAGCATAAAAGAGACTTTATTGCGCAGACGGCTGGCATACATATCTATAAATTTTCTAACGGCTTCATTGTAAGGCATTTCTATGATAGACGGAATACGAGACAAACGATCCATATAAATAGAATCGCTGACAATGGGGTTGACTGAAGTCATTTTACAGTTCTCGCCCATGCTGATGTAATTCTTTGACTGCCAATCCCAAAAGAGGCTGTCCATTTCTGACTGCATACTTTCAGGAATGTCGATTACTTCTTCTTTTCCTGTTGTTTGTGAGTGAACAGTGATACTTTGTGTTTGTGCACTGATTCCTGTCGTTCCTATAAGTGCGAATAAGCCAATTAAAAAGTTTTTCATGCAATTTAAAATTTGAGGCTGCATTGTAAACCGATTGCATTACCACCGATTTTATTGCGACCATCGTTAAAAATAACAGGTTCAATCTTGAGACCCAAGTCTTTTGAAATATCAAAATCCGAAAGTTCGGCATCTACATAAGCGTCTATCACAGACAATAGGTATACACCGATAAACGCGAATATACTTAAGTCGCGTTGGCGGCGATATAGGTCCTTCCTTTTTCTGAAAATTTCCTTGTATCGTTCTTCCTGACCGGAAATATCCGCATTGGGCGGAAGAAAATCTTCATAGCTTTTTGTATTGGGATCATCGTCCATGATATCAAGATATGCCTGTGAGTAATCTTTGTACATTTTGCCATTCCAACTCAGCGCATAGGCACAGCCCATAAACCCGCCGTATACGATAGGCAGTTTCCAATATTTCCTATTGTAAATCTGTCCTCCTCCCGGGATAATCAAAGCCAACCATGTAGCACGGTTCGAATTGGGAATAAATCTTTTCTTTTCCGTTGGAAGTGCGTTCTGTATGGAGTCGTTTTTCTTTGCCAGCAGTGCGGTGTCGACCGGAGCTTCCAATTTCTCTATTTCTTTTTGGTTCAGTATAGCCAAACTGTCGGTCGTTATACTATCTGTAGCCAAACTGTCTGTGATTGCTTGCTGTTTGAGAGCCAGCGAATCTACACGTACTCCCATTCGGCGTTGACGTGCTTTTTGTCCGTAAACATCCGTACTCCCGGTCCATAACAGACACAAGAGCAAAAGAGACAGTAGTTTATATGTGGATATTCTTTTTTCCAATGTCGTAATAACGCTTTATTCTTTCTTCTTTAGCAAATCAAATATTTCCATGATACGCTCCAAATCTTCTTCATTATTAAAAGGAATGCTGATTTTGCCTTTTCCTTTAGTTGTACATGATAGCTGTACTTTTGAACCGAAGAAACCGCATAAATGGTTCTGCAGGATAACATACTCCTCCGAAAGTTTACTGCCTTTCGGCTTTATTTTCTTGCCACCGCTGTCTATAGTCTCACCGCTTGTCAGTGCTTTTACTATTTCTTCCACTTTGCGTACCGAATACCCCTGTGTCTGTATTTCATTAAATATTCGTATTTGGGTTTTAGGGTCATCTAATGCCAGCAATGCGCGGGCGTGTCCCATGTCTATTTCGCGGTTCTTTAACGCTACCTGAATCTGTGCCGGTAGTTTTAACAGGCGAAGATAGTTGGCTATCGTAGTACGTTTCTTGCCGACACGCTCACTCAGCCGTTCCTGTGTCAGCTCATATTGTTCCAATAAATGCTGATAAGCCAAGGCTATTTCCAATGAATTCAAATCTTCCCGCTGGATATTTTCAATTAATGCCATTTCCATCACATTTTCGTCATCGGCTGTGCGGATATAGGCAGGAATGGTTTTTAGTCCGGCTTGGACAGAGGCACGGTAACGACGCTCCCCGGCTATGATTTGATAAGAGTCTTCACTTAGTTGACGTAACGTTATAGGTTGAATAATACCAATTTCCGCGATAGAGTCTGCCAACTCTTGAAGTGCTACCGGGTCAAATTCACGACGCGGCTGATTCGGGTTGACGGAGATTTTGCTCAGTTCTATTTCATTAATAGAAGAAGAACCGGAGGTCTTTACTTCTTCGGTTGAAATCAGTGCGTCAAGTCCGCGTCCTAAAGCAAATTTCTTCTGTACTGCCATCGTTTACTTATTGTTACGTGTTATAATTTCTTGTGCTAACGCTAAATGGTTCTTGGCTCCGGTTGAGTCGGCATCATATAGAATGACAGGTATGCCGTGGCTGGGAGCTTCGCTTAGTTTAACGTTTCGCTGTATAATCGTCTTGAATACCAGTTCCTGAAAGTGTCTTTTCACTTCATCGTAAATCTGGTTGGCCAGACGAAGACGTGAATCGAACATAGTCAGCAAGAAACCTTCTATTTCCAGTGACGGGTTCAGTTTCGATTTTATAATTTTAATGGTGTTCAGCAATTTGCTGATGCCTTCCAAGGCAAAATATTCACACTGCACAGGAATGATTACAGAATCTGCTGCTGTCAGTGCGTTTATTGTGATGAGTCCCAATGAAGGCGAACAATCTATCAGAATATAGTCATATTCGTTTTTCATTGGACCAAGCACTCTTTTCATTATCTTTTCACGGTCTTCCAGGTTCAGCATTTCTATTTCCGCCCCTACCAGGTCAATGTGAGAAGAAACAATGTCGAGTCCGTCGATGTCGGTGGTATAAATTGCTTCCCGTATATCGGCTTTGTTGATAAGACATTCATAGATAGAACACTCTACCTCTTTAATGTTCACGCCCAATCCAGATGATGCATTGGCCTGTGGGTCAGCATCAATAACCAATACTTTTTTCTCTAGTGTAGCTAGAGAAGCAGCCAGGTTGATAGTGGTGGTAGTTTTACCTACTCCACCTTTTTGATTGGCTAAAGCAATAATTTTTCCCATATTAATCAGTTTTTCTCGCTGCGAAGTAACTAATAATAGATGAGCACACCTATTAAAATCAGCAGACATTAGCAAAACTGTTGATAACTCATTGGTTTTGTTAATAACTCAACTGGGACAAAGATAATTATTTCTTGCTAATTCTATTTCAATTTTAGCATTGGGTTGTAGAAGATTAAGATAATTTTCTATTCTCAGGGGGGATAGTTCGGCTAAAGAGTTGTATCTTTACACTCCAAGAAAAAATAGAGATTTAATGAGTATGAAGAAAGAAAAACCATTGATATTGTTGTCTAATGATGACGGAGTGAATGCTAAAGGGTTGAATGAATTGATTCGTGCATTGCGCGGATTGGGGGAGATTATTGTGATGGCTCCGGACGGACCGCGTTCCGGTGCATCCGGCTCAATCACTTCTGAGCATCTTGTCAGATATTATAAAGTACGCGAAGAAGAAGATCTGACTGTATATAAATGTAGTGGTACTCCGGTTGATTGTGTGAAGTTGGCTTTGCATGCTGTTGTTCCCCATCGTCCTGATGTGGTGATAGGTGGAATTAATCATGGTGACAATTCGGCTGTGAATGTACATTACTCCGGCACAATGGGAGTGGTGATCGAAGGTTGTTTGAAAGGGATTCCCTCTATAGGCTATTCTTTGTGTAATCATTTGGCTGATGCTGATTTTTCAGCATTATTGCCTTATATCCGCAGAATAACAGAAGAGGTGCTTGAACATGGTTTGCCGGCCGGTATTTGTCTGAACGTGAATTTCCCGGATGTCGCTGAGTTTAAGGGAGTACGTATTTGCCGTCAGACGAACGGTACTTGGGAAAAGGAATGGAAAGTCTGCACACACCCCAGAGGCGGAGAATATTATTGGCTGACAGGGCAGTTTGTGAATCATGAGCCTGAAGCTGTTGATTCTGATCATTGGGCATTGAATCACGGTTATGTTGCCATTACGCCTACACAGATAGATGTTACGGCTTATAGCATAATAAAGGACTTGAAAAACTGGAAATTAGACGTATGAAATACTATTTGATAGTAGGCGAGGCATCAGGGGACTTGCATGCATCCAATTTGATGCGTGCTTTGCAGCAAGAGGATTCTCAGGCAGATTTCCGTTTCTTTGGAGGTGATAAAATGAGTGCTGTCGGAGGAAGCAGGGTGAAGCATTATAAAGAGCTGGCTTATATGGGATTTATACCTGTATTATTGCATTTGCGAACCATTCTTCGTAATATGCGACAATGTCAGGAGGATATTGTCGCATGGCAGCCTGATGTGGTTATTTTGGTGGATTATCCCGGGTTTAATTTAAAAATCGCCGAGTATATCAAGAAGAACACTCAAATACCTGTCTACTATTATATTACTCCCAAGATTTGGGCATGGAAAGAATATAGAATAAAGAACATTAAGCGGGATGTGGATGAACTGTTTTCCATTCTTCCGTTTGAAATCGATTTTTTTGCAGGATATCGTTATCCTATTCATTACGTGGGAAATCCGTGTGTGGATGCGGTCGATGAATATTGCAAAGGAAATGTGGAAACTTTCGGTGCTTTTGCAGCCGAAAACGGTTTGAATGACAAACCGGTAATTGCCTTGCTTGCCGGCAGCCGTAAACAGGAGATTAAGGATAATCTTCCTAAAATGTTAGAGGCGGCTGCACCTTTTACAAAGGATTATCAATTGGTGCTTGCCGGTGCACCGGGCATGGAATCTTCTTATTATTCAGGATACTTGAATCCGAAAGTTCCTGTTAAGATAGTCTTTGGACAAACTTATAGATTGTTGCGGCAGGCACAGGCGGCGTTGGTGACTTCGGGAACAGCCACATTGGAAACGGCATTGTTCCGGGTTCCACAGGTGGTATGCTATCATACTCTTCTTGGAAAGTTTATTGCATTTTTGCGTCGGCATATTCTGAAGGTGAAATATATTTCATTAGTTAATCTGATTGCCGATAAAGAAGTTGTCCGTGAGTTGGTTGCTGATACAATGACTGTTGCGAATATCCGTTCGGAACTTGAGTCTGTTTTATATAATAAGGTGTATAGAGAACAAATGATGGTTGAGTACGAGCGTATTATCCAGATATTGGGACCGGCAGGAGCTTCCCGGCAGGCGGCACGACAGATGGTATCTTTATTGAAGAAATAAACTTTTTAAGGGATATTTTTGTTGTTTCGGGAATAATGAACCTAAATCCCGGAGTATATGAAATATAACTTAAAAAGTTTTTTGGCGACAGGATTTCTTGTTGGGATATCTGTCTTTTATGGCCCTCATTTACTCCATTCGATTTACCGGAATTAAAATAGAGATACCACATATAAATAAACTACTGCTGCCGGGATAGCGAGGATGGCACTGTCAAAACGGTCAAGTATTCCACCATGTCCCGGCAGAATATTTCCGGAATCTTTCAATCCCAGATAACGCTTGAACAGTGACTCACTCAAGTCGCCCCATGTACCGAATACAACGATAGTCAATCCTAGTCCTACCCACACTCCTGTCGACATAAATGGGAAAAAATAAGCCATGACAAAAGCAGCGATAATGCTGAATACACCGCCACCGATAGAACCTTCCCATGACTTCTTGGGTGAGATGCGTTCAAATAGGCGGTGCTTTCCGAAGAGCATTCCGGTACAATAAGCACCGGTGTCATTCACCCAGTTAAAGATAAAGATGGAGAGAGGAAGAATAGGGTTGTATTGTGAAACACTGATTGTTTCATCAGAATGGAATGCCAATACATTTAATAAGGCGAACGGTAATGCAAGATAAATTTGGCTGAACATGGCGTAAGCCCAATTGTTCAACGGATTTTTCTTTTTGAGATACAGCTCGCTTACCATTAGGTAGATGATTAGTGCCAAATAGGGAACGAATATACCTGTTTGAGCGGGGTTGATGCCATAATAGAAAAAGCATAGAAATAAGAATATACCTCCTAATATGCAGATACGCTTATTCATCTGCACGTCTTCTTGCTTGTTGATTAAATTGCCAAATTCATTAATGGCTGCTGCACTGATGATAGCAAACAAGATGCCGAATGAGACGGGACCTCCTAGTATGCAGCCGATTAATACAGCTACAAAAATAATCCCGGTAATGGCACGTTGCATGAAATTGTTTTTCATGGTAATTTTATTATGTAAATATACTAATGCCATCCCATATTTTCTTTGTCTGTCTTGACTTGAAAATATAGAATGGCAATACTTTTTTATTTATGCTTCTTCTTTTTTTTCTTCTATTTCCTTTTCATCAAAGTTCTCAGTTTCTTTTATGGTTTTAGAAGCACCTTCTTCGGCTGCCATAATTTCTTCTGAGCGTGAAGTCCAAGGGCGTTTGCCAAATATGCGTTCGACATCTTCGGCAAAAATAACTTCTTTTTCAACCAAAAGGCGGGCTAGCTTGTTGTGTCCGTCTTTGTGTTCGGACAAGATTGCTTTGGCACGGTCATATTGTTCGTTAATCATGCGTTTAACTTCTTCATCAATAAGTTCGGCTGTGCGATCGCTATATGGTTTGCTGAAAGAATATTCTTCATTACTGTAATAACATAAGTTCGGCAGCTTGTCGCTCATTCCGGCGTATGCAATCATGCCGTAAGATTGTTTGGTCACTCTTTCCAAGTCGTTCATTGCTCCGGTTGAGATATGTCCGGTGAATAACTCTTCGGCAGCACGCCCGCCTAAAGTAGCACACATCTCGTCCAACATCTGCTCTTTAGTGGTGATTTGCCTTTCTTCGGGCAAATACCACGCAGCACCCAAAGCGCGGCCACGCGGAACAATGGTGACCTTGATTAATGGATTGGCATGTTCCAGGAACCATGAAAGAGTGGCATGACCGGCCTCGTGTAAAGCAATCGTATTTTTCTCGGCAGCGGTCATAATCTTGGTTTTCTTTTCCAAACCACCGATGATACGGTCTACTGCATCCAGAAAATCCTGTTTTCCCACGGCGGGTCTGCCATGACGGGCAGCAATCAGGGCGGCCTCATTACATACATTGGCAATATCTGCGCCGCTGAATCCGGGAGTCTGACGGGCTAATAAATCGATGTCTACCGAATGATCCAGCTTCAAAGGCTTTAAATGTACGCCAAACACTTCCTTGCGTTCATTCAAGTCGGGTAAATCAACATGAATTTGACGGTCAAAACGTCCGGCACGAAGCAATGCTTTATCGAGGATATCTACACGGTTGGTAGCGGCCAAAATAATGACGCCACTGTTAGAGCCGAAGCCATCCATTTCGGTTAATAATTGGTTCAGTGTGTTTTCGCGTTCGTCATTTCCACCCATACTCGGGTTTTTACCGCGTGCACGTCCTACTGCGTCAATTTCGTCAATGAAAATTATACAAGGGGCTTTTTCCTTGGCCTGACGGAAAAGGTCACGAACACGTGAAGCGCCTACACCCACAAACATTTCAACGAAATCAGAGCCGGATAATGAGAAGAACGGAACATCTGCTTCACCTGCCACAGCTTTTGCAAGCAGGGTTTTACCTGTTCCCGGAGGGCCTACAAGCAAAGCGCCTTTAGGTATTTTACCTCCAAGTTCCGTATACTTCTGTGGTTGTTTCAGAAACTCTACAATTTCTTCTACCTCCTGCTTTGCTTCTGCCTGACCGGCTACATCCTTAAATGTAATTCGGTTGGTCTTGTCTCCCTTTTCATATACTTGGGCTTTACTTTTACCTACATTAAAAGGATTGGCGCCACCCGAACCTCCGCCTCCGCTCATACGGCGCATGGCAAACATCCAAATACCGATTAGAAGTAGGAAAGGAGCGATATTCCAAAACAGAGCGCCGAAATAGTCACGTTTTTTCTCATAACTGATCGAGCCCGTAAAATGACCCTCTTCCTGAGCTTTTTCCAAAAATTTGTCCAATGATTCTATCGAACCGATTTCTACACTCAGTGAGGGACTTCTTCCTACTCTCTTATAATCATTCTTGAATACATCTTTGATATACTCAGGTTTGATAAACATTTCAACTGTATTATTGTCATAGGCAATGATTTTATTCGCATACCCCTTATTCACCATGTCTTTAAACTCGGTATAAGTGATTTGCTTATCTATTCCTCCTTCCTGATTGGAAAAATAGAGGATACCAAAGCTCATTGCGATGATAACATATAACCAGCTTAAATTAAAGCGTGGCATATTTATTTTAGGCTTGTTGTTATTATTAGTTTCACTCATTTTTTTTCTATCAAATGTTTAATCTAAATCGGGTAAGTAGGTAAGCTTGGCATCTGCCCATAGGTGCTCCAGATTATAGAAATCTCTGACCTCGGGTAGGAATACATGTACTAAGACATCACTATAGTCCATTGCTACCCATTGTGCATTTTGGAGTCCGTCTATTGCAGTCGGCTTATTATCTGTTGCTATACGGACATAATCTTTTACCGAGTCGACAATCGCTGTGACTTGGCTGGGAGAATTTCCCTGACAGATAACAAAATAATTGCAAATCGTATCGTCAATGGAATTAAGGTCTGCTATAACAATGTTTTTACCTTTTTTTTCTTGAATACCTTCTGTTATTTTTTTTACTAAATACTTTGCTTCGTTCATTCTATTTAATACTAATTTTACTCAATAGTCTACATTTACAACAAAGTACAAAGATACTTGGTTTTCTAATTACAACGAAAAAATGTGCTTGAAATATGCGCTCTTTTTGTTTTTTTTAGTTAGAGAACCTTTTAATATTAGGTTAATCCCTTAGATAAGTTTTGATTTACCTCTGTTTTTACCTCAAATATATTAA